>JABAOE010007535.1_pt1 | contig 14128 bp, 12 predicted proteins | sample 7062141 | NCBI WGS metagenome assembly JABAOE01 (sample SAMN14538627, study PRJNA623070) | marine sediment metagenome | biome: marine biome [ENVO:00000428]; feature: marine pelagic biome [ENVO:01000023]; material: deep marine sediment [ENVO:00002113] | place: India: Gulf of Khambhat ... | reverse complement strand
CAGCGAAGGCAAATACGGCAAGTGGTTGCTCGAAAAGCCGCTCATGGTCGTGATAAACGGAAACGCCTTTGTACATGGAGGATTGCCGCCGCGCGTTGCCGAACTCGGCCTTGCCGGACTGAATGAGTCCCTCGGATCCGACGTTACGGAATATGTTGCGCACCTGGATGTCCTGAATGAGGCAGGCCTTTTTGATCCTAGCCTCAATTTCTACCGACACCCGGAGCAAGCGGAATCGCTCGCGGTGGTGACAATAATGTCGGATAAGGTCCGGAATGCACTGAATTCGATCATCCAATTAAATGACAGCATCGTGCACAGCCAGGAAGGGCCACTGTGGTATCGGGGCAATATCGGCTGTAGCACCTTGATTGAAGGGGATCGCCTGGCCGCGGCACTGGACGCCATCGGCGCAGAGCGAGTCGTCATTGGGCATACGCCAACGCAATCACGGGAAGTGTTGGCACGTCACGATGGACGAGTCATCGAGATCGACACCGGCATGCTCAACATGTACTACAAGGGATCCGGGCATGCACTGGTTATCGAGAATGACGAACTCTGGGTGGTCAGCGAACAGACAAAGGACCTGAAGCGGGTCGCGCCGCATCCGCGTCGCGTGGGTTACAGGCCTGGCAACCTGAGCGCAACGAATCTCGAGTATCTGCTGGGTAACGGCGAGATTACTTCTTCCGAGGTCGATCAGGCAGGACGAACGATCGTCGAAGTAAGTGGCGACGGCGTAACGGTTTCCGCCGTGTTTACCGAAGACGAGAATCGCAGGGGACTGAACCCCGAGCTTGCCGCGTACCGACTCGACAGGCTGCTGGGCCTGGAGATGGTGCCGGTGACCGTTGCCAGGGAGGTCGGTGGAGAAAAAGGATCCCTGCAGTTCCTCCCGGAGAATACACGCACCGAGGAATACCGCTCTACGAGTGGCAGTGGCGCCGGCGCCTGGTGTCCGCTGCCGGACCAGTGGGGTGCGATGTATATCTTCGATGCGCTCGTTTACAACCCCGGCCGGCAGCCGACTAACATGTTATATAACCTCGAGAACTGGCAGCTAATGCTCAATAACAACAAAGAGACCTTCGACGCCAAGCGCGGACGTCCGCCGTATCTCAGGGAGGCGCCACTCGACATCAACTCCTTCTGGAGGCGCGCACTGACAAGCCTCGACGACGAGATGCTGCAAGCAAACTTTAGCGATGTGCTCGACAAGCGCCGCATCAGCGCGCTCGCAAAGCGCCGGGATGAGTTACTGGAAGGCAGCGACTGAGACAGGGTGCCCTAGCCGACGACGGCAATACACTCGACTTCCGCTTTGGCGCCGAGTGCCAGGCCCTTGACCGTGACGCCGCTGCGGGCTGGCAGTTTGTCGAAGTAACTCATATAAACCGTATTGAATGCGTCACGGTAGGATTCGTCGGCCATGAAGACGGTGCACTTGACGACGCGATCCATCGAGGAGCCGAATGCTTCCACGATCGACTTGATTTCCTCCATCGCCAGCCTGGCTTCCTCTTCGATGGTATCGGGAACCTGAAGCGTTCCCGGTATCACTCCGATCACGCCGGACAGAAAAAGCGTATCGCCGGCGCGCGCCGCCGATGAGAACGGCGCGCCACTGCCCTCTAGGCCGGGCAGGTTCAAATGCTCGACTTCGGTTGTGCCGGTGTTACCGTCAGTCGGCTGGCAGGCGACGATAGCGAGGGATAGCATCAGCACACTGAGTATCTTATTCGTTTTCATTTTTCACCTCAGATATCGTTGTTTTTGGCAGCTGCCATGATGTGGTCTGCAGCGCGGAACGCGAGCGCCATGATTGTCATTGTCGGCTGGCCGCGGCCGGAGGTGACGAAACTCGATCCGTCGCAGAGGAACAGGTTGGGTATGTCATGCGTGCGGTGGTACTTGTCGACGACCGAGGTCTGCGGATCATCGCCCATACGGCAGGTACCAAGCAGGTGTACCCCACCAACCGAATTTTCGATCGGATAGCGCCAGGATTTCACCGCGCCCGCCGCATCGAGTATCTCCATTGCGCGGTCCTGCATGAAATGCTTCAGGGCGGTATCGTCGTCATGTTCTTTATGGGTCACCCGGATTGATGGCCGACCCCAACGGTCTTTCGCGACCGGGTCGATCGTGATGTTGTTGCTGTCGAGGGGTAACGACGTGCCGTCGCCGGATATGCTCATGCTGCGCACGTAATCGTGTTCGAGATTCGCCTTGTATTCCGCGCCCCAGGTCGGCTCGCCCGGCGCCGAGTTGACGGCGGCATAGATCATCGGCGTTGATCTGAAACCACCCCGCGCATCGAGGCCGCCGCCGCCATAGAAACCGCGCGCCGGATCGGATTCGTAATACTCATGGCTGACGCGAGTGACCTGGACGCCCTTGAACTCGTTCAGCGGATGTTCGAATACCGCGCCCGCCCCTGTATACGAATTGGTCATCAGGTTCCTGCCGACGAAACCGCTGGAATTGGCGAGACCGTCCGGATGCACGTCGTTTGCGGAATTCAAGAGCAATCGCGGCGTTTCCGCACCATTCGCCGACACGATCACTGCACGTGCTTTCTGCGAGCGCTCGTTGCCGTCGGGGTCGTAGTAAAGCACCTCGTCGGCGCGCCCCTGCGTATCGGTTTCAATCCTGAATGCCGCGCATTCCGCGCGGATTTCGCAATTGCCGCTAGCCTCCGCAAGCGGGATCATCGCCGCAAGCGACGAGGACTTGGCGCCGACCTCGCAACCGAAATACGAACAGAATCCGCAGTTGATGCACGGAGCGCGGCCATTGTGCACCTGTGACAGGATGGCCAGCGGCTCGACCTGTACCGAGATGCCCAGTTTTTCGGCGGCGCGTTCAAGAAGCACGCCGGAGGAATTGATCGGCATCGGCGGCATCGGGAACGGCTTCGACCGAAATGAATCGCCGGGTCCGGGCGCGCCGGAGATACCGACTTCCCAGTCTACCTTCGTGTAATAGGGTTCGAGCTCCGCGTAACTGATCGGCCAGTCGGCGAAGTTGGTACCGCTGATCGGTCCGAGGACGCTGCGTTCGTTGAAGTCGATCTCGCGGAAGCGCCAGAAGTTTGCGGAGAAGATGACGCTCGAGCCGCCAACCATCATTGCGTAAGAGGCCGCGGGGCTGTCCGCGACTGTTGCTTCCTCGCTTTCGTCAGCCCGCGCCGTCTGCTGGTGTAGCTCGTTGCCGCCGGTCCAATAATCGAGAACGTAGGCGGCCAGCTCGTCATGTTCGAAGTCCGCCCTTTTGCGATACGGGCCCTGCTCCAGGACGACGACCTTGAAGCCGTTGCTCGAGAGTTCCTTCGCCAGGATGCCGCCGGCGGCGCCGGAACCGACGATGACGAAGTCGACCGGCTCATTCAGCGGAAACGAAACCTGGTTTTCATTCGCCACCTTGTTGCTCCTTCATGTATTCGGCATCGTAATAACCGAAAGGATAGATCCAGGCGTGCGGCGGTCCGTCCATGCCGAGGAGCTTCCAGCCGATGTCGTCGCGGTTGCCGCCGTATTTGGACAGGCAGAAAACACCCATGATCGTGAGGATACGCACGCCCTGGAAAAACGGCGTCTGCTCGTTCGCTTTGAGGTAGGCGTCCTGGTCCGCCTCATCGAGATCCGAAAATCGCTCGGCGCCGGGATAAGCCTGGGCAATGCCGGACTGGAATTCGGCCATTAAACCGCGACCCCATTCCAGTTGGTCGGCGAAAAAGCTGCCGAGCGCCTGGTCGAAGAAATACACGGCGCCGGCCTCGGTAGCGCCCGGGGTATCGGTTGTCGGCAGGATGCGCGCCGCCAGGGCAATAATTTCCCTGGCCTCGTCATTCGTGATGGTTTCGAAGGCGGCGCCCGCGTCCCTTGCCGTGCAGGCAGCCTGAGACACCGCCGCGAGCGCCGGCACGCCTGCTTTCAGAAGAGTGCCAGCGACGAAACCACCGCCGCCCTGCAGAAAGCCTCGCCGAGTCAGTTCATTGAGTGTCACGTTGCTCTCCTAAATCTCGTTGTTTCTCGCGGCTGCCGCAACGTGTTCCGCGGCGCGGAACGCCAGTGCCATGATGGTCATCGTCGGCTGGCCGCGTCCCGAGGTCACCATGCTGGAGCCGTCGCACAGGAACAGGTTGGGTACGTCATGCGCGCGGTGATACTTGTCGACGACCGAGGTTTGCGGGTCGTCGCCCATGCGGCAGGTGCCGAGCAGATGCGCGCTACTCGTCGTATAGGCAAGCGGTTCGGGCCAGGCATTTTCGGCCCCCGTTGCATCGAGGATTTCCATGCAGCGGTCCTGCAAGAATTTTGCCAGCGCCATGTCGTCGTCGTGATCCTTGTAAGTGATACGCAGCGATGGTCGCCCCCAGCGGTCCTTGTGCGTCGGATCGATCGTGACATTGTTGCTGTCGACCGGCAGCGACGTGCCGCTCGCCATCAGCGACAGTGAGTGTGAAAAATCACGGACAAGATTGTCCTTGAACTGTGCGCCCCATTTACGGCTTCCCGGTCGCGCCCCGTTTTGCGCGAAACCGAGTGGCGTCGCTGCGTCAAAAGGCCGTGCATCGATGCCGCCGCCACCGTAGAATCCGCGCGCCGGATCGGACTCATAGAATTCATGCAGGATGCGCGTTACTTGCACGCCTTTGTAGTCGTGCAGCGGGTGTTCGAAGGTGGCGCGTACCCGGGAATGGCTGTTGAACATCAGGTTCCTGCCGACGAAGCCGCTGGAGTTTGCCAGCCCGTCCGGATGCGAATCGCTTGCGGAATTTAGCAGCAGCCGTGCCGTCTCGGCGCCATTTGCAGAAACGATCACGGCTTTCGCTTTTTGCGAACGGTCATTGCCTTGGGGATCATAGTAAAGCACCTCATCGACCCGGCCGCGGTCATTCGTTTCGACGCGAAATACCGCGCACTCGGCACGTATCTCGCAATTACCGCTTGCTTCGGCGAGTGGAATCATCGCAGCCAGCGTCGATGACTTGGCGTTGACCTCGCAGCCGAAGCCCATGCAGAAACCGCAATTAATGCAGCCGGGCCGGCCATTGTGCGCCTGTGACAGGATTGCTAGCGGTTCGACCTGCGGCTTCCAACCCATTTTTAGTGCACCGCGTTCCAGCAACACGCCGGATGACTTGATCGGTACCGGCGGCATCGGAAACGGCTTCGAGCGAAACGAATCGTAAGGCCCCGGCGCGCCCGACACGCCGATTTCCCAGTCAACCCGCGTGTAATACGGTTCGAGTTCCGCATAACTGATCGGCCAGTCGGCGAAGTTGGTGCCGTTGATCGGGCCGAGCATGCTGCGCTCCTTGAAGTCGGATTCTCGCAGGCGCCAGAAATTGGCGGTGAAGTGCACGCTGCTGCCGCCAACGGTGGCCGCATAGTGCGCGACGGGTTCATCCGCAACAACGGCTACCTTGGACTCGTCATCGCGAAACGTCTGTTGATTGACGGCATTGCCGCCCGCCGAATATTCGCTGTGATCCAGTATGGATAACTCGTCATGCGTGAAATCTGCCGGCCGGCGGTATGGCCCCTGTTCGAGCACGACGACCTTGAAACCGTTGGTCGACAGCTCTTTTGCGATGATGCCGCCGGCCGATCCCGAGCCGACGATGACGAAATCGACCGGTTCGTCGAGCGGGAACGTCACCTGGTTCTCATTCGCCATTGCTGTGTTGCTCCATGTACTCGGCATCGTAATAACCGAACGGATACGACCAGGCATGCGGTGGGCCGTCCATGCCAATCAGCTTCCAGCCGATGCCGTCGCGGTTGCCACCATAGGACGCCATCGCAAAGACACCGGCGAGTGTCTTGAAATAGACCGTCGCGAAAAACTCCGTGTTCTCGTGAACTGTCAGGTAGGCGTCCTGATCAGCCTCGTCGAGGTCGGAGAACAGTTCGGCACCTGGAAACGCGTTCGCGATGCCCGACTGAAATTCGGCAAGGGCGGCGCGATCATCGTCCAGGAATTCGGCATATATCGAGCCATAGGTCTTGTCGATGAACCAAATTACGCCTGCTTCCCGGGCGCCCGGCGTATCGGTCGTTGGAAAAATGCGGGAGGCAATCGCGAGAAATTCGCGTGCTTCGGCAGCAGTAATGTTCTCGAACGCCGCGCTGTCGTCTCTCGCCGTACAAGCCGATTGTGCGGCGGCAACGAACGCGGGCAATCCGGCTCGCGCGAGTACACTGCCGGCAAGGGTCCCGGATCCCTGCAAGAAGAGTCTCCGGGTCAAGTCCTTGCTGATCATCTGCATCCCCCCAAAAAACCGGAGTGGCAAGTTAACACAGCGGCATTACTTTGGCTCTAATCAATGTGTCAGCGAAGAGGCCTGCGCAAGCAGGCGCCGGGCGAGTAATCACAGGCTGCGCCATCGCATACGGCTAATTTGCTGATACTATTGAGCTTCAGCCGGCAGTTACTTGAAATAAAAAGAATTCTTCGGGGCCCGGCTACTAGAGGCAGCGCGGATCGCCTAAGATGCACGAGACTCGTCAGGTGAGGGAATGGCGCAACTTACGACACACGTACTCGATACGGCCAATGGCAAACCTGGAAACGGCATCCGGATCAGCCTGTTTTCATTAGACGGCGGCAGGGAATTGCTGACATCGACCGTGACCAATGATGACGGCCGCACGGACAGCCCGCTGCTGGACGCGGAGACATTCAAAACAGGAACCTACGAAATCGAATTTGCCGTCGGCGAGTACTTTGCCGACGCCGGCAATGAAGTCGCGGAGCCGCCGTTCCTGGACAATGTAGTGATCCGCGTGTCCCTCGCCGAAATGAGCCACTACCACGTACCGCTCCTGGTATCGCCGTGGAGCTACTCGACGTATCGTGGCAGTTAGCGTGGCCGCAGCTTCGCAATCAGCTATACGGTTCGTGCTCGATGGCGAAGTGATCGAGCTCGAAGACGTCGATCCGACGCGCACCGTGCTGCAATTCCTGCGCGAGGATTTGGGCCGGATCGGGACGAAGGAAGGTTGCGCGGAAGGCGATTGCGGAGCGTGCACCGTAGCACTCGCGGAGATCGATACATCGGACAAAAGGCTTACGGTGCGCGCCGTTAATTCCTGCATACAGTTCCTGCCAACGCTCGATGGCAAGGAACTGATTACGGTCGAAAGCCTGCGCGGTAGCGAAGGCGGCTTGCACCCGGTGCAGCAGGCGATGGTTGACTGGCACGGATCGCAATGCGGTTTCTGCACACCGGGATTCGTCATGTCGCTGTTCGCGCTCTACAAGACAAACGCGAAACCGACCCGGCGGGACATTGACGACGCATTGGCCGGTAATCTCTGTCGCTGTACTGGCTACCGCCCGATCATCGAAGCGGCGAACCGGATGTACAGCGATTACGGTGCCTTGCAAAAGTCCGGCGACTGGCTGGGCGAGACATGCACGGCAAAATCGAAGGCGGGTAGCGATGAACAGCGTAGAATCGATCTGTTGAAGTCTTTGCAGCGCGATCAGTCTTTGGCTGTTGAAATGCACGGCAGGATATTCCTCGCGCCTCGTTCGAGCGACGAACTCGCGCAGACCTTGCAGAAATATCCGGATGCGACTTTGCTCGCGGGTGGGACCGATGTCGGGCTCTGGGTAAGCAAGCAACATCGCGAACTGGACATCGTGATCTATACCGGACGCGTCGCGGAACTGAAGGAGCAACGCGTTACGAAAACGCACCTGGAGATCGGTGCGGCGGTCTCTTTAAGCGATGCGATGCAATTGATCGTCGAACATTTCCCATCCCTCGAGGAGTTGTTTCTGCGGTTTGCATCGCCACCGATTCGCAACGCCGGAACCCTGGGTGGCAATGTCGCCAACGGCTCGCCGATCGGCGACTCGATGCCGGCGTTGCTGGTGCTGAACTCTGATCTCGTGCTCAGGAAAGGCGACGATCGCCGCACCTTGTCACTCGATGATTTCTATCTCGACTACATGCAAAACGCGCTCGAGCCCTGCGAGTTCGTCGAGAAAATCCTGATACCGGTGCCGGCGGACGACGCACGCGTCGAGAGCTACAAGATTTCGAAACGCTTCGACCAGGACATATCCGCGGTATGCGGTGCCTATCGTCTCGTGCTCGACGGCAACAATGTCGCGGATATCAGGATCGCATACGGCGGCATGGCCGCGATTCCGAAACGTGCCGAGCACTGCGAGCAGGCACTGATTGGAAAGCCCTGGACCGAGGCCACGGTGAGGGAGGCGATAAGTGCGCTGGATACTGATTTCACTCCAATCTCGGACATGCGATCGAGCGCGGCATACCGCAGGCAGATTTGCGCCAATCTCCTGTACCGCTTTTACCTGGACACGACCGGGGCCGCGGAGGAACGCCTGTACGCCTATGGACGTTAAGCTTGCCCGAAACAGGATCGGCAAAGCGATCGTCGGCGCGGTCGGAGAGGCGCTTCCGCATGACTCGAGCGAACGACACGTCAGTGGCGAGGCGCTCTACACGGACGACATTGTCGAACCGAAAGGTCTCCTGCACGTCGCGGTCGGCATGAGCAGCAAAGCGCATGCGCGTATCAAAAAGATCGATCTCGCCGATGTACTCGATGCGCCCGGCGTCGTTGACGTCATGACCGCGGATGACATTACGGGTGAGAACAACTGCGGCCCGGTGATCGCGGACGATCCCGTCCTGGCGCCGGGTCTCGTGCAATACGTCGGCCAGGCAGTGTTCGCAGTCGCCGCCGAAACGGTCGAACAGGCGCGGAAGGCCGCAAAGCTCGGCGTGATCGAATACGAGGAGCTGCGACCGATCCTCGATCCACGTTCGGCGCTCGAGGCCGGTTCGTTCGTGTTGCCGAGCGAAACGATCAGGCGCGGCGACAGCGCGGCCGCAATTGCAAACGCATCGCATCGCCTGACAGGCAGCCTGAGCGTCGGCGGCCAGGACCATTTTTACCTCGAGGGACAGATCGCGATGGCATTGCCGAACGAGGACGGCGATATGCACGTATACAGTTCCACGCAACACCCGGGCGAGGTCCAACATCTCATCGCCGCCGCCATCGGCAAGGAATCCAAGGATGTAGTGGTCGAGTGCCGTCGCATGGGCGGCGCTTTCGGTGGCAAGGAAAGCCAGCCGGCGCTGATCGCCTGCATCGCGGCCGTCATGGCCCAGAAAACCGGCAGGCCGTGCAAGTATCGCCTGGACCGCGACGACGACATGATCATGACCGGCAAGCGACACGACTTCGAGATCGACTACGAGGTCGGGTTCAATGACAGCGGGCGCATCGAGGGCATCGAATTCATGTTCGCCTCACGTTGCGGCTTTTCGGCGGACCTGTCGGGGGCAATCAATGACCGCACGATTTTCCACTGCGACAATGCCTACTTCCTCGAGAACGTGACGATCGTCTCGCACCGCTGCAAGACAAATACCGTATCGAATACTGCCTTTCGTGGTTTTGGTGGTCCGCAGGGCATGTTCGCAATAGAGTGCGTCGTCGATGCCATTGGAAGACATCTCGGCAAGGATCCGCTCGATGTCCGGCGCGAAAACTTTTACGGCGTAGGCGAGCGTAACGTGACGCAGTACCAGCAAACGATAGAGGACAACATCATTCACGATATTGTCGACGAGCTGGAGAAGAGCTCCGAATACCGGCAACGCGTCGATGAAATCAGGCAATTCAACGAGCAGCACACACAACTGAAACGCGGTATAGCGCTGACGCCGGTCAAGTTCGGTATTTCGTTTACTGCGACGCACCTCAACCAGGCTGGCGCGTTGCTACACATTTATACGGACGGCACCGTGCACCTCAATCACGGTGGCACCGAAATGGGGCAGGGCCTGTTTACGAAAGTTGCCCAGGTCGTCGCGGAGGAACTGCAGATCGACATCGACCGCATCAAGGTAATGGCTGCAGACACGAGCAAGGTTCCGAATGCATCGGCGACCGCGGCGTCGAGTGGATCCGACATGAATGGCAAGGCCGCGCAAGCGGCCGCCCGTACGATCAAGCAGCGCCTCAAGAAATTTGCAGCCGAATACTATTCGGTCTCAGAAGATGCCGTGGAGTTTACGAACAACGAAGTACGGGTCGGCGAGCAGCGCATCGCGTTCCAGGAACTGATACACCAGGCTTGGTTCGCGCGCACGTCGCTTTCCGCGACCGGCTTCTATCGCACGCCGAAAATCAATTACGACCGCTCGACTTTCAGCGGACGGCCTTTTTTCTACTACGCATACGGCGCGGCGGTCTCGGAGGTCATCATCGATACGCTGACCGGCGAACACCGCGTGCTGCGGGTCGATATTCTTCACGACTGCGGCAAGTCATTGAATCCGGCAATTGACATGGGCCAGATCGAGGGCGGCTTCATCCAGGGCGTCGGCTGGCTGACGTCCGAGGAACTGTGGTGGAACAACGACGGCGAACTCATGACACACGCTCCGTCGACCTACAAGATTCCGACCAGCTCGGACCTGCCGGTCGATTTTCGCGTCGCTATGCTCGAGTCCGCAGCCAATCGCGAGGAAACGATTCACCGCTCCAAGGCAGTCGGCGAGCCTCCCTTGATGCTGAGCCTATCCGTCTTCCACGCGATACGCGATGCAGTCGCCAGCGTCGGCGACGGGCGGGTGCCCACGCTGCGGGCGCCGGCAACGCCGGAAGCGGTTCTCGATGCGGTGATAGCGCAGAGGTCCACGCCATGAACCGGTGGATCGGTGAGCTACAGAATGTCCTGCGCGACCGAGGTTGCGGCGTTGTCGTGACGGTTGCCGGCGTGCGCGGTTCCGCGCCACGCGAGACAGGTGCCAGGATGATTGTCACCGCCGAGGAGTCGATCGGCTCGATCGGTGGCGGGCAACTCGAATACCAGTGCACGAGAATTGCGGTCGAGCAGCAGCAGAAGAAAGGGGCGTACAGGGAGGCACGACTCAAGCGGCGGTTCCCGCTCGGTACGAATTGCGGCCAGTGTTGTGGCGGCGTTGTCGACGTCATGTTCGAGCGCGTGGAGTCGTCGGCTTGCACATGGCTCGAGGAACTGGCTCGCCTGCACAACGAGCGTAGTCCGGTCGTACTGATTACGCCGCTCGACAAGGAAACGGGAAGGTATCTGGTTACCGGCGATCGCTGTTTGCAATATGACACGGATAATGCTTGTGCCGAAGAAGTGATGACGGTTGCACGGCAAATGCTCGGCAATAACGATACCGCAAGAGTCGTCGATAATTTTATTCTGGAACCGATCCGGGACAACGACTTTATCGTGGCAATTTTCGGCGCCGGCCATGTGGGCGCGGCAACCGTCGATGTACTTGCCAAACTCGATACCAACATTCGCTGGATCGACAACCGACGTAATATATTCCCGGCGCACCTGCCCGAAAATGTAACGGCGGTCGAATCTGCCAGTCCATCGGAGGAGGTTGCCGCATTGCCGGCAGGAACGTATTACCTTGTCCTGACACACAGCCATCCGCTCGACTTCGAGATTTGCGACCGCGTATTGCGGCGCGGCGATTTCAGTTATTGCGGACTCATAGGCTCGCTCTCGAAGCGCCGACGCTTCGAACGATTGATGCGCAAACAGGGCATGCCCGACGCGTTGCTCGACAGGCTAATTTGTCCGATCGGCATAGCCGGGATAGAAAGCAAGAAACCGGCCGAAATCGCGGTCGCGGTCGCCGCGGAATTGTTGCGCGCCAGGGATGCGGCCGCGGCTGCAATCGACGACAATGATGCCGTTGTAGAGAATGTTCGCGTTCTCTGAAAAGAATAACGACAGACATCCATGGAAGCTTACATCCTCGACTGGCTGAACATCCTCGCTAGGTGGGTGCACTTCATTACCGGTATCGCCTGGATCGGTTCCTCGTTTTATTTCATCTGGCTGGACAATTCCCTCGAGGCACCGAAAGACCCTGCTGATGATAAAAGGGGTGTCGGTGGGGAAATCTGGTCCGTTCATGGCGGCGGTTTTTATCACGCACAAAAATACCGCGTCGCACCGAAAACACTGCCGGACACGCTGCACTGGTTCAAGTGGGAGGCCTACACGACATGGATCTCGGGCATGTTCCTGTTGCTCCTCGTGTACTGGTACAGCGCCGACGTTTATCTCGTCGATCGATCCGTCGCCGATATATCGGCGCCTTTCGCCGTGGGAATTGCCGCATTATTCATCGTCGGCGGTTGGCTGGTCTACGACCTGCTGTGCCGCTCGCCGCTCGGACAAAAAGACAGCGCGTTCAGCGCAGTGCTGCTGGTGTTGATCACACTGCTCGCGTACGGCTTGTGCCAGCTCTATAGCGGGCGCGGCGCTTACATTCATTTCGGTGTCGTGCTCGGCACGATCATGGTCGCGAATGTCTTCTTCGTGATCATCCCGGGCCAGCGCAAGATGGTGGAGGCGGCTGCCCGCGGCGAGCCGCCGGACCCACAGGACGGCATCAAGGCCAAACAGAGATCGGTACACAACACCTACTTTACGTTGCCGGTGCTGTTCGTCATGACCAGCAACCATTACGCGCTCACCTACACGCACGAATACAACTGGGCAATCCTCGTGGCCATTTCGCTCGCCGGTGCGCTGATACGCGTGTACTTCGTGGCGCGACACGGCGGCAAAGCGTCGCCACTGCCGATCGTGGTCGCCGGCCTGATATTGCTTCTGGTCGCGGTCGCGATCGCGCCTAGATCACGTGCCGCAACGTCCGGCGACGTGACGCTGTCGATGATTCGCCCAGTCATAGAAAGTCGTTGCATGAGCTGTCATTCACGAAACCCGACGCACATCGCGTTTCCCGCGGCGCCGTCCGGCGTGGTGCTGGATACCGATGAAGACATCATTGCGGAGGCGGTGCGCATCCACCAGCAGACCGTGGTCCTGAAAGCAATGCCGATCGGTAACCTGACGGACATCAGCGACGAAGAGCGCGCGCTGATCGACGCCTGGTACCAGGGCCAGGTGCTTGAAGAATGAGCGATTCCGGGTACCCGCGCGACATGGTCGGCTACGGCGACAAGCCGCCCGAGGTCAACTGGCCGGGCAACGCGCGTGTCGCGCTGCAATTCATCATCAATTACGAGCAGGTCTGGGTTACCAGGCGCATCGATATCGCGAACCACTGGCGGGAACATCATGCCGCAGACGCTTGAAGAATTCGTCGCACGCTACGGCGGCGTCTACGAACACTCCGCCTGGGTAGCGGAAGAGACCTATGACACGGCCGGCGAGACGACAAATGCAAAAAAACTGGCACCACTCTTTGCCAGCTGCGTCGACGCGGCATCCGTCGATCGCAAACTGGAACTGATTCGCGCGCACCCGGATCTTGCCGGCAAGGCCGCCGTTGCCGGGGAACTGACGCGGGCGTCAACAGAGGAACAGTCTGCGGCCGGCATCGATCAATGCACACCGGAAGAATTCGCCGAGTTCCAGTCGCTGAACAAACAATACAAGGAAAAGTTCGGCTTCCCATTCGTTATGGCAGTCAGGAACTCGAGCCGCGGCGACGTACTCGAAGCGTTCGCGACACGATTGCAAAACGATGCGGATACTGAGTTTCGCACCGCGATCGCCGAGATACACAAGATTGCACGCATGCGCCTAGAAGCGATGGAAACCCATGACAACTGAAGCGAAAAATCCGTTCCAGGCATGGGTACGGCTCGAGCAGCCACGCCTCGGCAGCAGCGTCGTGTTCGCCACCGACGAGTTTTTTGCGGCGAAGGAGCGGCTGATCGAACCACAAGACCCGGTGTTCATCGAAGGCAAGTTCGACGATCACGGCAAGTGGATGGACGGCTGGGAGAGCCGCCGCAAGCGCACGGAGGGACACGACCATTGCGTCATTCGATTAGGCATCCCCGGCATCGTGCGCGGCTTCAACATCGACACGAGCTACTTCACCGGCAACTATCCGCCGTCGGCATCGATAGACGCTTGCACCAGCGATGCGACCTCGCCCGACGAAGACGCCGGCTGGTGGGAGCTGTTGCCTCCGGTGGAACTCAAGGGCGATTCGCAGCACTGGCACCTGGTCGAAAACGAAAAGCCGTGCACACACCTGCGCCTGAACATCTACCCGGATGGCGGCGTCGCGAGACTCCGCGTTTACGGC
>JABAOE010031030.1_pt2 | contig 14150 bp, 17 predicted proteins | sample 7062141 | NCBI WGS metagenome assembly JABAOE01 (sample SAMN14538627, study PRJNA623070) | marine sediment metagenome | biome: marine biome [ENVO:00000428]; feature: marine pelagic biome [ENVO:01000023]; material: deep marine sediment [ENVO:00002113] | place: India: Gulf of Khambhat ... | reverse complement strand
GTTTCAAACCAGACTTTGTACTCATTGATACACCTGGACAGATGGAGCTTTTCTCTTTCAGAGCCAGCGGACCTTACATGGTGGCTGAATTGACCAAAGAGCAGAAAGCTCTCATATACCTCTTTGACTCGGTTTTCTCATCCAACCCGATCAACTACGTATCCAACCTCTTTCTGTCTGCTGCAGTCTACAACCGTTTCTTTATCCCCCAAGTTCACATCTTGTCCAAGTTCGACCTTCTTCCGCCAGAGGTCACCAACCAAATTGTAGACTGGTCAGCCAGCCCAAAAGCGCTGGAAACAGCCATAGAAGAAAGACTAAAAGGAACCAAACGGCTGCTCAGCCGAGACATGATGCGCATAATCTACAGATTAGGCCTGAGATTCCTCTTGATTCCAGTCTCATCCAAAACCAATGAGGGATTAATCAACTTAAACACGGCTCTAGAACGCATATTCACCAGCGGAGACAAATACACAACGTAGCTAGGAACGCGAACTACCATCATTGTCAATCAGAGACCAAGCAGCTGCCAGCGCACCATACTCAGCCTTGTCCCACGTGTCAGCACTTCCAACAACAATCACATCATTCTCTTCCAACTGCAACCGCTCAGTAAAATGACGGAAAGCATCTGGATAATCCTGACAAACATCCTCGCTTATCGTGGGCAAGATTAACCGTCCCTGTCTGAAAAAAAGAGTCATAGCCCCTTTCGCCCCGGCAAGAAGAGCAGCATCACGCTGTTCCAATCCAGACCTAATTTTGTCGCCGCAGCCTCTTACTCTAATCGCTACATTGCAAGCAGCCACAGCCAATTTGTTCGGTTTCAGTCTGGCTTTCTGAGGGAAGAGCCGCTGCATTTTGCTCCAAATCTTCTCACCCTTTTCGGTCGGAAAGCAGCCTTGCATAGAGACTGCTATTAGACCGGCGTTTCTTAGCCTCTCAACAACAGTGCGAATCGCGCCTTCACCAATTCCTAACTCTTCTGAAAGTCTCCCTCGTCCAATTGGATAATTCGTTGCAATCAGTTCCAGCGCTTTGATTAAATGAAATATAGAAAAAGACAAGAAAGGTCCCGGCGCCTTCTCGTCCAATAGGCTTTCCAAAAGCTCCTTCAAAATCTCTTCCTCCTCCTAGCTTGCGCATGATCTCTTATCATGCTCAACGCTGCTATAGCCCCTTGGCCTACACTAACAGCCACCTGAAATTTTCTTCCACAAGCTATGTCGCCTGCAGCGTAAACCCCGGGAAGATTGCTGCGCATTCCGCCATCAACTTCAATACAGCCTGATGAATCAGTTTTCAAACCAACATTTGCCAGCAAGTCACTCATGGGCATCATTTCTCCGGCAACAAAGACCCCCTGAACAACGAGTTCTGATGTCTCTCCATCTATCCTTTGCATCCTTATTTTTTCAACAGCCGAAGACCCAACAATCTCAGTTACCTTGTGTTTGGCCAGATGTTCCACGTTTGCCGTCGAAAGCAGCCGTTCGAGACTATTCTGTTGGAATTTTGTTGGTTCCAAGCCAGATATTAAATATACTTTGCGAGCGAGACCGGATAGATACAAACCCTCGGCTAGCGTCTCCTCATCATTTCCAACCAAGGCGATGTCTCTTCCTTTGAAGAAGCTCCCGTCGCATATGGCGCAATAGGAAACACCTCTGCCTAGGAGCTCAGTAACACCCGGAACTCCCAGTTTCTTCCGTTGAACTCCCATTGCCAACAGAACATTTCTCCCAAAATACTCTCTTTCTCTTGTTCGCAGAATCTTGCGTTCTTCGTGAAACTCAAAGCCCACCACTCTGGCAGGGGACACGATTCTCACACCAACAGAATCTGCGTGTTCAACAATTCGCCGTGAAAGTTCTATTCCGCTGGTTGATGGGAAGCCAGGATAATTGTCTATCAGATTCATAACGTTGAGTTTTCCTCCGGGTTTGTCTGCTTCCAAAACCAGGCTCTTCACGTTGGACCTGGCAAGATAAATGGCTGCTGCAAGTCCTGCAGGACCAGCTCCGACAACTACAGCATCATAGACCTCGTCAAAACCCATAGACGGTGAGGAAGCAACTTGCAGGCTCAAACCTATCCCATACGATGTGTAACATCGCTAGATTTTTAAGTCTTCGTAAGTCCTAAAAGAGGATAGGTGTTCATGTTTGGGTGTAATTCCAGAAGAACCTAGACAGCATCTGATAGAAGAATTTGAGGCAAAGTTGAAGGATGAAGTTCATCTCGTTATGTTTACACAAGAAACAGAATGCGCCCATTGCAGAGAAGCAAGAGAACTCGTGGAAGAAATCGCAGGCCTTTCAAACAAGATAACAGCAGAAATCTTCGACTTTGTCAAAGACAATGGAAAAGCGAATAAATACAAGATAGACAAAGTTCCCGCCATCGCAGTGATTGGGAAGAGAGACTACGGAATAAGGTACTATGGCGTGCCTATTGGCTACGAGTTCAAGTCCTTCGTGGGTGCCATAATCAACGTTTCAAACGGAACAACCAATCTCTCAGAAGAAACCAAAAAGAAGCTAGACTCAATTAGCAAACCAGTACATATTCAGGTTTTCGTGACTTTGACCTGTCCCTATTGCTCAACAGCGGCCAGTTTGGCCTACAAGCTTGCGTTGGAAAATGACCTTCTGCGAGCCGACGTCATAGATGCAAGCGAATTCCCTCATCTGGCACAGAAATACAGCGTTATGGGAGTACCCAAAACCGTCATAAATGAGCAAGTAGAGATAGTAGGCGCAATCCCAGAGCCACAGTTCATTGCACACGTGCTTCACACCCAAGAACCACCGAGCATATACATGTAAAGCACAGAACGAGATTTCGGTTAGAAAGAGCAACTCATCTGCCAAAGGTCTAGCGAACTAGGCTTTTAAGCTCAATGCACAGCTAGCCTCAACTGCAATCGAGTTTGTTCAGAGCCAAAAATCGCGGACAAAACCGGCTGCGATTTTCAGAATTTTCTAGTCGGGCAGGAAAAACAGCGCGCGCAATTTGTGTGTCTCTAGTGATCTTCACAATAGTTGCTTTGACCTGCTAGAGAGTTGGCGTTTCTATTTGCTCTCAGTCATTCCGGTAAGTATGTCGGTAAAACGACATGAGTTACAGAGACCATCGGTATCTGTTGCGGATCGTTTGCCGCACTTGCTACATGTCACTTGCGGCTCGTCGCCTTTCGATGAATCCTTCTGTTTGGAAGACTTCAATAAACGAATGAGCTTTGACACTAGCATCCCTGTTATTCAACTTGTGAGCAATAGATACTTCAGCATTGTGAAGGAAAGCTCCATACCTACAGTCTTTATCAGTTCTTCCGTTCCAATACAGGGCAGTATTTCAAGCATTGAGGTGCATACCCAAAGCAGATTCGCTTTTGATACGAAGGATTGATTCGTGGTGAGTTGAAACGCTCATTTTTGACTCAACGTCCGATAGATGAAGACAGAGCTTTCCTCCTCTTCTATTGTAGGGAAGACGAAAAGCGGGAAATAGAAAACGAAACTAGATAAACAGGTCTTTCTCCCTTTTTCTTATCAGTTCCGTTGCTTTCGCCTCATCTGACTTCAGATACGGGTACCCTCTAATGATGGCCACCGGTATTCCTTCATCTGTTTGTCCAATAACCAGTTCAGCTGCAGATGCCAATTCATCGGCAATTGCCGTTCTCTTCACTTTCAACACGTAGCCGAACAGGTCAGTCTCGCCTACCCGAGGACGGATGCCATTTATGCCCGCAACTCCTATGCCTATGTTAATCTCGCCTTCCCGTAATGGACGCCCGTGGGTATCAGAAATTATCACGGCCACGTCTTTTCCCGTCAGCTCTCTTATTTTGCGCCGGATGGCTCTCGCGGAACGATCAGGATCTCTAGGCAACAGCGCTACGTTCCTCTCGCCTGGGACATTAGACTTGTCAACCCCGGCATTGGCACACACAAATCCATGCCGCGTTTCACATATGAGGTGTTTGTCACCCATTCGCACAATGCTCTTGGATTCTCTCAGAACAGTCTCCACGAGAGCTGGCTCCTTCTCGAGCTCATGAGCTATAGTTTTCGCGAATTTTGACGGTACCACGCCGTCGAGATTGACAACGTTGCCTTCAGCACGCGAAATGATCACATGAGTAGCTACGATTATATCCTCGTCTTCAATCGGGGTGCCTTGATTTTTCGCGGCTGTACAAATCAGCTTGGCCAAATTATCTCCTTTCTGAATTATGGGTAAGTCTTTTACTCCAATTATCTGCACTTGGTTCATGCCGCAAGTCTCTCCCACATCAAGGAAATTATTGCTGATGCTTGTAGAAATATTCATTTAACTATTTTGTTTTTATCGTATAGCACTGTTTCTGACGCTTTAGCGTTGCTGTTGGCAACGTGCGCCAACCATTTGAAAGAATGCATCGGTCTAGCGAGAGCGAACGCTAATAGCTCGTCCAGCCAGAGTCCAGTCCAAGCCAGATTTTGCATTTCGATCGCCGTGTAAAAAACGAAGAATCTACCATTCCATCGACTCTGCCTTCTGCAAGTCTTCGAATGTGTTAATGTTGAAGAAGCTTAGCAGTTTAGGGTCCAGTTCTCGTAGAACTTGTGTTGAGACGTAGCGTACGTCTTCAAGACTGTCAATCAAAGAAGCCATGTCCCTTTTCCCATTGTCTAGAGCTTTTTTCGCGGCAGCCATTGCAGATTTAGTGTTGTAGGCAGCTTGAAGAGGTTCAATCCACCCGTTCGGCCACCTCGGAATGGCTGCGTCCCTTCCGATGCAACGGTCAAGAAGCATAGTGACAATTTTGCTGGATAAGAAGGGCGTGTCACACGGCAAGAGCAAAGAATAGGCACTATGCACGGCCTCAAAGCCTGTTAATGCTCCAATCAAGGGACTGTGCCCATCGTATTTATCAACGATGACATCCGCCACAGGTTCACACAGAGGTGAAAATGTGTTCTTCTGGGTAGCTGAGCCTACTACAATGATTTTTTCGTCCACAATTTTGGCAACCTTTTCAAGTATATGTGTGATGAGTGCTTTGCCTTTCAGTTCGACGAGACCTTTGTCTTTTCCAAGACGTTTTGAAGGACCTCCGGCAAGAATGATGATAGATGTCTTCAAGAGAGCACCATAAACGCTTAACGGATAATCCGTTCTGGGTAAGTTAAAATGTTCAAGCGGTTTCCCCGCGCAAAACTGACTAGAGTTATCCCTGTACGCTGTGCTGCCTCCAGCCCAGAGCTTATAGCTGCGGTCATAGAAGCCAAAATCGGAATTCTCATTCTTGCCGCTTTCACCACAATGTCGCCGGTGAGCCTGCCGCTTGTAGCGATGAAGCACATCGACAACTCCGTGTTTTTCAGGGCTGCAGCGCCTATGATTTTGTCTACGGCGTTGTGTCGTCCAACGTCTTCCGCGTATGTTAATAACTCTCTGTCTGCAGAATACAACGCTGCTACATGAACTCCACCCGTTTTTCTGAAAGTCTCTGCCAAGTTGTTAAGCTGCCTGACGGATTCTAGAATAGCTTCCGCCCGCGACTGCCAGCTCATAGGCAGTTTCGTGAGTTCAAGTCTGTCAACCAGTTTGGAAAGAGGCCAATAGTCCGGTGAACCGCAAGCTGAAACAACAAGTCGAGCGAACGGTCGTGAGATGGAAATGCGTCTTTCAACGTCTACAGATGATTTTAGCCTTACTTCACACTTTCCGCCCTGTTCGAGGCGAATTTCTTGTATCTCATTTGTTGTTTGTATCACTCCTTCTGAGAGGAGATTTCCGATCGCGAGTTCCTTTAGCAGTGTGGGTAGGCATAGGATAGTTGCGTAGTGTATTTGGTTCAAGAAGATGTGAAGCGGAGTTTCTTCAGCCAGATAGTCAGTTCTCTGTTCCAACCGCTGTGCTTTTACATCTACGCGGAAAATCTTCACTTCTCTCACGGTGTTCATCTAGCATCTCAACTCCGACAGAACGTATTTGACAATTTCCTCCGCGATGTCGATAGACGTGACCGTTTGGAGTCCACGCCATCCAGGTTGGCTGTTGAGTTCAATAATGACTGGGCCATCGGAGCTTTCCAAAATGTCGACTCCAGCCACTTTGCATCCAATGACCTCAACTGCTTTAACTGCTAGTTCTTCCAGTTCCTCATCCAGCTTCAGCGGCGTCGGTTTTGCACCCAAGCTTACATTGGTCTTCCATGTTTCAGCAACTCTGTGCATTGCAGCTATAACATGGTCGCCAACAACAAATGCCCGCACATCCGAAACTCCATGCGAAACAAATTCCTGCAAGTAAAGAACTCCATGGTGAAAAGAAATTGTTCTGAAGATCCGTGTAGCGATTTCCGGGTCAGATATTCTTGTGGAGCCTATCCCCCTCGACCCGAACAACGGCTTCATCACAACGTCGCCCCCGAGCTCGAAAAAAGCCTTCGATGCTTCTTCGGGGCTTTCGGTCACAATGGTCTTGGGAACGGGCAGACCGCCTTCTTCCAAGAGCGCCAGCGTACAGTATTTGTCAACTGAGCGTTCAATTGCCAGAGGTGGATTAATGACCAGCATCCCTAAACGCTCAAGTCTGTGAAGAAGATCCATTCTAAAAATGATCTCTTCAAGGGAGCCTCGCCCAATCGGCCGAATTATTAAGGCGCCCAAGTCGGAAAGAACGTTGGTTTTGGAAACTGAAGCTTCAGGTCTAGATTTAATCCGTCCAACAAGCTGAGAGAAAGTGAAGCATGATACGGTCATGCTATTCTTCTCGATCGCTTGGCAGAGTTGCGAGGAGCACCAACTGCTTTCGTTTCGTGTGATCAAGCCAATCTTCGTGGGTTTGTGCATTCTCTTGACTCTCCTTTCATATCAGCTCATGTTAGGTTGCTAAAATGCGCAACTTGAGTTAAATTTCTTCTCCTTCAAGAGAACGATTCACAATACGGAATATTGAGTGGATTTTGCCCATCGAATTTCACACAATTTGCATCACGTCATTAATTTATGGTTTCGTAAGTATTCAGAAACGCTTATAAGTTTGAGCGGGCATATTATACATATATGTCCTATAGAGGACATATTGTATCTACGTGCAACTTCAAAACTGTCCAACAAAAATACAAGAGGCGTAAGAATGGAGTGTTTCCACCTCCTCTGCGAGGCTTCCAAAAAAGTATGCAGACAAATGCTAGAGCGGGGCCTAGATGGGGAATTGGATGACTTCGATGTTGCCCATTACTGCAAAGGTAATCCAAACTATTGCTTTTTCTTCCGTTTCGGCAATACTCGGAGCCACGTAATTGAGGAAACTGAAGCATTCGAGGCTGATTTACCTGTCATCCCCGTTAGTTCTATGGTAACCAACGAACCCATCAAAACGGATGGATCTTCTTCAAAACAGCCTGACAAACTGATTAAACTGAAACGCCTTCTCCACCGCATGGTCTAGATCCAGCTGTAAATACGCCCCATGTTTATTGAAGTATGGCGGTCCTGTTCTGGAGAATAGCGTCAGAATTTTTCTGTTGTGGTTGAGCTTGAATCCTCCTTGACTTGGTTCGTGTCCTCTAATCAGCGCTTTCACGTTGAACAGCTCTAGAAATTCGTCGGTTTTGTCTTCTCCGAAAAGTTTTCCAGCACCTCTAGGTGAAGCTCGAGTCCCAGTCAAACCTTCCCACGGGTCATTCCAAAGAATCTCCTCCAAATGGGTCTCACGTGGATGCTTTTTATGAGCATATGCTACATCGTTGACAGTTTTGGCTCGAGTCGGGACACCACCATGCAGGAAGATGCATGTTCCTTTGACAAGAACGGCGTTGTGCAGATTATGGAAAAGCTTTCGCAACCGATCGTAGGCGGTGCTTGAGTCTTCGCCGAACTTGATGTATAGATGATTCGGCAAGTCATGGGGGTATGCCAGAATATCATCCGGTCCTTCATGGTTACCTCGCATCAGAATGACATTTCTGGGGAACGCTTCTTTCAGCTTCAAAACAACATAGTAGACTTCGGGGGAGTGAGTGCCTCGGTCACCGTAATCTCCAAGGAACACCAGGTGAGAATGCTCTCCTCCTTCGACCTTCTCAATGAAATCGGTTGTTTTCAATATATGAAAAAGGCTTTCTAGATCTCCATGAATGTCTCCGACGACAATCGCTTCACCTTTTGGCAGTAGGTTTACAAGCTTGCCGACGACTTGGACATCTCCAACACGATCGTGTTCACTTGCCTGTAGATCTAGGGCGGTGTCAACAAGTCTCAGGAATTCTTTGATATCGACTTCCCTTGCCGCTTTAACGAGGTTTTCTGCGTTTTGGACCAGACTCATTTCTGCACCGTTGTGTTTTCGTGACGTTCTTCTTGAATTTTCAAAATAGTTTTATAATTGTCCAAGGTAATTAATGCTTCACCATTGTCAACAGCTACGAGGGATTTTCACATGACTAGTAACTCATGCTTGCATATGAGAATGCAGATGACCAGATTTGTACGTCTTGAAAGCGTTCAAGCACCGTCACAAACCCTACAGAGTAGAGTCGAGGGAAGGAGACTGCCTTGAGTTTTCCTAAACTGGGTTTTGAAGAAACGCTTCTGGAAAGGGTTGTATCACCGAAGAGATGCGTAGGTTGCGGGGCCTGTGTTCTGGTTTGCCCTTTCGGCTGTTTAGAGTATTTTGAACAGCAGCCGCGATTGGTGAAGAAATGTGAGGTCTGTGGAATTTGCCCTCGAGCTTGTCCTCGATATGAATATTCGCAGCAGGATTTGGAGCATCTCGTGTTTGGAAGGAAAAGAGAGCCAACTGACGAGTTCGGTATTTATCAGCGTCTTGTACTTAGTCAAACAACTGACACGAACGTTGCACCCATTGGCCAAGATGGAGGCATTGTCACAACTCTCGTCACGTACGCCATGAAAAATGGATTAATTGATGGAGCCCTGTTGTCAGGAGTGAGTCGAGACAAGCCTTTTCACCCAACACCTGTGTTGGCAACAACTCCAGCTGAGGTTCTGAGATGCGCAGGTACACGTTATACGTATTCTCCGAACCTGCTTGCAATCCGAGAAGCCCTAGAGCAAAAGAGGAACAGCTTGGCTTTTGTAGGCACTCCGTGCCAGATTCAAGCCATCCGCAAGATGGAAGCAGCAAAGCTCCGAAAATTCACTGGCAAGATAAGATTCGCAATTGGACTCATGTGCACTGAGAGCTTTACCTATGAGGGGTTGATGGAAAAGCAGGTGCAGGAAACACTGGGCATCAAGCTGCACGATATTAAGAAGATGAACATCAAAGGAAAAATCATCGTGACAACCTATTCAGGCGACGTGAAGACGATTTCTCTAGCTGAAGCAAAGCGTTACACTCGCAAATCTTGTCTGTCATGTCAAGATTTCTCAGCTGAACTGGCTGACATATCCGCTGGGGGCTTGGGATTGGACGGCTGGACTATGACCATAGCTCGTACTGAAAGAGGTCGAGAACTGTTCGAAGCTGCTGAGAAGGTGGGTGTAGTTAGAACGAGACCGGTTGAAGAGGCAAAAAACTCTCTGAATCTGCTTGTCAAACTTTCCAAAAAGAAACGTAGTCACACTTCCACACTGAAATGACGATACAATCCACCGCGCGCGCAGTGAAGCCAACGCGAGGATGCGAAACCTAAATCAAAGTCCTTGCTATCTCTTTGCTGAGGTTCATGCATGAACGAGATAGAATTGATTGTCGAGACGTTGAGGGAGACATTTGATGGCAGGGCATGGCATGGCCCCTCACTCATGGATGTTGTGAGTGGAGTTGACAAGACCCAAGCGATTGCACGACCAATCGGGACCGGGCATACGATTTGGGAAATAGTAGATCACTGCTCGTTTTGGATAGAAGCTGTAACAAACGCATTGCACGGTGAGAGAATGCCCGACATCGAATCCACCGAGGACTGGGCAAAGATGGGGAAGACTGATGAAGACTGGACTAACGCACAAGAGAGGCTAAAGAGGACCTGTGACGAACTCGTCAACTCTATAAAGGGTTTGAGTGAGGCTCAGCTAACACAGAAGGCCCAAGGCTCCTACAACGGGCAACCCTATACAACTGCCTTTCGAANNACGTATCACGCTGGTCAGATTGCACTCTTGAGAAAGAAAGCAGTCTAATGTATGCTAGGCAATCAGCCTCGTTTTTCTTTGCCCAGCCCAAGGATCTTGAATCTCAAACAGCCAGTTTTTACGCTACTTCAGTATTGCGGACTAGTAGTGCTCACATCCTTGACCTTCGCAAGAACCACTTGGATTCTCTTGTCGATCAGTTCGAAAACGGATTTTTCCAATTCTTCCTTCTGGATCTGAATCTTTCTCAACACTCTCTGGTGTTTTTCTGCAAGGGTTTTTCGTTTCGAACTCAGTGATTCTTTCTGGTCTTGCAGGTTCTGGATTGTTTCTTGGAGTTTGTACAGTTCTCTTTGCGTGGACGTGACTGTTTGTGACGCTGAGAGCTGTCTCTTTCTTGAAAGGACTGCTAGACAATCCTGATGCAGATTGAATAGTGAGTTTTTGTTTAGAATGCCATCCATTTGTTCCTGAGCCTTTTTTAATCGCGTAGTCTTGAGCTTCAGCTTGCCACGACGCATTAGATCGTCAAGCTTCTGTAGGATTCTTTTCAATATGGGATGCCCGTGCTCTTCGCTGACGAGTGCCTCAAAGGGATTACTCATATACTGTTTCAGCTTTCTGGTTTCATCAGGTGGGAGGGCAACTTGTGAACGACGAGTGAGACCCAGCATTTTGTAGAAAGGTTTTCGCAAATGACGCAGGTTATACTTGACTTTTGCTTTCAATTCTACAGTTTGTTGCTCCAGTTCTGCAAGTTCATCAAGTTCAGTCTTATCCGTAATCAAACTGACTTTCTGGTTTTCCTTGTGTATCTTTTCGTCGTTGAGTTTTAGCCGTGTTTTCAGTTTGTTGGTCGATCTTTGAATCTTCTCAGCGTTTTCCAACAGTCGAGAAAGCTTGTCAATATCGTCTGCAAGGTTTTTTGCGGTTTCGACGTCAACGTATTCCGACAGCAGAAAGCTGCGAAATTGCTGGATAGAATCTTCGGTTCTTTTTATCGAGATGTCAAGTCTTCTGCGATCGAGAATGAAATAGGGCGAAATTCGTCGATACCACTTTCTTCTTTCTTGGTCAATCGTTGCAAATGATTTCTCTAAATCCTCGGCCAATGATTGAATGTTCTCAGCGGACACGTTGTCTGGAACTGCGATTCGATTGATTATGTCTGAAATGTTTTTGCTCATCTTGTTGGCTGCTTTGGCACAACGATATGTTTTCGCGCTGCCTTTTTGCGCTTCTTTGTCGCTTTTGGCAAAGAGTCGATCACCCTGTTCCTTGACATCATCAAGCCTATCTTTGATTTCATCCAGCAGTTTCTCCCCCCTGTCTCTGAGCGGTTTGACAATTGGTTCAGTCTCCTTTTCGAGCCATTCTTTGAGATCAACGAGTGCTACATTGAAGCTTTCAGTCATGCTTGTGCACTATTTTGAGTAACAGTAAAGATTCTTTTTAGTTTTCTGCTATAATGCTTGAATGTGGCTGAAAATGATTCTACTTGTTTTTAAGTAGTTACTCTTAAATGAGAAAAGCGGAAGTAGACGATGGAAAGGAGAGAACAGTGAAATGGAACACGCAAACTCGCAAGGCTTTGGAAACCGCAAGAGTTACGACAGCCTGTTTGCTTTCTCTGTACGGGAACTGGCGGCATCTGCACTCTTGGGAGCTTTGTCAATTTTCTTTGTGTTTCTTCCAGATGTCAGACTTCCTTGGGGAATGGCGGCTTTAGATTTCATTGCTGTGCCATGGATCATCGCGCTTCTTCTATTCGGACTGAAAGCCGGGTTTCTGACTTCAGTTATGGGAACGTTGGGAATCTTCTTTTTTTCTGAAGAGCTTGTACCTCTTATTGGTGCAACTATGAAATTCTCAGCCAGCATTCCACTCGTAATAATTCCTGCAGCAATCTTCGGTTTTTCGCGATTTCGACTTTATAATGAGGGAGTCAAAATGAAGAGGGTCTACGCTTTCTCAATGGGCATTGCCATCGTTGTGAGATGTTTCGTGACAATGCTTTTGAACTATTATTGGGCAATTCCTTTAATGTTTGGGATCAACCCAGTTGATGTTCCAGCGTCATTTAACTGGTTCTTTTGGGGAAGTGAGATGAACCCTAATCTCTTGACCTTCTATGTTCTAGGAATCAGCTTGTGGAACACTTGGCAAGGTATAATTGACGTGGTTGTTGCGTGGCTTGTTGTATATCCAACGAAACTCTACAAACAGTACGGAATATGGCAAGGCCCCGCTTGAACGCCTGTAAAAGACTTAATTTCGCAGAAAGCCTTTGTAAGACAATATCAAAGGAATCGGTGTTATTTTGTTCAAAGCAAAGCAAAAAATCTTTCAGATTGGCGACGTCAAAGTTGGCGGTCAACCTGGAGAACTGCCGATCCTTCTGATCGGCAACATCTTCTACAAGGGAATGCCTGAAGTAGCTGACCACGAGAAAGGAAGCTTCGATGAGAAATCAGTGTTGAAATGGATCAGAAAGGCTGAAGAACTCGCTGAAAGAACAGGTGTTCCCCACTTTCTTGATGTTATGGCAAATCACCCTCAAGCGATGGAAAAATACGTAATGTTTGTTTCTGACCAAGGCGATGTTCCGTTTCTTGTTGATGGAGCTACTCCTGAGACGCGTGTCGCGAGCCTCAATATGATTCACGAATTGGGTCTGGAAGATAAAGTCATATTTAACGCGCTTTCTCCAAGAATCACCAAAGGCGAACTTGCAGCAATCCACGATTCCGGCGTGAAAGCGGCAATTCTGCTTGCGGAGAATGAGGTGGACTACACGCCTGGTGGAAGAGTTGGAGTTCTCAAAGGGTTCAACGAGCAGGTTGGATTGCTTGAAACCGCCAAGCAAGCTGGAATCTCCAAAATGCTTGTAGATACTATTGTTTTTGACGTGCCCAGCATCGCCTATGCCGTTGAAGCCATAAGGCTTGTCAAGGACAAGCTGGGGTATCCATCAGGATGTTCGCCCGCGAACGCCACGTATGAGTGGAAGCAGCGGCAGGATGCGATCTTGAGAGAAGGCTTTGCTGCGTATAACGCGTCGGCTCATACCATGGCGCAGTTGAGTGGAGCTGATTTTCTCATCTACGGGCCAATCAAACAGGCCAGGCATATTATTCCGACGTGTGCTATGAACGACGCAATCATCACCTACTATGCTAAGAGACAGTTTGGAACAAGGCAGCTGACCGCTAGGCATCCGCTTAACCGAATCTTCTAGGTGCGTGCATTTCCCAAATAATTTAAGGATAGGATGTCTATGTGTTTGGTTATTGAGGGATCAGTTGGCTGAGCAAGCTCGTACTGAAAGAGACCTGAGGAAGATTAGGAGAGCCGCGATTTCCGGTTGGATTTTTGTAGCGATTGGGATCTTCCTTATTGGATTCGGATACTCGCTTTATGATTCTGGTTTCACCTATTCAGGGCTCTTCCTAACGATTATGGGAATCGTGGCAGTTGTGTTCGGCATGGTATTGGTGCGTTACACCAGAAAAATCGTTTAGACACTATTTCGTATTCGAGAATATTTGCGGATTAGAAGCCTTCCTTTTAGCGTTTGATGTTCTAGGGTATAGACAGGTATTAGAGAGGAAGATCAGCGAGGATTGTGATTTGGCTAGAAGCGCCATTAACTCTCGCAGGCGAGATCGCTTGTCTATCATAGCCGAAATCTTGGACCGAGCCAAAGAGGGGGTCCTCAAGACACGGATTATGTATACGGCAAACCTAAGTTTCGCCCAGATAAACGAATATCTAGCTCTCATTCTGGACCTGCATCTACTCGAGGTGGTCGAAAACCCAGAGAAAATTGTCTATAAAACAACCGATAAAGGTCTGCAATATCTCCAAGGCTACGAGCAAATCCGAGACTTACTGACAAATGGCGAAAGAGACAACTTGAAGGATGTTCATTCACTTCACTTGGTCAAACGTGGGACACGAGTGGTATTGCTGTGATAAAAGAAAGTAGTCCATGTCTATTCTGACATAGTGGGAACAAGAGCAAAGGGCGATCGGCGCGTACTTCAC
>JABAOE010013148.1_pt5 | contig 14159 bp, 13 predicted proteins | sample 7062141 | NCBI WGS metagenome assembly JABAOE01 (sample SAMN14538627, study PRJNA623070) | marine sediment metagenome | biome: marine biome [ENVO:00000428]; feature: marine pelagic biome [ENVO:01000023]; material: deep marine sediment [ENVO:00002113] | place: India: Gulf of Khambhat ... | reverse complement strand
GCTCAGGCTTCCTCTTCAACCCCGGCAAGTTGCCGAGACTGACCAACGTCGGCGAAAAGGCGCGCTTTGCTCGTTGTCCGCGAACCGCGCCACCGAAACCGCACGCTTGCGCCACCAGGCGTCCCCCGATTGTGGTAAATTCCCTTCACGCACGAAACAGGAGGTTTGCCATGCCCCACTACATGTTTCAGGTTGCCTACACGCCGGAGGCCTGGGAAGGACTCGTCAGGCGGCCACAGGATCGAGCCCGAGCCATCCGCCCCGTAGTCAAGAACTTGAAGGGCCGGGTCATCAGCTTCTACAACTGCTTCGGTGAGTACGACGTGATTCTCATCGCGGAGATGCCGAACAACGAAGCGGCAGCCGGCCTGGCAATGTCGGCGGCTGCGGGCGGCGCCATCAAGGCGGTCAAGACGACGCCTCTGATGACGGTCCAGGAAGGCCTGGAGGCCATGCGCAAGGCCGACAAGGCCTCCTACCAGCGGCCGAAATAGCCGAACTGGCAGCGCCCCCACGCTACCCGCGAAGGTCGCCGCCCAGTGCTCCCCGGCGCCCGCGGCTGGCCTCGGTGCTGCGCCAGAGGCGTAGAATAAGACCGCCATGGAGCCGCGCGTCCAGTACGCTCAGTGTGAAGACGGCGTGAGCATCGCCTATTGGACGCTGGGCGATGGTGACCCCTTCGTATATGCGCCCATCATGCCCTTCAGCCACATCCAGCTGGAGTGGGGCATCCCGGACTGCCGGCGCTGGTACGAACTCCTGGCGGCCGGCAGGCAGCTTGTCCGATACGATGGCCGCGGCAGCGGGCTCTCCGACCGAGACGCCGCCGACTTCACGCTCGAAGCCCAGTTGCTGGATCTTTCCACCGTCGTCGACAAGCTTGGCCTTGAGCGCTTCGTCCTTTTCGGATCGGCTGATCCGGGCATGACGGCGATCGCCTACGCCGCACAGAACCCCGATCGCGTGTCGCATCTGATCCTCTGGTGCACCTGGGCCCGGCGCGCCGACGTCTCGGCATCGCCGAGGACGAAGGCGCTGCGGGCACTCCTCGATGAGGACTGGGACATCTACACCGAGACGGTGGCCCGCGCGCTCCTGGGATGGCAGGCCGAGGCGGAGGCACGGCAGCTGGCAGCGTTCTACCGCCAGTGCACCTCGCCGGAGGTCCTGCGCCGCATCGTCGAGGCAGCCTATGAGACGGACGTGAGCGCGCTTCTGCCGGACGTTCAGTGCCCGACGCTGGTCCTCCACCGGCGCGAGCTTCCGGCTCCCGAGCTGAGCGTCGTCAAGGAGCTCGCCAAGCAGATCCCGAACGGGAGCCTGGCGTTGTTGGAGGGTTCGTCACCGATCCCGTTCATGGAGGACATGGGCGCCATCCTGTCGGCCACGCACGAGTTCCTGGGAGACGCCGACTCGCCGGCGCTGGACGTTCCGGCTGCCGAAAGAGCGGCGCCAGTCACAATCATCTTCACGGACATCGCAGGCTCCACAGACCTCACTCAGCGGCTCGGAGACGCCGCCGCACAGGAGGTGCTGAGGATCCACAACGCGATCGTCCGGGAGACCCTTAGGGCCCACGCCGGAACCGAGATCAAGCACACCGGGGACGGCGTGATGGCATCGTTCCGGTCGGCCGCCGCCGCCGTCGACTTCTCGATCGTGGTCCAGCGAAGAGTACGCGCGCACGCAGAGAGCGAGCCGGACAGGGCGTTCGACGTGCGAATCGGCGTCAACGCCGGTGAGCCAGTCGCGGAAGAGCGCGATCTGTTCGGCACAGCGGTTCAGCTGGCCCGCCGGATTTGCGACGAGGCTGATTCCGGGCAGGTTCTGGTCTCGGACGTGGTAAGGGGGCTCACGGCCGGCAAGCAATTCGTGTACAGTGACACCGGACAGCACACCCTGCGGGGGTTTGAGGAGCCGGCGAGGCTCTACGAGGTGCGCTGGTGGGAGTGAGCGGCAACGGAAGTCTCTGGTCACACGCCATATCGAGCCAGAAGGTTGCCGGGGAGGGCGATCACAAGCGTGACAGGAGGAAGTCATGCCAGCGTACAGCAGCATCAAGACGTTCATTCAATCGCTTCGCACAGGCGAGACGAACATCACGATAACCCTCGCAAGGGCGGTCGCGGCCGAGGGCGTCGATAACATCAGAGACCCCGCCTCGGTCAATCCCCATCTCTCGAACTGGCTCAGGGGCGTACTCGCAGCGCACGGCATGAGGCCGGCGGAGATCACGCACGTCGACAACTGGCCGCCGGCGAAGAAGGAAGAGGCCCGCGCCTGGGTCGTGGCCGCGGTCGACGCGAGCCGAAGCGTCGCATTTGCCTGGGAGTTGTTCGGTGGAGATGACCCCGCCAACCGCAGGGATGATCCGGGCGCTCCCCAGCCGGTCAGCATAACGTTCCGCAGCCCGCGGAGGGGCGTCAGGCTCTCCGGGCTGAACTACGGACAGGTTCACGTCGACCAGTAGGAAGCCTCCACGCAGCCAGCCGCGGCGAACTCTGAGCCGCTGGCGTAGAATGGCGGGCGAGATCGCATGACGACTGAAGAGCTCTCCTACGCCGGCTCTCCGTTCGCCGTGCGCGACGACCTCGTCGCAGCGCACCGGAAGACGTGGGAGCACATCGCCCGGCCCGGCACCTGGTGGAGCGGCGCAGAGCGCGTCGCCATCGCCGCCGAGACCCGGAACGCCAGCGGCTGCGCTCTCTGCGCCGGGCGCAAGGAATCGCTCTCCCCGTACGCCATCGCGGGTACGCACGACTCGCTCGGCGACCTGCCTGAGCCGGTCGTCGACGTCATCCACCGCGTCGTCACCGACCCGGGCCGCCTGACGGAGCGGCTGGTGCGCGAAAGCGCCGAAGCAGACGTGTCTGACACACACTACGTCGAGGCCGTCGCCGTCGTCGCCTTCACCGTGAATGTTGACACCTTCGCCCGCGCGATCGGCGCGCCGCTTCATCCCCTGCCCGACGCTCTTCCCGGCGAGCCGTCCCGCGTCCGCCCGCCGGTGGACCGGGCCGACGGCGCCTGGGTGCCGCTAATCGCGGCGGACGTCGCTGAGCGCGACTACCCGGGCCTTTACTCTGGCGGGGCGCTGACACCATATATCCAGCGGGCGCTCAGCCTCGTGCCCGATGAGACGCGCCACTTCACGGAGATCATCACCGCGGAGTACGTGCCCCCGCAGGACCTCTTAACACCACTCTCGACCCGCGCCATCAGCCGGCCGCAGATCGAGCTGGTGGCGGCGCGCGTCTCCGCCGTCAACGAGTGCTTCTACTGAACGTCCGCGCACGCGCTGCTGCTCCGTGTGAGCAGCAAGGCAGCCGGCATCGACGTCGACATCGACGTGGTCGCCGGCCGGGAGAACGCCCGCGAGGCGATCCCCCACGCTGACGCGCTGATCGAGTTCGCCGAGGCGGCGACAGCAGGCGATGAGTCCGGGATCGGAGCTGCCAGGGACGCCTTACTGGGCACGCTTGGTGCGGAGGCCGTCGTCGACTCCGCCGCCGTGATCGCGGCGTTTAACATGAACGCGCGCATCGCTGACGCCACGGGCATCCCCCTGGACGAGTCCGCCCGCGACGCCCGGTCGGCGATCGCGACGAAGCTCGACGTCCTGCGCTACGAAGAGTAGCGGCCCGCTAAGGCGCTTGCGCAGGCAGACGGCTAAAATCATTATCTGAGCCGGGGTGGTGGAATGGTATACACGGCGAACTTAAAATTCGCTGCCCGCGAGGGCATGTGGGTTCGAATCCCACCCCCGGCACCACCTACTCCGTAGCTGAGGCTGGCGAGCCTGGCTGAACGAATCCCCCGCGCCGCCAGCCGGCTCGCGGCCGCCTGCTACACGATGTTCCTTGGCGCGAATGACATGCGCTCCGCAAGCTCCGTCGGTCCGATGCGCGTGATCTTGCCGCGGCCCAGCTTGAACTGATAGCGCAGGTTGAGCGGCTGGAGCGACGTATCGGCAGGGACGACAGCATTGGCCGGTTGGCCGGGGAAGTGGAAGTAAGCGCTGGCCAGGCCCGGCGGCACGATGTCGCTGACGTAGGCGACCGCGGTGAACCCGCCAGTCACCTGCTGACCGACCTGATTGATCACGCGGTCACTGTCGACGGAGACCATGTCGCCGCTCTCGATGCCTTTCGACTCCGCGTCTTGCGGGTTGATCTCGATGAAGTTCACGGGGTAGCGCTGGAACGTGTACGGGCGGCGTGTGAAGTCGAACAGGTTGTTCCAGTAGTGATTGACGCGCATGTTGGTGATCCAGAGCTCGTCGCCCTCGGGGCCCAGAATCTCGTTGCGCGTGTTGACGGCCGACCAGTCCGCGCGCACAAAGTTCGCCTTGCCGCTATCGGTGTTGAATTTGAGATCGGCGTGCAGCCGCGGCGTCTCCACCAGCTCGCCGCCTTCCAGCTTGAGCGGCGTCTGTAGCCCCTGCGTGCCGAACGTCTTCAGTAGGTCGTGCCCGCGCACTCCGTCCGCCTGTGCCTTCTCGATCAGCGCGGCGTAGTCGCGACGGCCGCCCTTGGAGCGTTCGGCCGCTTCCTCGAAGATCTCGTTGGAGTCGGCCCAGTCGAAGCCTTCGAAGCCCATCTTCTGCGCCACCTCGGCGGCGATCTTCCAGTCAGGGCGCGCTTCGCCGGGCGGATCGGAGATCTTCTCGTAGATGCGGAGGCGGCGCTCGGCGCTGTTGCGGGCGAAGTCTTCCTCGCCCCAGGTCGCGGCGGGCAGCACCAGGTCGGCGTACTCCGTGGTGTCGTTCGGGTAGATCTCCTGGTGTACGAGCACCATGCCGCCGTTGTCCACGCGCTGCTTGAGCTGCGCGATTGCGGTGGCGGTGTCGGCCGTTGTCACCTGCGGGTTCGTCTCGAGGACGAGCTCACGCAGCGTGTCGGAGATCTGCTGTGAGCAGGCGGAGGCGCCGATCCAGTTGACGCCGATCGCCCACATGAATCGCGTCTTGCCCTCGACGGTCCAGCGGTCCTGGTCCATCTCGACTTTGTGGCCCTCGAACTCGTGCGGAGACTTGTCCAGGGGATAGCCCGCCCCGGACTGCCCGCCGCGCTGGTGCCCGCCCAGGCGCGAGGTTGACCGCCCGACCGAGCCGACGGAGCCGGTGAGCAGTCCCAGGTTGCCGATCGCGGCGGTGTTCTCGTAGTTGTGCGACCAGTAGAGGCCCTTCTCGAAGCGGATGCTCAGCTTCGGCCGCTCGGCAGCGCCGCCGCCGGTCATCAGCTCCGCCGCCTTCGTGATCTTCTCGGCGGGCACTCCGGTTATCGTCGCTGCCTCTTCGAGTGCGAAGGCCGGCTCGGACGTAATGTAGGTCTTGAAGTCGTCGAAGGATTGGCCGAACATCACGCGGCGCCACTTGCCCTCGGCGGCGACTTCCTCGGTCGAGGCGATGTAGTCGGCGATGAATTCGGTGTCCTCCCAGCCGTTGTCCAGGATCACGCGGGCGATCGCGCCGTAGAGGGCGACGTCCGTTCCGGGGTTGATCTGCAGGTGCAGGCCGCCGCGGCTCTCCGCGAACGCCGCGGAGAACGTGCGCCGCGGGTCGACGTAGATCATCGTCGCTCCGCCGGGCACCATCCAGGTCGTGAAACGGACGGTCTTCGTCTCGTACGGGTCCGAGCCGGAGATGAAGAGGACGTCCGCTTCCTTGTCGTCCTCGTAGGCCGAGCCGAAGGCGTCGATTCCTATGTCGGACAGGCCCGGCACGTCGTCACCGTCCGCCGGCGCGTGGTGAGGCGCGTGGTTCGCCGAGCCGATGACGCCGAGGGCCAGCTTGGTGATGGCGAATACGTTCTCGTAGAACTGGTACGAGTAGCGCTTCATTCCCCACGCCAGCTCGCCGTGGTTCTCGATCACGTGCTTGGAGACCTCGGCCACGATGTCGGTGGCGGCGTCCCAGCTGATCGGTTGGAGAGTGCCGCGCACGCGGAGGAGCGGGATCTGCAGGCGATCGGCGGTCGGCGTCTGCGGGTTGTAGAGCTTCTGCGCGATGCTGCCGCCGCGGACGCTGTGCGTGCCGCCGACGTTTACGACCTCGGAGTCGCCATCGGGGATGACGATGACGTTATGCGGCTTGCCATCGTACGTAACGGTGTTGAACATCGTCGGGGACGGCCACTTGCCGCTCTGAACCCCTGCGGGATACTCGATACCGAGAGCGTTCTCGTCGGCCTTCGGGCCGCCCTCCGTGCCGACGGGCCAGAGGTACGCCTTGTAGCCGCACGCCACCGGGCAGTATTCGCAGACTATGTTCTTGACGGTTGCGTCTACAGGAGGTGCAGGAACGCTGCTTACGAGTGAGCCCGGGCTACCCCCTGAGATGCTCTGCCTGCTGCTGGTCATGCCGTCACCTCCGCACGTGTCCCGTCCGCGAGGTTGTCGCGGTATCCGTAGATCAGCCCCATCACACCCGTGGCGTAGATGTCGTCGCCGTCCAGCGCCAGTGTGATCTGGGGCAGATTCTCTGTTGCCTGGCCGAGCACGACCATCCCGCCGCGCTTCAGGTCGAAGGTCGTGTAGTGGCAGCCGCAGGGCCCGAGGATCTTGTGCTCGTCCTTGTACAGGCCGATCAAGGGGCACCCCATGTGGGTGCAGGCGTAGGAGAAGGCGACGATGTCGCCGTCCTCGCCGACGCCGCCGTGAGCAGCCTCTCCGAGCCTGACTACGAAGTTGTTCTGGCCCTCGAGGGGATACTCGAAGTCGAGCGGCTCGCCAGGCGTAAGGTCTGATAGCGAGGCGATCTTAGTCCGCTGGAAAGTCGCCACCACCACGCCCGGGGCTCCGGTCGCCCCGTTGCCGTCCCCGCCGGTCCATTCGGTCAGCCCAACCGGAACGAGAATCGCCACCGAGGCGGCTGCGCCGCCGGCCAGAGCGCCGACCAGGAACTCGCGCCGCGAGAACCCTCTGCCGGTCGCCTCTTCGTCGTTATGAGGGGGGCCGTTCGTCTCACCCGCCGGGGCCGCTTGCTCGCGGAGATACTCAACAGAATAGGCGCTGCACCGGGGGCATCGATCGCCGCCGACGTGCCAGATTCGTCCGCACTCCGAACACTGCATGCCTGTCTCCTCTCTGACCGGAACAACTGATCCACATGATAGCCTGTGAAGTCCATCACATTTGGGTAATTTGCATCACGTTTTGTGGGCAACGCAACTGGCCGCACGGCCCCAAGATCGCATGCCATTCGGCTCGCTGGAGGGGGCCGCGCGGGCAGGCTTCAGGCGGGCCGACTCATCGTCACGGGCCTGGACCTCCGCGGCGGCCTTCTGTGGCTCTTAGACGACGATGTTGACGAGCTTGCCCGGCACGTAGATCACCTTGCGCGGCGCCTTGCCGCCGAGGTGCTTCGCCACCTGCTCGCTGGCCAGCGCCAGATCCTTCGCCGCCTCTTCTCCGATGTCCGCCGGCGCGGCGATGCGGTCACGCACCTTGCCGTTGACCTGCACGACGAGCGTGACCTCGTCCTCGCTGGCCAGCGCCTCGTCCCACTCCGGCCAAGACTGCTGGTGCACGCTGTACTCTCCACCGGTGCGCGCCCAGAGCTCCTCGGCCAGGTGCGGCGTCAGCGGCGCCATCAGCAGGACCATCTTCTCGATGGCTTCCCGCCAGGCCCCGCGGTCCACGGGGCCGCTCTCGCGGGCGCGCGTCAGGCCGTTCACCATCTCCATCAGCGCCGCGATCGCCGTGTTCCAGCGGAACCCCTCGACGTCCTTAGTCACGCGCTTGACCGTCTGGTGCGTAAGCCGGCGTAGCGCCTTCGCCGAGCCATTAACGTCACCGAACGCCGGCTCGCGGACGACGACGTTCCAGGCGCGGTTCAGCCAGCGCTCGACGCCGCTGATCCCTTCGATGTTCATGGGCCCGCCTTCCTCCCAGGGACCGATGAACATCAGGTAGCAGCGGAAGGCGTCGGCGCCGTAGCGCTCCACCTGCTCGTCCGGCGCGACCACGTTCCCGCGCGACTTCGACATCCGCTGGCCGTCCGGGCCCAGTATCTGGCCCTGGTTGAAGAGGCGCTTGAACGGCTCGTGGCCCTGCACGACGCCGAGGTCGCGCATCACCTTCCAGAAGAAGCGCGCGTAGAGGAGGTGCATGACGGCGTGCTCGGCGCCGCCCGTGTACTGGTCGACGGGCAGCCAGCGCTTCGCCAGGTCCGGGTCGACGGGACCGTCGTGGTAGTCGGGGCTGAGGTAGCGCACGAAGTACCAGTTGGAGTCCATGAAGGTGTCCATGGTGTCGGTCTCGCGCCGGGCGGGGCCGTCGCAGCCGGGACAGTCGGTGTGGACGAATCCTTCGTGGGCGGCGAGGGGCGACTCACCGGTGGGCTTGAACTCCGCGTCCTCGGGGAGCAGGACGGGCAGGTCCTGCTCCGGCACGGGTACGACGCCACACTTATCGCAATGGACCATGGGGATGGGGGTGCCCCAGTAGCGCTGGCGGGAGATCAGCCAGTCGCGGATGCGGTAGGTGAGGGTGCGCTTGCCCCAGTCCTTTGACTCGACATAATCAGCGATGGCCTCCTTGCCCTGGTCGTTGGGGAGGCCGTCGAACTGGGCGGAGTTGACCATGGTGCCGGGTTCGACGTAAGCCTGCTCGAGGGGCTGGCCGTCCCAGTCGGGTGAGGCGATCACGACGGGGATGGGGATATCGAACTGCTGGGCGAACTCGAAGTCGCGCTGGTCGTGGGCGGGGACCGCCATGATCGCGCCGGTGCCGTAGGAGAGCAGCACGTAGTCGGCGATCCACACCGGGATGCGCTCGCCGTTGACGGGATTGATCGCGTAGCCGCCGGTGAAGACGCCGGTCTTCTCCCGGCTCTCCTCCATCCGCTCCAGCTCGGTCTGGCGGGCCGCCTGCTCGCGATACGCCGAGACCGCGGCGCTCTGCTCGTCGGACGTGAGCGAGTCGACGAGCGGATGCTCCGGGGCCAGCACCATGAAGGTGGCGCCCCACAGGGTGTCGGGGCGGGTGGTGAAGACGACGATCTCGTCGCCGGCCTCGGTGCGGAACGTGACTTCGGCGCCCTCGGACCGGCCGATCCAGTTGGTCTGCATCGTCTTGATCGGCTCGGGCCAGTCCAGGTCCGGGTATTCGAGCAACTCGTCGGCGTACTTCGTCATCGCGAAGAACCACTGCGACATCAGCTTCTGGACGACGGGCTGCCCGGTCCGCTCGTCCTTGCCGTCGATCACCTGCTCGTTGGCGAGCACCGTCTGCAGGGTCGGCGACCAGTTGACGAGTGCCTCGCCCTTGTAGGCGATGCCGGCCTCGAAGAAGCGCTTGAAGAACCACTCGGTCCACGTGTAGTAGGACGGGTCGCAGCTGACGGCCTCGCGCTCCCAGTCGAACATCGCCCCCATCGATCGAAGCTGGGCGCGCATCTGGCTGATGTTCTCGTCCGTCCACGTCGCCGGGTGGACGTTGCGGGCGATGGCGGCGTTCTCGGCGGGGAGCCCGAAGGCGTCGAAGCCCATCGGGAACAGCACGTTGTAGCCCTTCATCCGCATGAAGCGGGCGCGGGCATCGGACGGCGTCATGGCGTACCAGTGGCCGATGTGGAGGTCGCCGGACGGGTACGGGAGCATCGTGAGCGCGTAGTGCTTGGGCCGGTCCCAGTCGACGACCGAGCGGTAGATCCCCGCTTCTTCCCAGCGCTGCTGCCAGGTGCGCTCCACCTCGCGGTGGTCATATTCGCTGATCACGTCGCCTCGATCCCGCTCACGAGGGCGCCATGCTACGCACCCGGTGTCTCGCCCCAGGCGCGATCCCGCCGTTCCGTCGCCGGTGTACCCTCGCCGCCGATGCCGCGGGACAGGTTCATGGCGCGCGAGGCGCTCATCGCCGGGGGAGTCGACCTGGAGACGCTCCGGGCCGTGTTGCCGCGGGTCGATCCGGCGCAGGTCACGGTGACCGTGGCGCCCCGCTGGTTTCGCGCCCTGTGGGGGAAGCGGATAGCGGCGGTCTGCATGGCGTGGGGGATCTACGTCCGCCCCGAGGTCATGGCCCGGCACCGCGGCGGTGCCGAGCCCACCCGGATCGCCCACCTCATGGTGCACGAGCTGACCCACCTCGAGCAGTGGCGCCGCCTCGGCGGGCTCCGTCACGCGACGCAGTACGTCGGTGACTACGTGCGGTCACGTCTCGCCGGGCGCCGACACTGGGAGGCGTACCGTGCCGTCCGGCTCGAGGTCGAGGCCCGCCAGACGGCCCGCCTCGTGACGTCCATCGGGAGCCGTCACGAGTGAGCGAGCAGGTTGCGGTCGACCGCGACGGGTACCTCCCCGAATCGCAGTGGAACCTCTGGCACGTCTTCGCCGTGTTCCTCGGCGGCCTCGTCGGTGCCGTGCTCGGCGGTGCCCTCGTCGCGGTGTCGGGACGCGACATCAACGATCCGGTCGGAGTATTCGGGGTCGTCTTCCCCGCCCAGGTCCTCGGCTCGATGGCGACCGCCTGGTACCTCTCACGGGAGCGAGGCTCGGGCGATTGGGGCAAGGACTTCGGCCTCAGGCTCCAGGCTCGCCACGTCTGGGGTCTGGCCGCCGGTGTCGGGCTCCAGCTCGCCGCCCTCATCCTCACGGGCATCACGATCATCGTGCTCGGTGGTGAGACGACGCCCAACCAGGAGGTCGCCGAGATCGCCGAAAGCTCGACCGGCGGCGCCCTCGTCCTCGCGTTCGCGGCGACGGTGCTGCTCGCCCCACTCGTCGAGGAGGTCATCTACCGGGGCATGCTGCTGTCTCGGCTACGGCGCTCGATGGGGCGCCACGGGGCGGTGCTGTCGGCGGCAGCGGTGTTCGCCGTCGTCCACCTCCTCGACCCCGGCACCCTTCTCCTCCAGCCGGGCCTGTTCCTCATCGGAGCCGTCCTCGGGTATGCCGCGCTCCGCAGCGGAGACTTGTCGCTGCCGCTGTTCCTCCACGCCGGCGTCAACCTCACGGGCTTCGTGCTCCAGCAGTATGCCGACGAGCTGGCGCGCTGGGCGGAGGACCTCGAGGGGACGCTGGAGGTCATCCGGGCCGTCACCGGGTGACGCCCACCCACCCGGCCGTCACACGTACAGCTGGACGTCGGCGCGCTCCATCACCTCCATGAAGGTGAGGTACGCGACGACCGGGAGCCCCGCGATCACGAGGTCGTCGGGGCGCACTCGGAACCGGTCGAGCGAGGGCCCGCAGAGGTAGATGTCACCTCCGAGCTCGTGGAGCTGGCGCAGCTTGGCCTGTGGCGGGATGTGCCCCGCCCGCTCCAGGTCTCGCCCGGCGAAGAAGCTGAACGGCCGCGCCGCGCCACGCAGCTTCGGCCGGTAGCCCCGCTTCAAAATGCGAACCGCGGGGCCCTGGAGATAGCAGTCGACGTGGATTCCCTCGAGCGCGGCGGCGAGGGCGAACCCGAGTGGCGAGATCAGCTCGTCGAGGCGGTTCGTCGAGATGACGACGGCGAGGCGGGTGCGGTGCGGAGTCGGTGAGCCCTTGGCGACGACCGCGATCGTTTCGTCCTCCCTCCTCATGACGTCGACGAGTGCATGTCCCGTCATCCGGCACCAGGCGGCGAGGTCGGTGATGATCGGCTCGTACGCGTCGAGCCGGAGCCGGAGCACCTCGCCTTCTTCCAGGCCGGCGAGGCGGCTTGACGCCTCGTGGGCGATGAACGTGGTGATCGACCTCCCCCGCAGGTCGACGGTTGCGGCGGCATCGAGCGCCTCCACGGTTCCTCCCTCCCGCGAACAACCCCAGCATGACCCGCGCCGGGCCGGCCGCCTAGAGGAAAAGGTCGGGTGTGATGCCCAGGTTGGGCGAACCCCTGGTTCGCGTCGGCGGCTCGTGATAGAGAGACCGGGGCGGATCCGCGGGAGGGAAAGGGGGCGGCATCCCTTCCGCCATCGCGCGCAATCTCGCGCCGCTGCTCGTCGTCGTCGTTGCCATCGCCGGCGGCGTCTGGTTCTCGAGACGCTCCGCGCAGCCGGTCCCCGCCGCACCGGTGAGCGTCGCCACCGCCACGGAGGTCACCGCCACGATCACCGTCCACGTCGCCGGCGCCGTCGTCGACCCCGGCCTCGTCGTCGTCGCCGTCGACGCCCGCGTCGCCGATGCGGTGGCGGCCGCCGGTGGGGCGCTGCCGGCTGCTCGCCTCTCCGGCCTCAACCTCGCCGGTCCCCTCCGTGACGGGGAGCAGGTCGTCGTGCCCGGCGGCGACGGAGCCGGTGGCCCGCCGCCGCCGATCCGCGACGGGCGCGTCCGCATCAACGTTGCCGGCGCGGGCGACCTCGAGGCGCTTCCCGGCGTCGGTCCGGTCCTCGCCGAGCGCATCGCGTCGTTTCGTGATGCGAACGGGCCCTTCGAGACGGTCGAGGACCTCCTCGACGTTCCGGGGATCGGCGAGGGGAAGCTCGCCGCGATGCGCGACGCGGTGTCGCTCGACTGACGTGGACCTGCGCCGTCCGGCACCTTCCGAGCGCACCGCGGTGGTCGCGGCCGTGGCCGCAGCCGCCGGTGCGCTGGCCGGTCTCGGCTGGGGACCGGGGGCGACGATGGTTGCGGTGCTCGGGTTCGCCGTCCCGCGAGGGCGCCGGGCCGTCGTCGTGGCGGTGCTCGCCGCCGCGGCGCTCTCCGGGGCGGCGGCCGCCGCCCGGGTCGAGGGGACGGTGGCGGCGGAGCTGCCGGCGGGACCGGTGGAGATCGGCGGCGTCGCCGTGGGAGACGCGGCGGCGGGGGAGTTCGGAGTCTCGGTCGTCGTGCGGCCGGATCGCATCGACACCGGCTCGGGCTGGGTGCGATGGGCAGGTCCGCCCCTTCTCGTCCGAGCCGGAACCGGGATCGACGTCACCGTCGGCGACACCGTCGTCGCCCGGGGCGTCGTCCGACGGGGCGCCGGTCGAATCCGCGGTGTGGTCTACGCCGGGGAGGTGCGCAGCGCTGCCGTCGAGGTGCTCGCCGCCTCCGAGGTACCCCACATCGCCGCCGGCAACATGCTCCGGCGCCGGGTGCAGCGGGGCCTCGGGGCGATCGAGCCGGGACCCGGCGTCGCCCTTGTTGCCGGCTTGCTCATCGGCGACACCGACGGGCTCACCCCTGCCGAGCTGGACCACCTCCGCCGCAGCGGCCTCACCCACTACGTCGCCGTGTCCGGAGGCAACGTCGCCCTCTTCCTCGCCGCCTGGTGGCTCGCCATGGCGCCGCTCGGGCTCGGTCCCCGGGCCCGGTCGGCCGCCGGGCTCCTCGCGCTCGCGGTGTTCGTCGTTGCGACGCGGTGGGAGCCGTCGGTGGTCCGGGCGGGCGCCATGGCCGCCGTCGTGCTGACCGGCCGGATCGTGGGTGTCCCGGTGGGGCCGTGGGGGGCGCTCGGCATCGCGGTGACCGGCCTCGTGCTGGTGAGCGGCGATCTCGCCGCCGACCTCGGCTTTCAGCTGTCGGTGCTGGCGACCGCTGGTGTCGTCGCCGGATCGGGGATGTTCGCCGCCAGACGCCCCGGCTTCGTCTGGACGGCCCTCGGCGCCACGATCGCCGCCCAGACGGCCGTGCTGCCGCTGCTCCTGCTGAGGATCGGCTCGGTCCCACTCGTGGCGCCGCTCGCCAACGTTGTCGCCGCCCCGCTCGTCGCCTTGGCGACCTCAGCGGCGGGTATCATCGGCGTCGTCGTCGGTGTCGAGCCGCTCACGCGTCTCGGGGCGGCGGTCGCCGGCGTCATCGTCCGGGTCGCAGAGGTCGGTGCCTCATGGCCCCAGCTCGACGCGCTCGGGGTCGGCGCCCTCGCCGCCGCCGGCGCCGCCGCACGGGTCCGGTCGTTGCGCCCGGTGGTCGCGGCCGTCGTGTCGGTTGCGATCATCGCTGCCCTACCGGACCCGGAGCCCTGGCCGGCCGTCGCCACGGTTTCGTTCCTCGATGTCGGCCAGGGCGACGCGGTCCTCCTCCGGTCTCCCGACGGCGCCGCCGCCCTCGTCGACGGGGGCCCCGACCCGGACCGGCTGCGGAGGAGGCTCGTCGAGCGAGGCGTGACGAGGCTCGACCTCGTCGTTGTGACGCACGGCGACGCCGATCACGTCGGCGGTCTCGTCGGGCTCCTCGACCGATACGACGTCGGTGCCCTGTGGGTGCCTGGTCACGGCGAGCCGGGGCCGATCCTCGAAGGCATCGTCGACGAGGCCC
>JABAOE010004077.1_pt1 | contig 14160 bp, 13 predicted proteins | sample 7062141 | NCBI WGS metagenome assembly JABAOE01 (sample SAMN14538627, study PRJNA623070) | marine sediment metagenome | biome: marine biome [ENVO:00000428]; feature: marine pelagic biome [ENVO:01000023]; material: deep marine sediment [ENVO:00002113] | place: India: Gulf of Khambhat ... | reverse complement strand
CAGTCTTCAAGTTTGACCGGCATGGAGATGCTTTGCAGGAATTTGCCGGCAATCATCCTGGCGTCCTCCTCGTCTATAATTTCACCGAACCAGACAAATTCATCTCCGCCAAGCCGGGCAACGGTGTCCGCAAGGCGAGAGTGCTCTTTCAGGCGGCGGGCAATGACCCTTAAGAATTCATCGCCAGCCGCATGACCAAGAGTATCGTTGACGATTTTGAAATCATCAAGATCCAAAAACATCAATGCCAGCTTCTCTCTGTCCCGTTCTGCCTGGGCAACCCTTTGTGATATGCGATCGTAGAAGAGTGTGCGGTTGGGAAGTTCAGTCAGTTGATCATAAAATGCCAGGTTCTGGATTTTTTGATCCGAGCGCTTGCGTTCGGTTATGTCACGGAAAGAGAAGACGGCCCCGGAAAAATCCTCTTCTCGCAAAGGAGCGCAACTGTATTCGATGGGGAAAAAATGTCCGCCTATGCGGGCAAGAAGGCCTTCCTTGCGCTCCGTTTTAGAGCCGTTTTTGAGCGTTTCCATGACCTGTGTAGCTGGATCTGGCTGAGCCGGTTCAGTTTTGATTTTTTTCAAGGCACTCAATAGGCTGGTCCGATTAATATGCTCCTTGTCCAGCCCCATCATTATTGACGCGGCCCTGTTGAAGGATGAAATGGCCCCTGCCTGGTCGAGTTCGATGATGCCTTCACTCGTTGTGTTGAGAATCATCTCGCTGTGATTGCTCAACTTTTCCAGGTCCCGTTCGATTTTTTTGCGTATTTCGATGTCCTGGTTCAAAGCCAGGTTGACGGCTTCTAGTTCCGCTGTTCGTTCAAGGATTGTTTCCTCGAGGGAGTCCTGATGCTGGCGCAGGCCGATCGACATGGCATTGAATGCTTCCACCATCTCCGCCAATTCCCGACCTGCAGGTAGAGGTAATTCTTCCCCCAGGTGTTCAGGTTCAAATGCAATTACCTTTGCCTTGCTGTGTATGGCTCGTATGGGAGTAAAGAGCAGCAGACGGCTTGCCACGTAATGGAAGATAAAAATAACCAACAGCAGTACAAGCAGTATGCCAGACAGCTTCAGTGAAAAATAATTGACATCCTGATAGGCCATGGCCAGGGGAATGCGTATTGAAATCGCAGATGCGACCTGCCCCGTCTGTTTGTTGAAGCCGCGCTCGGAGCCATAATGGCTGATGATTCCTGGCGGCGCGTCCTCCGGGTTGCCATGACAGAGGAGACAGTCTTCCTGGACGGTCTGCCCACGACGCATAACTGTGAAAAATGGCTCCTGTCCGTAATCCCTGATGGCGCTTTGCGTGATAAGTTGCGGATCATTGTTGAGTTGGAGAATGAAGTCCCGCTCCAGGGGATCGGCCTCGTGGGCCGGGTTCCGGGCGTTGATTGTTGACTCCTTGTAGTACAGCCCTTCTTGTGTGAAGAGGCCGTAATCCTTCGCGACACTGTTGATGGCAAAGGTTGAAGACATCCATGTCGGATCCATGTAATGCTCTTCAAAAAGAGTGTAGAGGCTAGTCTTGATGGCATTGTTGAAAAATGCATGAGTTACGACATTGCGATCGAGAATCATGCTCGAGTAAAGCTCGGCGTTACGGAGCGCCTGCTGTTTCGCGTTGATGTTGATGAGCGAAACCAGGGCAATCGAGCCGAGCAGGTAGATGGCCAGCAAGGTGATGTTGCTGATGGTGGAGAGCTTCCAGCGCTGCTTCCGGTGTGACGACAAAGGCCCCTCCTGCAAGGTTATGTTCCCGCAATCGCAATGTCGTATGCCGCTTTTAAAGTGGACGGCGTCGTGCTAGGCTTAAAATGATTTGCCCCGTCATTTTATCCTATTCATGAGGGTAAAGCAATTATCCTTTATTTACAGGATCTTATAACGCTCTGGTTGGAGGCTGGTTTGCAAAAAGAAAACCGGGAAATCATTGTTCCTGTTTATGGCATGAGCTGCCAGAAGTGTGTTGCCAAGGTTAGTGCCGCACTGAGGGCTATTGACGGCGTGAAGGATGTCGATGTCTCTTTGCAGGAGAGTCTTGCCAGGGTGGTGCTAACAGACCCGGGACCTTCCCGTGAGACCCTTCTGCATGTCGTTGTAGACTCGGGATTTCAGGTTGTTGCCCCAATTGCAGAAGAACATGCGCACAGCGATAAGGCCTCTTCGTCTANNTCGTCTACTGGGGCTTTTAAACACGATGCCCTTCAGATGAAACTTTTCGTTGTGCAGGGAATGACTTGTGCCAATTGTGCCCAAACCATCGAGAAGGGTGTCGCGGGAATGGTCGGGGTTGTTTCCGCTACCGTGAACTTTGCTGCAGAAAAGCTCTCGGTTGTCTATGACCCGGGTGCGCTCGCTGAATCAGACTTGCTGGCCAAGGTTGATGCTCTTGGCTACCGGGCCGTGTCGGAAGATGCCGGTGATCTGCAAGAGGGACGGACCCAGCTTTATTGGCTTATATTCGCTGCTTGCCTGTCTTTGCCGATCATGCCGTTGATGTGGTTCGCACCGTTTGGTCAGATGACAGGCTATTTGATCTTTGTCTTGTCAACGATCGTCCAGTTCAGTGCCGGCCTGGCATTTTACCGGAGTGCATGGAAATCCTTGAAAAATGCTTCGGCCAACATGGACGTACTGGTGGCCATGGGTATTTCGGCGGCATACGGGTATTCAACGCTGACCTTGTTTAACGTTTTCGGCTTGAGCGGCGAAGTTTTTTTTGAAACCAGCGCCATGCTGATTACCTTCATCCGGTTCGGCAAGTGGCTGGAGGCGAGGGCGAAGGGGAAAGCCAGCCAGGCATTGAAGTCGCTGCTGTCGTTGCAGGCGGATCGTGCGCTGTTGTTGGTTGATGGCAGGGAAGAAGAGGTGCCGGCCAGCCACGTCAAGGTTGGAGATGTCGTCGTTGTTCGCCCGGGTGAGAAAGTCCCTGTCGACGGAGTTGTGCTTGAGGGAGAGTCGGCGATTGATGAATCGATGATCAGCGGCGAATCATTGCCAGTTGACAAAAGTCCAGGAGCACAAGTCACGGGCGCTACCATCAATACCAGTGGCCGTCTGGTCGTTGAAGCAACCCGGGTTGGCAATGAAACGGTGTTGGCGCAGATTGTCCGCATGGTGGAGGACGCCCAGGGAGATAAAGCCCCGATCCAGCGCTTGGCAGACAGGGTCTCCAACTGGTTTGTCCCGGCTGTAATCCTGATAGCTCTGGTCACTTTCGTTGCCTGGTTCGGTGTGCTGGGTGCCGAGTTCATCTTCGCGTTCAAGACCTCAATTGCTGTTCTCGTTATCGCCTGTCCCTGTGCCCTGGGGCTTGCTACCCCGACAGCGATCATGGTCGGCAGTTCCGTGGGCCTTGACCAGGGGATCCTGTTTAAAAAAGCCTCGGTGTTGGAAAATATTGCCCGCTTGCAGGTTCTCCTGCTTGACAAGACAGGGACTTTGACCAAGGGCGAGTTCGCAGTGACGGATATGCAGGTAGCTGAGTCTGTCGAGCAGCTAGACTTGCTCAGCATAGCCGCCTCCCTGGAATCGGCGAGTAATCATCCTTTGGCCAGGGCCGTTGTCCGCTACGCCGAAGAGCGTGCAACGCCGGTGGCAAAGCTGGAATATATCGAAGAGGTCGGAGGCCTGGGCCTGGTAGGTTCTGCTGCCGGTGCCAGGGTCGCTGCCGGGAACCTGCGCCTGATGGAGCGTGAACAGGTCGATATGAAATTCTTTGGTCACCAGGCAGATCAATGGGCAGAAGAGGGGAAGTCGGTCGTCTTTATTGCCCGTAATGGCATGCCTCTCGGCGCCCTGGCATTGGGCGATACGCTTAAAGAAGGGGCAAGGGAGACAATTGCCCGCCTGAAAAAACTCGGACTGAAAACGGTCATGCTCACCGGCGACCGTCGTGTTGCCGCATTGAGTGTTGCCGGGCAACTCGGGATTGACGAGGTTCAGGCTGAGGTGATGCCCGGGGATAAGCAGTCTATTGTGCAAAACTACCAGAATGAGGGCTGCTATACCGGCATGGTCGGTGACGGGATCAATGATGCTCCTGCGCTCGCCCGGGCCGATATCGGTATTGCCATTGGCAGTGGCACCGATGTTGCCAAGGAGACCGGTGACATCGTCCTGGTTAAGGGCGATATTCGTGATGTTGAGCGTGGCATTCGCCTGGGACGCCGGACACTGTTGAAGATCAAGCAGAATCTCTTCTGGGCGTTTTTTTATAATGTTATCGGGATTCCGATTGCCGCCGGGGTGCTTTATCCGACCATGGGAATTCTTCTCAAGCCGGAATTTGCAGGTCTGGCCATGGCTCTCTCCAGCGTTTCCGTGGTGACAAACAGTCTGTTGCTGAAAGGTTTTGTGAAGAAACTTTAGTATGATGTGAGGGCAGGCGCTTTTTGTTGGCACATCCTCGCTCTTTTTTTGCGTTTTTGATGGTTCTGAGGTTTAATGTCCTTTCTTGTTTGGTTTGAATCTGCCAGCTGGACCATGTATGAGCAATAAACCTAAAGTCATTGTCGGTGTAATCGGTGCATCCCGGCCCACGTCAGCAGGCTTGCAGATGGCCGAAGAAGTCGGCCGCCAGATTGCGAGACGCGGCGCGGTTGTCGTCTGTGGTGGACTGGGGGGCGTGATGACCGCTGTTGCAAAGGGGGCGACCGAGGCCGGCGGGGAAGTCCTTGGTATTCTCCCCGGTCCTGACAAAAGTGCAGCCAACCCTTTTGTGACCCTGGCGGTTCCCACCAATATGGGGCACGCACGTAATGTTGTTATTGCCCATACGGCAGATGTTTTAATAGCGGTGGAGGGGGAGTACGGGACACTGTCGGAAGCTGCCGTCGGCCTCAAGCTAGGCAAGGCAGTGGTTACTTTGCCAGGTGCCCCGAACCTGCCGGGAGTAACTCCGGCAAAAACAGCTGTTGATGCAGTTAACCTCGCATTTGAAAGTATACCGAAATGAGCCAGTCTGTTGATTGTAACATTAGCCATTCCGAGGAGTTCTCGGCAGGTCTGATCGAGTGGCTGCGTGGCAAGGGGGCGATTCTGATCGTGACCCATGACCACCCGGATCCTGATGCTTTGGCCGCTGCCTTTGCTTTGCAGCATCTGATCCTGGTTAAAACGGGCCAGGTCGCCACGATTGCTTTTGGCGGCAGTATCGGCCGCCGGGAAAACCTGGTCATGGTCAAGCAGTTGGAGATCAAGTCGCAGGCGATCGACACCCTTGACCTGGCTTCCTTTAATGCCGTATGCATGGTCGATACCCAGCCGGAGACAGGGAACAATTCCTTTCCCCCGGGTCGCAGGGTCGACCTGGTGATCGACCACCACCAGATCAAGCCTCAGACACAGAGCTGTCGCTGGGTTGATGTCCGACCCGAATATGGCGCATCGGCAAGTATACTTTTCGAGTATCTGCAGGCGCAGAATGTCAAGATTGCGACCAAGCTGGCGACAATACTTTTCTACGCCATCAAGTCAGAGACGGAAGACCTGGGCCGTGACTGGACCAAGTCAGATCGTGATGCGTACTTGAAGCTGATGCCCCTGTGCAACAACCGGATTCTGCATGAAATCACGCACCCCAAATCTTCGCGCATCTATTTCAAGTATTTTGACACCGGAATCAAGAACGCAAAGATTTACGGCAATGCCCTGGTTTTCAATCTTTACAACATCGACCATCCGGAGATTGTGGCAGAAATTGCCGATTTCCTGATGCGGGTAGAAGGTGTTGAGATTGTTCTGGGGCTTGGCTGTTATCACGAAGAAGGGATCCTTTCGATGCGTACCAGCCAGCAGGAAACCCACGCCGGCATCTTGATGCAGACCGTCATCAAGGGGCTTGGTACGGGTGGGGGGCATAGTATGACAGCCGGGGGACAGATTCGTCCACTCGAGGCGGTCCGAGGGAGTCTTGGTGCTATGGAATACGAATTAACAGATCGCCTTCTGACCGCCCTGGATCGCGAGCACATTGAACCCGAGTTGCTCGTTGGCCGCTTATGAAGATGCTATGACTGCGTTGACAGTCAGACACTTCTGGAGTATAAATCGCGCCATGTTTCGCTACATATTCTTATCCTCTGCAATCATTCTGCTAACCTTGGTTTACACTCCTGTCGCAGACGCTCTCGTTGAAGTCGGCCGCCCCGGTGAAGAGCCGCTGGTCGTCGAGGATGTTTACCTGCGAGAAGGCACGGCATTCATCTCCATTGATGATGTCCTGGAGGCGCTGGCGCTCGAGGGGGAGTGGGATTCTGTTGCACATGTCTACCAGATTCGTACTCCGCACGGTCGGGCGGTTATCTCTCCCGGCAGTCAATTCCTCAGATTGGGTGACAATTTTATCCCGATTGCCCACAGGCCGCGTTTCATCGACGGTAAACTGCGGGTTTCAGAAGTGTTTCTCCTGCGCCAGTTGGCGCCTTTGCTGACGGAACCTATCTATTACCGTAACCATAACCCCCCGGCAGTGTCGGAAGATGAAGACCCCCTCGACAGGCTTTTTGCGTTCCTCTTGCGCAAGAAGGAGCCGGTCGCTGACAGCAGCAAGTGGGTTGTCTCCATCGATCCGGGCCATGGTGGAGAAGATACGGGCTCCCTGGGCTCGGACGGCAGCAAGGAGAAGGATGTCACCCTGGCCGTTGGCCAGCGCCTGGAAAAGCTGCTCAAGATGCATCAGGATGCCCCGGTGGTGCTGACCCGTGATGGCGATTATGCGCTCGATATGGAACGTCGTCTGGGAATTGTCGCTGAAGGCCAGGCTGATGTGCTGGTGTCTTTGCATGCCCAGGCCTTTTTCTCGCCGGAGGCCTCAGGGGTGCAGCTTTACGTTCAGCCGCAGACCGAGCGAGATGTCCCCGATGGCGTGGTCCTGGAGAATTCAAGCATGACCCTGGCTGAGTTGCTGCGCGAAAAATTGATTGCCGGTGGTTTCTCGGTACACGGGATCATTGAGTTGCCGGTTTATCCCCTTGGTCGTGGTGATCTTCCGCGTGTCCTGGTGGAAATGGGCAGCTTGACCAACGGTGTTGATTTGACCACGCTGCAGGATCCGGTTCGGCAGCAGGATTTTGCTCGCGCCCTGTTTGAAGGGTTGCAGGCCTTTTTTGATACATACACGGGAGTTTCTGGATGAGTTCTATCTCACTGCGTCACGACGGTCGCCATGCCGACCAGTTGCGTACGGTAAAAATCGAACGTGGTTTCACCAGGTATGCCGAAGGATCGGTCTTGATCAGTTTCGGAGAAACCAGGGTCCTCTGCAATGCTTCCGTTGAAGAGAATGTCCCCCCCTTCATGCGCGGTCAAGGCCGCGGCTGGGTCACCGCCGAATACAGCATGCTGCCACGGGCAACGCAAACCAGGTCGGTACGGGAGGCGGCCCGAGGCAAACTCGGCGGCCGGACGATGGAGATACAAAGGCTGATTGGTCGGGCCTTGCGTGCTGTCGTGGATTTTGAGCTGCTCGGCGAGCGGACGATCATGATCGATTGTGACGTCATCCAGGCTGATGGAGGTACCCGTACCGCAGCAATCACCGGCGCGTGGATTGCCCTAGCTGATGCGGTTGAAAGGTTGCTGGCTGACAAGCTGATTGCGAAGTCGCCTCTCAAAGATAGCGTCGCTGCGATCAGTTGCGGCATAGTCGGCGAACAACCGGTGCTCGATCTTGACTACGTTGAGGATTCCGGAGCCAGCGTGGATATGAATTTTGTCATCACCGGCGATGGCCGATTTGTTGAAGTGCAGGGAACCGCTGAAGAGGAACCTTTCACGAAAGCCGAGCTGGATGCCTTGCATGTCCTTGCCGAACATGGTTGCCGGGAATTGACCAGGCTGCAGCATGAGGCAAGAAACATCACATGATGGAACTTGTCGTGGCAACGGGCAATGCGGGGAAGCTCAAGGAGATCCGCCGCCTGTTGGAGCCATATGACGTCAAGGTGCTGGGGTTGGATCAGTTCCCTGAGGCGCCGGATGTGGTCGAAGACGGGGAAACCTTCTCAGCCAACGCAGCAAAAAAAGCAGAGACAGTTGCACGGTTGACCGGTTTGCCGTGCCTGGCTGATGATTCCGGCCTGACCGTGTCAGCCCTGGACGGGCGTCCCGGGGTTCATTCAGCACGTTTTTCCGGTGCAGATGCGAACGATCAGAGCAATAACCTCAAGCTGTTGAAAGAAATGGCCAGCATTCCGGAAGGGCAGCGTCAGGCTGCTTTCTGCTGCGTGATGGCGCTCTCTCTGCCGAATCAGCCGACCCGCTTTTTTGAAGGGCGCGTCGAAGGTATGATACTCTGTGAGCCGCAAGGTGATGGCGGCTTCGGTTATGATCCACTGTTCTGGCTTCCTGACTTCAATTGCACCATGGCCGAAATGCCTCTCGATGAAAAAAACAGAATCAGTCATCGCGGACAGGCATTAAGGCAAGTTGTCGAATTCCTTTCCTTCATTCAGAACTCCGTTACATAGGCAAACAGGAAATTTCCAGAAAGCCGCTTTCTTGGAAATTTTTACTTTATTTTTTTACAAACGGTGTTTAGTATACGGAAGTCTTGTATACAGTATGCAGTGGTATGCACTTCGGACCGGGAGAGAGAAGCATGATCGGTTCGCAGTCATTGTGACAAGGGATGTCAATATGGGATTGTCTAGTCGTTGGCGGGGGCCACCTCGGTAAGCAAGGGCAGGCGTATCGTCATGTCCTTCTGTTTGTCGTGCCGGTCTCGGCCGGTTCTCGAGTTGGTCTTCATTCGGTTTTTTATCACAACATTGAGTAAGGGATCAAAATCATGCAACTGACGCAAAGTTCTGTGGGCAGAAAGATCATCATGGCCGTTACCGGCATCGTGTTGGTCGCGTTTGTTTGTGTGCACCTGCTGGGCAACTCGTCCATCTTCGTAGGTGCTGACGCAATCAACGCATATGCGCAGAAGCTGCATAGTCTCGGACCATTCGTCTGGGTCTTCCGGCTGGTTATGCTGGCTGCTTTTGCCATTCACATCATTTTCGGGATTCAGCTGACGCTGGAAAACAAGGCAGCAACTCCTGACAAAAACGTGCAGGTAAGTCGCCTGAAAACGGGTTTCGGTGCCGAAACCATGGTCGTCTCCGGCCTGGTGTTGCTGGCGTTTGTCATCTATCACCTGCTGCACTTCACTGTTCGAGTCACCAACCCCGAGATTTACGTGCCTCTCGGTGACAATGGCATGGTCGATGTCTTCTTCATGGTGGTTAAGGGCTTCTCGAGCGCACTGCCGGTTCTGATTTACCTGATCGGCATGGGCTTCCTTTTCCTGCATGTCGGTCACGGTTTCCAGAGTCTCTTCCAGACTCTCGGCCTGAGCAATGACAAGTCACTTCCGGTTATGGGACTTCTCAGCAAGCTGGTTGCTGTCGTCCTTCTGCTGGGTTACATCTCCATCCCGCTGCTGATCGTTTTCGGCTGCGTAAAGATTTAGGGGGTAGGTTAAATGATACTCGACGGAAAGTGTCCTACCGGACCAATTGAAACTTCATGGGATCGCCATCGCTTCGAATCGAAGCTGGTCAATCCTGCCAATAAACGTAAATACAAAATCCTCTGTGTCGGCACCGGCCTCGCCGGCGGCGCTGCGGCAGCTTCTCTGGGCGAACTCGGCTATCAGGTCGAAGCGTTCTGCTACCAGGACAGCGCTCGCCGCGCGCACTCGATCGCCGCACAGGGTGGCATCAACGCTGCCAAGAACTATCCGAACGACGGTGACTCCATCTACCGTCTGTTCTACGACACCATCAAGGGCGGCGACTTCCGCGCCCGTGAAGCCGACGTCTGGCGCCTGGCCCAGGTGTCGAACAACATCATCGACCAGTGTGTCGCCCAGGGCGTTCCGTTTGCCCGCGATTACGCCGGTTACCTGGATAACCGCTCCTTCGGCGGCGCCCAGGTTTCCCGTACTTTCTACGCCCGTGGCCAAACTGGTCAGCAGTTGCTGCTCGGTGCCTATTCGGCCCTGTCCCGCCAGGTCAAGGCCGGCACGGTCAAGCTCTATGAGCGTCGTGAAATGCTCGACCTGGTCGTGGTTGACGGTGTTGCCAAGGGTATTACCTGCCGCAACATGGTCACTGGTGAGATCGAGTCCTACTGGGGTGATGCTGTCATCCTGGCGACCGGTGGTTACGTCAACGTCTTCTACCTCTCCACCAACGCCATGGGCTGTAGCGTTACGGCTGCCTGGAAGGCTGCCAAGAAGGGCGCCTACATGGCCAACCCCTGCTACACCCAGATTCACCCGACCTGCATCCCGCAGCACGGCGAGCATCAGTCGAAGCTGACCCTGATGTCGGAATCGCTGCGTAACGATGGCCGTTGTTGGGTGCCGAAAAAAGTTGAAGATTGCGAAAAGCCTGCCGGTGAGATCGCTGATGAAGATCGCGACTACTACCTCGAGCGGAAATACCCCTCCTTCGGTAACCTTGCCCCGCGCGACATCGCTTCCCGCGCTGCCAAAGAGCAGTGTGATGATGATCGCGGCGTTGGCCCGGGCAAGCGCGGCGTTTATCTCGATTTTGCCGATTCGATCAAGCGTCTCAGCGAAGACACCATCCGTGAGCGTTACGGCAACCTCTTCGAAATGTATGAGAAGATCACTGCTGAAAACGCCTACAAGCAGCCGATGCGTATCTACCCGGCACCGCACTACTCCATGGGCGGTCTCTGGGTTGATTACAACTGCATGAGCAACGTCCCCGGCCTGTTCGTTCTCGGTGAAGCCAACTTCTCCGTGCACGGTGCCAACCGCCTCGGTGCTTCGGCACTGATGCAGGGCCTGGCCGACGGCTACTTCGTTATTCCTTACACGATTGCCAACTACCTTGCGACTGTGAAGCCCGGTGAAGTCAAGGACGACCATGCCGAGTTCCAGAAGTCCAAGGATGAAGTCAAGGCACAGATCGACAAGCTGCTCTCCATCAACGGCACCAAGACTCCTTCTGAACTGCACCGTGAACTCGGTAAAGTCATGTGGGAAAATGTCGGTATGGCCCGTAGTGACGCCAGCCTCAAGGAAGCCCTCAAGCGTATTCCTGAAATCCGCGAGGAGTTCTGGAGCAACGTCAAGGTCGTCGGTACCAACGAGCAGTTCAACCAGGAACTCGAGAACGCTGGCCGTCTGGCCGATTTCCTCGAGTTTGCCGAAATCCTTACCAAGGATGCTCTCAACCGTGAAGAGTCCTGTGGTGGTCACTTCCGCACCGAGCACCAGACCGAGGATGGCGAAGCAATGCGTAACGACGAAGACTTCTGTTACGTTGCTGCCTGGGAATTCAAAGGTGTTGGCGTAGAGCCGGAACTGCACAAAGAGCCTTTGAAGTTTGAAAACGTTAAACTTGCCGTAAGGAGTTACAAATAATGAAACTCAAACTGCACGTATGGCGCCAGAACGGCCCAAATGATCAAGGGAGACTGGAGACTTACGACGCTCCAAACGTAAGTCCGGACCAGTCGTTCCTGGAGATGCTCGACGACGTCAATCAGGCTTTGGCCAAGGAAGGCAAGGATGTCATTGCTTTCGACCACGATTGTCGCGAGGGTATCTGCGGGATGTGTTCACAAGTCATCAATGGTGTACCGCACGGCGGCCAGGACCGGACGACGGTCTGCCAGCTGCATATGCGTGAATTCAACGATGGCGATGAAATTTTCATCGAGCCCTGGAAAGCACGTGCTTTCCCGGTGATCAAGGATTTGGTCGTTGATCGTGGTGGTCTCGAGAAGATCATGCAGGCCGGTGGTTACACCTCTTGTCACACCGGTGGTGTTGCCGATGGCAATGCACTGTTGATTGGCAAGCCGGAAGCTGACTATGCCATGGATGCCGCTGAATGTATCGGTTGTGGTGCCTGTGTTGCCTCCTGTCCGAACAGCTCGGCCATGCTCTACACCAGCGCCAAGGTCGCGCAGCTGGCAGTCCTGCCGCAAGGCAAGGTTGAAGCCGCCAAGCGCGTTATGGCCATGACGGAAGCGGCCAAGGAAAATGGTTTTGGTAACTGTACCAATCATTACGAGTGCCAGGCTTCTTGTCCCAAAGGCGTAGACGTCAAGTTTATTGCCAAGCTTAACCGCGAGTACATGAAGGCTCTCTTCAAGTAATCCGGGATCAACAGATGTTGATATTAAGGGCGGCCCAGCAGGGCCGCCCTTTTTGTTTTGCCACTTGTTTTGCGTGTCAGAAGATTGTGAGTTTGTTGTGTTATATTCACTAATATTAGCTGTTTATGTTGGAAATGACACGCGACACACAACACAATCTTCAGGTCATTTATCATGCGATTCTTTGTTACAGTCTTATCTTTTATCGGCCTTTTTGTTTTCCTTGTTTCACAATACTCGTTCTGGCCGATTTTTGGTGCCATGTATGCGGCGGGGATGGTTCTGGTCGTTCTGGTTGCCTGTGTCGGTCAACGGAGCAAATCGTTGCGGCCAGTTTGGTCTGAAGCGCTGGAAGCTGAGAAAAATCCGAATTGAATTCAGCGGCAAAACTTAACGGAATAAATATCATCCAAGGCGGCCTGTTCTGGCCGCCTTTTTTATTCACTATGCCGGTTTGACAATACAGAACTTTATGTTTTCATTATAAGTATCTTAGATAGCTAACAGAGGAGGAATAATACATGAAAATAACAATGATGAAATTTATCGTGCTGGTTGTGGTTGGGTTGCTGCTTGGTGGATGTATGGCTCAATTGAGCAAGGATGATCAGGCCAGACTTGATGCTGCTTTGAAGGCCGCCGATGCAGCAGCTGCCTCGGCGAATAGTGCAGCTGCCTCGGCAAATAGCGCCGCCGCTTCCGCTAAGAGTGCTGATGCTGCTGCGAATCGTGCGGAGGCTGCAGCCAAACGCGCAGAAGCTGCAGCGTCTTCAGCAGAAGATAGTGCCGCAAAGGCGGCAAAAGCCTTTGAAATGGGTTTGCGCAAATAGCGGTTTTCAAGTGAGTAATTAAGAAGGGCCGGCTGCTCGCCGGCCTTTTTTTATTTGTCAGGCAACAGTTGGCCGATAACCTCGGGAAGGTTGTTTTGCTCGGAAACGAGTTTTTTGACCTGCATGTAGTCGATCTCTCCCGGCCAGCCGGTTCTGGAAATAACCGACAGGGCCAATTGAAAGGGGTCGTCAAATCGGCCGAGATAATCTGTATGGACTTCAAGGAGGAGGGTATCGTCCTGCCATGCCGCTTTGATTGGTTGATAGCTGATGGTGACGGGTGTACCCACCTTCACTTGCTGATAAAGGCTGACAATGTCCTCCGGATACATACGCAGACATCCGTAACTTATTCTTCGCCCGACGCCGTAGGGTCGATTGGTGCCGTGAACGCCATATCCGGGTGCTGATAGACCCAGCCAATGGCTGCCGAGAGGGTTGCCCGGCCCGGGCGGGACAACTTCCGGCAGTGTCGGGTCATTATTGCGAAGGCCTTCCGGAACCCTCCAGTAAGGACTCTCCTTCTTCACGACAACGCGGAATTCCCCTTCTGGAGTCTCTCTGCCGGCCCTGCCTATGCCAAGCGGGTAGATGTCTACCTTGGACACGATATCATCTTGGCTCCGGATATGGTAAAGGCGCAACTCGGCGAGGTTAATCAACAGGCCCGGCATTGCCCCGACCGGAATGATCGTCTGCCCCGGCAGAATGATTTCCGTGCCAGCAGAGAGCATCCATGGGTTGAGATGTCGGTTGGTGCTGGCCACCATGTCAAATCCCATGCCCTCACGCCTGGCGACCTCCATAAGTGTGTCGCCGTCATGTGCCAGGATGGTTGTCGTTTTGCCGGAAACCTTGGGAATAATCGTCCATTCAGCCGTTGCTGCTGCATGGTTACAGAAGGCAAAGACAATAAGTGAGACTAGAAGTATGGAATAGGATCGTCGTTTCATCTTTTGGGTTCCGGAGTTTGTTGCAGTTTAAATGAAAAGAGACACTTCGAGAAGTCCTTACTGTTCCCCTGTCTCAAGTTGTGAGATAGGATATATCTAGCGAGGTGAATTATGGCTGATAATCAACAAACGATCGCAGTCCTTGGAGCAACAGGTTATATCGGGGCCCGGCTAGTGCCAAAATTGCTCGAGACGGGCAGGCGAGTGCGTGCGGTTGGCCGCAACCCCGACAAACTCCAG
>JABAOE010003726.1_pt3 | contig 14165 bp, 8 predicted proteins | sample 7062141 | NCBI WGS metagenome assembly JABAOE01 (sample SAMN14538627, study PRJNA623070) | marine sediment metagenome | biome: marine biome [ENVO:00000428]; feature: marine pelagic biome [ENVO:01000023]; material: deep marine sediment [ENVO:00002113] | place: India: Gulf of Khambhat ... | reverse complement strand
ACAGAGAAGGGTTGAGTAAGAAAGTTTTGCAGTTTTCTCGCCCGTTCAAAGGTCAATCGATCCGCCTTGGACAGTTCCTCGACTCCAATGACCATAACGATCCGTTTGAGCTCTTCGTATTTGTTAAACACCTTCAGGACTTCTGCAGCGACGTCAAATTGTCGCTGTCCCACGATATCCGGGTCCATAAAGGCGCTGGACGATTGCAAGGGGTCAATGGCGGGATAGAGTCCGGCCTGAATACGCTCACGGGTCAGGACCATGACGGAATCCAGATAGCTAAAGATACAGACCACCGCGGGATCCGTGACGTCATCTCCAGGCATGAAGATAGCCTCAAGGGCAGTGATGGAACCGTCCTTTCGGGAGCGGATCCGCTCCTGAAAACCGCCCATTTCCGAAAATAGGGTCGGTTGATATCCTGTCTCGGAAGGGATCCTTCCCATGAGGGTCGAAATTTCGGAACCCGCCTGCGCAAATCGGAAAACATTGTCTACGAAAAAGAGCACGTCCTGCTTTTGCGCCTGAAGGTGTTCGGCCATGGTGATACCAGTCAAGACCGCCTCAAATCGTGCCCCTGGCGGCTCGTTCATCTGACCGAAAACCATGCCCACTTTGTTCAGCAGGTTTGCATGCTCCACTTCGTGGTACAATTCGTTGCCTTCCCTGATTCGCTCTCCCACTCCAGTAAAGATACAGGCGCCCTGGTGTCTTTCGACGACGTTATGGATCAACTCCAGGGTAAGAACGCTTTTTCCTAAACCTGCGCCGCCGAGGATGCCTGACTTGCTGCCCTTGACCAACGGATACATGAGGTCGATAATCTTGATGCCCGTTTCCAGTATTTCCACCTCAGCGATATGGTCATCGTCGAAGGACAATTCCTGGGAGATGTCTTTGCGCCGGATGGGAAGGGTCATTTTCGGATGGATCTCCCCTTTTCGGTCCACGGGATCACCCATGGCGTTGACCACCCGGCCGAACACTTCATCCCCCACCGGCACGATCATGGGTGTACCCAACGCCGTGGCTTCGATGTTTCTCGGAACATTAAAAGTCGATGTCATCGCAAAGCATTTGACCACATGGTGTTTCATGTGCTCTTCGACTTTCAGCACGACCTTCTCACCGTCAAATGTGCTTGTCTCGATGATATCGTGGATGGCCGGGAGGTCCTCGGAGGCATCAAACTTCACTTCGACCACGGGGCCCTGTATGGATACGACTCTTCCCGTTTGCTTCACGTTTGTCTCTTTACGCTCTTTTTTTCTTGCTAATCATTCCCGCGAAGGATTCTCGAATTCCGGTGTCCGCCACTTCATGCTTGCTCCGAAAATACTGCAGGGTGAGTTTTTTCTTCTGATCCTTTAGGCCCTGAAGACTCGCTTCTAAATGCGTCGCTCGAGCTGCGAGCTCAGAGAGCCGGCTCTGCCAGAAGACTTCATGGAGCTTACGGCCCAACCAGAGTTTGCCAAGATAGTCGATGATGGAAGATGCCGAGGGTTCCAGATAGGGCTCGATGGAGCCGGAGGAGATCCCCCTGGATGACGGCCGAACACAAGGGAGGAGTTGGATGAACTCCACTTGTTGACGAGTGAAGGAGTAACACCGCGGATAAAAGACCAAGACCTTTGAAAACNNCCTGGAGGTACCTTTCAACGATATGGTCCCGCAACCGCTCCACCTCCCGCGAATCGATACTCTCACCCACCGCGGGAAAGGAAGTGAACTCCTCGTTGTAATCCTTGAGTATCATCCCACCCCGCTCCCCGAGCACCATGAGCTCGGCTTTTTGAGATCCCCGGGCCGCTAAGGCCTTTTGAATCACGATATTGTTCAAGCCTCCCAAGAACCCCTCATCCGTGGCCATCATGACAATGCCGAGAGGGGGTGCGGCCTCCTGGAGGAAGGGGTGTCGGCATTGCTGGGGCGGAATTAGCCGCAAGAAGTCCTCCACCACGGCGGTCAAGGAGATCTGGGGCGCTCGCAATCGTGGGCCGGCCAGGGCCATGGCTGCATCCACAGGTTCCAGTCCTTGCAGATCATTGGCGGCCTCATCCCCTGAGGGCATCTCGATTCTCGTCCAACCCGACTGTTTCCGGGTATCCTCCAACATCTGAAACTGCGCTGAGGCAACCCGCTTCAGGACATCCACTAGATCCATCAGATCGTTGGTGGTTCTGAGCTCCTTTTTGACATTGATGACGGCGCTCTGGCTCATGCCGTCTCCTCTTTTGGCTTCATGAGTTCGAGGAATTCACCAAAAGCGTCATCCAATTGCTCTTTGATCTCTTGAGTCATTTCCTGTTTCTCGCCAATCTCTTTCACCAGCGCAGGACGCGTTCTGACCAAAAAGGAGTAAATTTCTTCCTTGAACCGACCCCATCCAGCAATTTCCATCTTCTGTAAAACGGGGCTGTTCATGCCGTAGAAGAGTGCGATCTGCTCTTCCACCGGACAGGGGCGATTCTTGTCCTGACGGAAGATCTCGGTTAGGGCGGCCCCCCTTTTCATGCGAGCCTCCGCCTCTGCGGAAAGCGTGGCCGTCACACTGGTTAGCTTCTGCTGGTTCTTGTACTGCAGATACTCTAACCTGAGCTTCCCGCCCAACTCTTTGATGGCCTTACACTGGACCCTGCTTCCCACCCGGGAGACGGAGAGGCCGAAGTCAATGGCCGGCTTGAACCCTTCAAGAAATATATTGGCATTGATGTAGAGCTGCCCGTCGGTGATGGATATGAGGTTACTTGGAATATGGCCGGTGACGTCCCCCTGCTGGGTCTCAATGATGGGCAGAAAGGTCATGGTTCCCCCGCCTCGCTCTTCATTCAGTCGGCCTGCCCTTTCCATCATTTGCGAATGGATGTAGAAAACATCCCCCGGGTAGGCTTCACGGCCGGGCGAACGTTCCAGGAGAAGAGAGATCTCCCGATGAACCCAGGCATGCTTGGTGAGATCATCGAATACCACCAATACGTCACGGCCGTTATACATGAAGTACTCACCCAGAGCACAGGCCGTGTAGGGGGCCAGGAACTGCTCCCCGACGGAAGACGCGGCCGTCGCGGCAACCACCAGGGTGTACTCCATAGTCCCGCGTTCTTTGAAAAGGTTAATGATATTGGAGAGCGATGCGTGGCTGCGACCCACACAGCAGTAAACACAAATGACGTTCTGACCTTTTTGGTTCAGAATAGCATCGAGACCAATGACGGTCTTGCCCGTCATCCGGTCTCCAACGATGAGCTGCCGCTGCCCTTTTCCCAGAGGAAGAACGACATCGAATATTTTTGTCCCGGAATATAGAGGATCCGATAGCGGAGTTCTTTCCATGATTCCCGGCGCGACCCGGAAAACAGGGTAGGAATCATCCGCCTCCACGGATCCTTTACCATCAAGGGGGCGGGAAAGGGCATTGACCACTCTGCCTAGAACACCGTTCCCCACGGGCACATGGAACGGCTCGGCCTTTCCGACGACCTGATCCCCAGGCTTTATATTGGTCACATCGCCAAACACCAGGACGCTCACTTTATCCTCGTCGAACCCCACCACCATCCCTTCCAGCCCATTCGCAAAGTAAAGCTTCTGGCCGTAGAGGCAGGTAGGAAGCCCCACCACGTTGGCAACCGCCTTCTTCACCTCCAGGACGGAGCCGACCTCTTTAACCTCAAAGGATCTCGATCGGAAATTATCGAGAGAGACTGCCTCTAACATGGGCCATCGCTCCTTTGAGTTTGCTCTTGAGGCTTCCATCCAGGACTAGATTCCCCAGCTGCACCACCATCCCGGTCAATATTTCCGGTTGAACTGTCTGTTTAATCGCTACGGCCTTTTCCATTTTTTTGGAAAAGATGGTCTTCATCCGCTGCATTTGTGGATCCGTAAGAGGATACGGAACCAGAACCTCCACTTCCTCCACATCCACTGGCACCGCCTGTCCATCAGACTTTTCTATTTCCGTGATGAGTTCGTCCGTTAACTGTGAATGAATCCCTTTGGCCACCGCCGCGGAAAACACATGTTGGATAATATCTGAGGCGAGGTTAATCGTCTTTTCTTCCATTTCTTCAATCAACTGTTTCTTGAACGCTGCCTTCTGAGCCTCCGCTTCGGCCATCATCCGCTTCCGTTCGTCCTCCGCCCTGGCGAGAGCCTCCTCCTGGAGCTTTCGAGCATCCGCCTCCGCGTCGCTCTTTAACTGGCCCACCTCCGCCTCGTGCTTCTCGACTTTGGTCTTAAACTCGTTCTCCAACAGGGAACGTTTTTCCTTAAGCTCCTCCTCACGTTTGCGATTTTCCTGCACCAGCTGCTGCAATCGGTCCTGCGATTGCGTGACATGGTGGGTAAGAAACTGCCGCAACAGAAAGGCCAGAAGCCCGAAAGTTATGATCTGGATCAAAATAAGTTGCCAAAATACCATGAGCTACCTTACAAACAGATGAAAGATGACCAATAAAGAAATGACCGCAATCGCTTCGGCAAACACAAACGCAATGATCATGGAAGTCATGATTTTCGGTGAAGCAGCGGGATTTCTACCCAGTGCCTGAACGCTGGAGTAACCCACCGCGGCAATGACAAACGAAGGCCCCAGGGTGCTAATCACCAGGATCAGGATGATGCTTAGAGTCTTCATCGCTCCACCAAAACCAAAAGTTCGTTCTGATTCATCATGGCGATACCCTTTCGAATGGCGAGGTACCGATTGTCGATAAGAATTTTTCCACTCCGGAGCAGGCTAATAATTGGCGCATGCTGCTCCATCACTGCGAATACTCCCTCCGCACCCGGAAGGCTGACCTGGGTCGCTGTGTTTTCATAGAGTTTCCGTTCCTGGTCGCAGATCATTACCTTAAACATTGGATTTGTTAGCCCCCGTGTCCCCTTCTGGCTCCTTTGTATCGGTGTTCAGCAAATCCAACCGACTATCGGGGGGTTCAAACTCATCCATGGGCATCCCCTGTTGCTTGGCCAAGAGACGATGCCAGGTCATAAAGAAAACGACGCTGATGATTCCCAGAAAGCCAATGATCGCAAAAATGAGACGCCAAGCGGCGGTCATGGAAATGCTTCGACCCAGGGGCGCTCCGCCTTCCGGTACTCCCCCGGACCCGGGTAACGCCATTCTCGAATCCAGGCCCTCCAGACCTGCCAGGGAACCATTTGCATCGGGGCCTTTGCCCTGATCTTCCGCTCCGGCCGTGTCTTTCTGTAGCCGCTCCAGCGCCGTCACGTCTTGTCGAATGGTATTGATCAATGAGATCCCCTGACGGTAGGCTCGGATATGCTCGCTGGGTCGGTCGGCGGTCTCTTCCTGCCGTTTTAAAATGCCCTGAACCTTCTCTTCGATACCGATCACAAGCGCGGAGGCCTCCGCGGCATAGGGGGTGCCCGACAGCTTGCTGGCCATCTCCTTCGCTTCCTGAACAAACGAATTCAACTGCTCTTCGGTAAACACCCAGACATCCGCCATCTCTACTTTCTTGACCATGGACTGCCCGGGCTCGAGATCCACGCTGTTATGGACGTAATACATTCCTGTCTCTGGATCGTAATCGAGCTTCAACCCTCCCAGGTCAATGATGTCCTTGGGACTCACCTCCTTCGGAAGGTACACTTTTATCGGCACGGTTTGGTTATCCGTTTTCGACGGGTTCTCCACCTGCATCTTCATGATGACAGAGGCGGCAAACCCGTGGCCGGGAAAAGCACCGACGCTCAGCGCACTAAAGACTGTTAAAAGAAAGGCCCCGATAATTTTCATATCCGGACCGAATCGCCCCGCAAACACTAGTCGTCCAGATCGGTATCCTCATCTCGCGACGGGGTATTCCTGGACTCTTTGATAGGCTCCTGGGGTGATTGGGCCGCCTCCTTGTTGCTTTCATCCGTGGTCTCCCGGGCTCTGACCAGGTAACGCTCCAGTGCCGAGAGATCTTTTTTGATCGATGCAATCAGGCTCGTCGAATTCCGGTAGGCTTCAATATGTTTTGCCGGGTCCGACTTTGTCTTCTTTTGAGTCTCGAGGATCTCCTGAACCTTTGAATCCACCGCTAAATAAAAGGCAGCCCCCTCCTCCGCGTACGGACTTGCTTCCAACTCGGCGACAAGCTGTTTGGCCTGCCCCAGATACGTCGAGAGTTCGGCTTCCGGGACCACCCAGATGTCTTCCATTCGAACCCGTTTAACGATGGATTCGCCCGGACCCAGTTCCACCTGGTTGTAGGCGTAGTAAGAATTCTTATCCGTATCGTAGTCGAGCTTTAGGTCTTCCAGATCAAGGATGTCTTCCGGAGACACCTCTTTGGGCAAGTAGACCTTTACCGGGACGGTTTGTGTTTCCGTTTGGGAAGGGTTGACCACCAAAATCTTCAAAATGACGCTGCCGGTTTCGTACCAGGTCTTTGTAACGGGTGCCCTGGAATCCTTCTGCGGCTTTTCTGTAAGTTCACGATTTAAGTCCAACAGGATTTTGAGCCGTTTGGCTTTTTCCTCGAGCTCCTGAATATCCGTACTATCCTCGTTAATCGACTCGTGCAGGGATTCTAAATTGACTCCGTTCCCTTCGCTCACGGGTTCGAGAAGCTGGCTGATCTCTCGGATACTCTGATGAATCCTGTCGATTTCAGGTTGGCCTGGAACCTGATTTGGAGTTTCGACAACGGTTTCGTCGTCCTGCTTCAACTCCTCCCTCGCTTTGCTAAGATTGCTTTCCAGCGAATCCAGCTTCGACTGGACCGCAGCCAACAGGGCTGAGACGGAAATTCGATCCTGGGAGTTAACCAGGTTCACATCGGCTCCGTCCGTCACCGCGACCGTCATGGTCATCCAGTCAAGGGTTCCTTTCGTTGTTTCCGATGCGATGACGGTAAAATCACCTGAGTCCCATTCGGGATTCAGGGCTAACTGGTACTCATAGACACCGCTGCTGCCAACCTCTTTCATTCGAGCGGCCGTCACCCGACGGTTGTGTTGGGGGTCGTAGACATCAATTTCTGGAGCCAGCCCCGAAGGCGCGCGATAACGGATGGTTACCGACGATCCCGCGATGACCTTCTCGCGGTTGAGAAGGCCAGACTCGTCATGTTCCCGAACCGGGGTTGGTTGGAAAACCCTTCGTAGGGACGAATCGGTGACAACATCGTGGTGAATGACGGGGTTTTGCATCCGGTTAGCACTAAACTCTGCAGGTTTACTTGAGACTGGTTGGGATTCATTTAACTCATATTGACCCGTTGGGATCACGGTTACGCTTTCTACCGTCGGTTGGTTAATGGGGAGCATCACTGCAAGACTCCCACCACCCGACGAAGGGCCATCAGCGATGACATCGAAAGCCACGGAGCGGCCGGAGGCCAAACCCGGCGCGTTGGCCAATAGACTGTATCCGATGCCCGATTTGTCCAGAGAGATATCGGCGAAACTTGCCTCTCCACCCACCGCATTGACGGTGAAAGTGCCGGACAGATTGGCACTGCCCGCATTGTAGTCGAAGCCAAGGGTAATGGCCGTGGTAGCCGTAGTGACAAGATTGCCTCCAGCATCCTGCACTTGCACCTTGATGTCAGGCGAAATAGGCGAAAGGGTCGTTCCGTTGGAAGGCTCCACACTGAAGACCAGCTTCGAAGGCCCTCCCACAGTAACGTCAAAGGACGAAGAGGCAGCTGAAATAAGACCCGAGCTGTAGGCCACTAGAGTGTAGCCACTACCGATCTTACCGATCGATACATCGTCAAACACGGCCTCTCCTGTCACCGCCGAAACCGTGGAGGTTCCGGTGAGAATGCTTCCGCTAGGATTGGATCCTATTCCCAAAGTCACTAGGTTGGCTGCATTCGGGACGTGATTTCCTCCCGCGTCTTGCACCTGGACCTTCACGGAGGGTGCCAGTGGCGCCCCCACCGCAGCACTTGTCGGTTGAGAAACAAACCCGAGTTGCGTGGCAGGACCGGTCGTGATGTCAAATTCCGAAGAAACCCCGGAGGTCAATCCCGCTGCGCTGGCCACCAGACGATAACCACTGTCTGCTCTGTCGATGGTAAGGTTGTCGAAGGTGGCCTCGCCATTCACGGCTTGCGCCGTTAGCGAGCCCCCAAGGGTTCCGTCGCTTGGTTTGGTATGAATTCCCAGGCTGATGGAGTGCCTCGCCGAGTCGACCAAATTACCGCCCGCGTCCAACACCTGGACTTTGACCGCCGGCGAGATCGCCGTCATGCTCACCGAGTCCACCGGTTGAACGCTAAATCCGAGTTGAATGGCCTCATCGGAAGCCACAACGTTGAAGGGCTCTGAGACCGCCGATATCATCCCGGAGGCGTCCGCCATAAGCCGGTAGCCGTCTCCTCTTTTGTCGATTGCCACTTCGCTGAAAGTTGCCTCGCCAGCTTGTGCGGACACCGTTAGAGTCCCGGACAACGTGCCGTTGCCCGGATTCTGGTCAATGGCAAGAGTCACGGGGTCCGTGGCCGACCCAGCCAGATTCCCGCCCTCATCCAGGAGTTGAACTTTGATCGCAGGCGAAATCCATTGCGTCGCTACAGCATTGGTCGGCTCCACCCTGTAGACTAGCTGGGTGGGTGAACCAGCCATAACGTCAAAACCGGCTGAAGTCGCGCTGCTCAAACCGGAAGAAGTTGCATCCAGGGTGTAACCGCTTCCGACCTTATCGATTGCGATATCCGTAAAGACTGCTACTCCACCCTCGGCCGATACCGTTACCGTTCCTGAAAGAGTTGCACTTCCTGGGTTGTGATTAAGCGCAAGCGTCACGGCACCCGTCATGGCGGACACCAGGTTACCCCCATCGTCTTGTGCCTGGACCCGAATTGCCGGTGTGATAGATTTCGTTGACACCGAATTGCCCGGCTCCACAGAATAGACTAGTTTCGTTGCAGGACCCGCGGCGATGTCAAAGCTTGTCGAAGTGTCGGTGCTTAATCCCGGTGCCATTGCGTCTAGGGTGTAGCCGCTTCCGGCCTTATCAATGGAGATGTCGCTGAAAGTCGCCACGCCATTAACCGCCTGAACGGTTAAAGACCCCCACAAGGCGCCCCCAGCTGGATTGTCGCTAATGGCTATCGCAATGCTGTCCGTGGCCGTGGTTACCAGATTAGCGTCCGAGTCCAACACATGAACTTCGATGGCGGGTGAGATGGAATTCGACGAAACCGCATTGCTTGGCTCCACGTTGAACACAAGTTGGGTCGGGGGGCCCGCCGTGACGTTGAAGGCCGCGCTATCAATTGTGGAAGGAACAACGTTCGTACTTGCTTTAAGCTGGTAGCTACCCAGCAGGTTGACGGAAAGATCAGAAAACGTGGCTCGCCCGCTGCTCCAGTCAATGGGTGAGGTCAAGGTCCCGCTCAGAACGGCTCCCTCCTCATTCGAGCCTGCCGTGAACGCGACGGTTACCGTTTCAACAAATGCATCGTCAGGATCTGCAACGATGGGAACACCAGCGCCATCCTGAATTTCCACCACCGGTTGAGGATCGAGGTTCGAATCGAGGCTTGCGCCTCCGGGCTGAGTGACGAAAACGAGCTTGGCCGTGTTGTTGGTTACGGTTTGATCCACCAGATCCGCCGCTGCATTGGCTGCCTTGTCTTGTATGGGATTGGTCCCCGCCGTGTAACTCACCGTGATAACGTCCGCGTTAGCCACACCCGGGAAAAGGGTCAGGGTCAACTCGTTGTCCGACACAACCACATCCGTAACCGTTTGTGCTGCCCCATCCGTGCCAATGGTAAAGTCGGTGGTCTCCGGAGTCGACTCCGTGTCCAGGCCATTGATTTCCGTATAATTCAAGATCAAGGATTGATAGTTCACTTCTGCAGACGCAAGGGCCGGTGCTACAGCATCTCCCTTGAACCAGAGGACGAGCAAGGCCTCTTGATTGTCGTCTACGGTGGAACCCGCGGCCTCTTTCACTGCGCTCACCGTGATGACGTCGCCAGCGGCGAGTTCTCTCAGAAGGTAGACTAGTGTACCAGATGATTCCGAGTGTCCACTGGCGCTACGAATGTAGTGCGATTTGGTCTCCGCTCCTGTCCGTGGCGTGCCATTAACTTCTACTGTAATTTTAGGATTGGCTCTGGCGCCTGAACTGGTCAGGGAATCGTTGTAGATCAGTAGATAATCCCCATTGTTGTTTACGCTAATCTGATGTGAGTCGGATTCCGTGGAGTGGGCAAACATGTCCGCATCGATGATGTCGTCATTCTGCCACTGGATGGGTTGGGCCGTTGGAGGGTTCCAATTGTCGCCGCCGGTTAAAGTCATGCCCCGGGCAAAGAAGACATGTTTTGCGCTGTCAATCTTTTCCACGTAAAGGGATGCGGATTTGCCAGCAGGCACCAGGATAGCTCCCGTAGCCGCTTCCTGTTCCGTTTTGATACTGAGGACGCTACCGGCCTCCACGTTGTAGATGAGCCCAGACCAGTGAATGGACGAATCCGTGTGACCGCTCGCATTGCGAATGTATCCCTGCTTCCCCTCTCCTCCAGGCACGGTAACCCCGTCGTCCTGAACAAGCACTCGGACATTGCCCCGAGTCACGTTTCCCGTTAGGGGTACGTTGACCAGGACCAGGTAGTCCCCTGATTCTTCCAGGGTTATATTTTCAGGATTCAACGAGTCGGAATGAGAAAACCCGCCGTCTTTCCTAACCTCGGCCCATTGAAGTCCGTGGGGTGTCGTTTGATTGAGATTGATGGAATCCACGGTCTGTGTGGCGGTGGCCGAAAATACGCTACGACCGGCATCGATATACTCGGCATAGAGACTTGCCTGTCCACTGATGTTAACGGTTCCTGGCGAGGCGGTTCGTTTGACGTAAATTTCCACATAGTCATCCACAGCTAAATCGTTCAGAAAGACCGCGATATGGTTGGATGATTCGTTATGCCCCGAACCGTTTCTGATATAGGAAGATTCCCCGATGGTTCCCGTGGCGGGTGAACCATTCACCCAAACCTCGGCTTGCACTGCCGCCCTGGTGACGGATCCCATCATGGGTACCGTCACTGCCACCAGATAATCACCAGCATTTTTGATGATGAGCCGTTCCGGACTGCTCACCAGAGAATGATCGAAGTAGGTGTCGTCAAAGGTAGCGCTGCTCCATTTCAAAGCGACACCGGCGGCGGCGTTGATGTTAGAACCGCTGGTGGTCTCCGTGGCCGCGAGCCAGGCGTTTTTCATCATCGGAGCGGCAACGGCTCTCCCTGATAGGAAACATAGAGCAACGCAAAGAAATACGATCTGAATTTTAGTGACAAAAGTCGTCTCAAACAGTCTGGTGACCTGGCTGCCAAGAACCTTCATATACCCTCGTGTACTTCGCTATTACCTGGGAATCCTGATCGGGACTAAAATACGCAAGGCTTATGCCAGAGGGAGGGGTTAAAACAGCACTTAACTATTTGATTTCAAGGGGATTTTGAGGCTCAAGATTGCCACAATTTGTCATTCTGACCAGGCAATCGTTTTGTCAGTGTTGTCCAGTTCAAAAGCAGACAGCTACTAAAATTTTGCGCCCCACAATGATACAATTCATAGAAATTCAATAAGTTATACTCAATCAAGGCCTCACGGGATCTTCCAGCTCAAAACTGAGACAGTCAAATTTCTGAAATAACCTATATATAGCGACATCCTGAATAATAGGCTGGAAGTCACAAAAGCACTTTAGATTGCTAGGATAAGTCACTAAAAACTTTGAGGAACACAGCCAAGCCTGGATTTTGGAGTTGCTTCTTCACAACTACCTCCTCAAGACCAATAAAACCGATATATTTCAGTAAGTTATCTTACGACGGGGAAATGTGCAGTGTAGAGTATGCCTTGTTCCATCGGGTACAGACCGAGGTCTAGGATTACCGACAGGGCTATTCCTACGCCATCAAGATCCTGCCTCAAACCAGGTCTTGACCACAGGCTGTTTGGCGGGGGTTCTATCGAGCACGCTTTCGGCGATCTCCCGGTTAACATCCATCAGTACCCTAAGCTGCTCGACCTTGTCTTGAAGTTGATCCACGTCCTTGGTGGTTTCATCGATGGAATTGTACATTACATCCAGATTGACACCGTTTTCGCTGCTTACCTGTTTGAGCAGCTCACTGATCTCGCGAATGCTGTTTTGCATCGGCTCCACCTGGATACTTTGCGGGATATCCGTGATGCTTCTCTTGATGGCGTCGAGAGCCGTCTCAAGGTTTGAAATCATCTCATAGGCCGTTGTCGATTGCCCCTCGGCGCCCAGTTCCCTGCGTACTTCTTCCACAATGTCCCGAGCGGCTGAGGCGGCGGACGAAGCCTGGCTAACCTGACCCTGCACACCCGCGATATCTCCGCTGAGGCTCTGGATATCTGTGTCACCCACGGTCAAGACCATGCTTTCGAGAGAGCCGTTCACCGATTCTGAGACCACGGCGGTGTAATCGCCATTCAACCATTCGCTATCCACTGGCACGTCGGTCTTATAGATTCCGGTGTCTCCAATCTCAGTCATGGGCAGATCCGTCGCCACCTGGACGTTATCTGGATCATAGACGGTAACCGTCGGACTCAATCCGGTGTCAGTTTGGAACTGAATGCTGACATTGTCACCCTTCTTGACTGTTGTCGGGCGTGTCAGAATCTTAGCTCCGACTTTTGTCTCTATGGTTGAGAGCTGCTCAGGAAGCGTTTCAAGCTGTTCCCCAAAAGTACTGATGCTTTCAGTAGCCTGCCCGATTTCTACGGTATCCTCTCTGATCTCATTCGTATCCTGCAATATTATTGTCGTATCCTGCTCCAAAGTTGTGGTGTTCTGTTTTATGGCCGCCGTATTTTGTTGGATCGCCGTCGTAGTTGGCGTTATAGCGGCTGCGTCCTGCGAGGCGATGGCGATTTCGTTCTGAATGACGCCCACGGAAGTCTGCAACCCTGAAAGCTGACTGGAGACACTCACTGTAATATTGAAAGGTCCCGAGGTGGCTGCCGTCAAGCCTGTGGAGCTGGCCACAAGGGTGTATCCGTTACCCGCCAGATCAATAGCGACATCGCTGAAGGTTGCGCGACCTCCCACTGCCGGCACGTTCGCAAAGGTTCCCGAAAGCGTGCCGCTGGAAGGGTTGTTGCCAATGGCCAGGGTGATGGGGTTCGTCGCCGTCGTAACCACATTGCCGCCAACATCCACCACCTCTACCTGTATGGCAGGTACGATTGCAGCCCCGGCCTCGGCACTGGATGGCGGTATGCTGAATATGAGTTGGGTGGCCACACTTCCTGTGATATCAAAGCCCACCGATGTAGCTGAGATTAGTCCGGTGGCGCTCGCATTGATTGTATAACCCGCGCCCGCCTTGTCGATGGATATGTCTGAGAACGTTGCTTCTCCGCTGGCCGCCGCCACCGTCAATGTTCCAGACAGCGTTCCTGCCCCGGGATTGTTACTCATTCCCAAGGTGATGGAGTTCGTTGCTGTCGTGACCCGGTTTCCACCGGCATCCAGCACCTCAACCCTGATCGCCGGGGAGATGGCTATCGTGGAAGCCGCGTTCGATGGTTGCGCGCTGAAGGCCAGCTGCACCGGCGCTCCTTCCGTAACGTTAAACGCGCTGCTGTCCGCCGTGAACACCCCGAGATCAGTGCTTGCTGTCAGTTGGTAGTTTCCAACCAGATCCACCGTGAGATCCGTGAACGATGCCCGGCCCGTTGTCCAATTGATGGCCACCGTCGTGGTACCGCTTAGGGTAGCACCCTCACCGTTCGTACCAACCGTGAAGTTCATGGTCACCGTCTCATTGGGCGCCCCTGGATCCGTGACAACCGGGTTACCCTGGGCATCCCGTACCTCGACAACCGGCTGCGTACCCATCGCCGTACCGCCACTGGCACTTCCGGGCTGCGTCACGAATACCAGTTGAGCCGGAGGGCCTGGATCCACGGTAAAGGAATTGGACACACCGACCTCTGCGCCTGTTCCGAGACCACCGGCGCTGTCCGTCGCGGTGACGGTGAAGTTGCCGGTATTGCTAAAGGTCAGGCTCAAAGAGGAGAGGAGCCCGTTGGAAAACGTGGCCGTCGTCCCGCTTCCCGAAGACAAGGTACCCGTAGAGCTGATATCAACCGTGTTGCCGGCGCCGTCAAAAGCCGTCACCGTATTGTTGTTGGCATCCTGG
>JABAOE010020128.1_pt2 | contig 14168 bp, 12 predicted proteins | sample 7062141 | NCBI WGS metagenome assembly JABAOE01 (sample SAMN14538627, study PRJNA623070) | marine sediment metagenome | biome: marine biome [ENVO:00000428]; feature: marine pelagic biome [ENVO:01000023]; material: deep marine sediment [ENVO:00002113] | place: India: Gulf of Khambhat ... | reverse complement strand
TCTCGGGTTGGCCGCCGATGTAGGCCATGCCGTCGCCGAGCGTCTTGTCGCCGAGACTCGGCAGGTCGAGCTCACGCGCCTCGACGGTGCCTGCCCAGGAGCGGCTGCCGGTCTTGCCGCCTTCCTCGTTGCTCCAGATGACCACCTCCAGCGGGTGGTCAAGCTCGATGCCGGCTTCGTGCAGCGTGCGGGCGACCTCGATCGCCGACATGACGCCGACGATGCCGTCGTAGTGTCCGCCGTTCGGCACGGTGTCGATGTGCGAGCCCGCCACGAGCGGCGCCAGGCCGTCCACACGACCAGCGCGGCGACCGACGAGGTTACCGGCGACATCGACCTGTGGCCGCAGCCCGGACTGCAGCATCAGGTTGGCGAGGTAGCTGAGCGCGACGTGATTGTGGTTGCTGTAGGCGACGCGGTCCGAGCCGCCTTCGGCGTTTTCGCCGAAAGTATGCATGTGCTGCATCGTGTCGTTGAGGCGCTCGCCATTGACGCGTATATCGGACGATTGCGCGGCGGCAAAAGCGGGCAAAAAAATCAGCCAAAGCAGGGCAATTCGAAAGCTCATCAGGTAACCTGTTTGCGACATGTTTGCTGCATTTAAACACAGATTGCCGGCGCTGCTCGGCTGCCTGCTGTTGCCGCTGGCGGCAAGCGGCCAGACCGTCGATCTGCTGGCTGCGGGCACCGACGGCTGGCAAGACTTCGACGAATCGCGCTGGCAGATCACGGGCGGCGAACTGCTCGGCAGCACGGCCGTATTCGACGGCGACAAGACCGACCCGGCAGCCAGCGCCTTTCTGCTGAGCAATCGCACGTTCGAGGGCAATTACGTCGTCTCGATGGAGTTGACTTTCGAGCGCGGGCGTTACCTTGGCGTTTACCTCGACTACGATGCGGAGTCGGATAGCGGAATGTGGATCGGGACCGGACATGCGCTGGCGGCAGACGCGCCCGACAACGAGGTCGAGCGCGGCTATGTCAAGACGGTGGATAACGGCGCCTGGGTGGTGCGCGCGACCGGCGAATTGCCGATCGAGCAGGGTCAGCGGCTGCGGCTCGGGCTAGCGAAGCGGGGAGACGACTACAGTCTCCGGAGCGATGGCCGTTTGATCGCCACCTACCGCAAAGAGGGCGGCTATCCCGACGGGCGCATTCGCCTCCGATTGACGAACGCCCAGGTCAGGATTCACGCGCTGGAAGTCCGGTCGAGAACCGGCAGGAATCGGCAATAACACGAACGATATCGGGGGAACCGATGACACAACGTATTCGAGCAGTATTCATCACGTTTCTATTGTTCATCCCGGGCGCGATCTTCGCGCAGGACGACGGTCCGCAGATGATCGCGGCGCCGGATCGCGGCGCCGACGAAGGCGAAGGACCGTTCAGCCGGCTGATCATCCGTGGCGCGACGCTGATCGACGGCACGGGCGCACCGCCGATCGGCCCGGTCGACATCGTCATCGAGAACAACGTTATCGTCGATGTCGATTCGGTCGGTTACCCGGGGCTCGAGATCGAGGAAGACGAGCGACCGACTGACGCGACGCGCGAGATCGACGCGCACGGCCAGTATGTGATGCCCGGCATCATCGATATGCATACGCACACGGGCGGCGCCACGAAGGCGCCCGCGGCGGAGTACACCTACAAGCTCTGGATGGGCCATGGCATCACCGCCGTGCGTGGCGTGCCGAGCAGCGCCGTCGATTTTTCGCTGTCCGAAAAAGCGCGCAGCGCCCGGAATGAAATCGTCGCGCCGAGAATTTTCTCTTACCACCGCCCGGGATCGGGAGACGCATGGGAAGACCGCAAGATACTGACGGCCGACGATGCGCGCGAATGGGTGCGCTACATCGCGGGCGAGGGCGCCGACGGGCTCAAGCTCGGCTCGTATCGTCCGGTCATCATGGAGGCCCTGCTTGACGAGGCGAAGCAGCTCGGCCTCGGTTCGACGGCGCACCTCGGACAGATGGGGGTCGCACAGATGAATGCTCAGGACGCTGCGCGTCTCGGGCTCGGCACGCTGACCCATTACTACGGGCTGTTCGAGTCCATGTACGAGGATCACGACGTACAGCCGTGGCCGGTCGACATGAACTACAACAACGAACAGCATCGTTTCGGCCAGGTTGCGAGACAGTGGAACCTGATCGCGGGCCGTGGCTCGGAAAAGTGGAACGCTTTGCTCGACGAATTCACGGAACTCGGCTTCACGCTCGATCCGACTTTCGGCATCTATTCGGCCGGCCGCGACGTCTCGCGCATGCGCAACGCCGACTGGCACAAGGAGTACACCCTGCCCACGCAGTGGGACTTCTTTACGCCGAACCGCGAAAGCCATGGCGCGTACTGGTTCTACTGGACGACCGCGGACGAAGTGGCGTGGAAGAACTTCTACAAGGTATGGATGCAGTTCGTTAACGATTACAAGAACCGCGGCGGTCGCGTTACGGTTGGATCGGACTCGGGCTTCATCTACCAGCTGTACGGTTTCGGCACGATCCTCGAGATGGAGATGCTGCAGGAAGCCGGCTTCCATCCGCTCGAGGTGATTCGCGCGGCGACGATGCACGGCGCCGAAGCGCTTTACGAACCCAAGGGGCGGGAGCCCGATATCGGCGTGATCCGGCCGGGCATGAAAGCAGACCTGCTGGTCGTCAATGAGAACCCGCTGGAAAACCTGAAGGTCCTGTACGGCACCGGCGCCGTCCGCCTGAATGACGAAAGCGGCGAACCGGAGCGCAGCTTCGGTATTCGCTACACGATCAAGGACGGCATCATCTACGATGCGAAGCAGCTGCTGGCGGACGTGCGGCAAATGGTCGAGGAGCAGAAAGCCGAACGCGGCGAGTTAGTCGAATACTGATGGGCCAGGCGAGCCCGGTCATCCGGGTCGACAAGGTCAGTAAAACCTATGCGGACGGTTTCGAGGCCCTGAAAACCGTCAATCTCGACATCAACGAAGGCGAGATCTTCGCGCTGCTCGGCCCGAATGGGGCCGGCAAGACGACGCTCATCAACATCATCTGCGGCATCGTCAACAAGTCGTCCGGCAGCGTGTTCGTGAATGGCCACGACAATGTCGCGGCCTATCGCGAGGCGCGCTCGCAGATCGGTCTCGTGCCGCAGGAACTGTCGACAGATACCTTCGAGGCAGTCGGCGCGACGGTCAAGTTCAGCCGCGGCCTGTTCGGCAAGGCGCCCAATGCCGACCATATCGAAAAGGTGCTCCGCTCGCTGCAGCTCTGGGAGAAGCGCGACAGCATCATCCTGAACCTGTCAGGCGGCATGAAGCGCCGCGTACTGATTGCGAAGGCCCTGGCGCACGAGCCGAAGATCCTGTTCCTCGACGAGCCGACAGCCGGTGTCGACGTGGAGCTGCGCCAGGACATGTGGCAGATCGTCCGCGAGCTCCGGGACTCGGGCGTCACGGTCATCCTGACGACGCATTACATCGAGGAAGCCGAACAGATGGCGGACCGGATCGGGGTGATCAATCATGGCGAGATCATCCTGGTGCAGGAGAAAACCAAGCTGATGCGTGAGCTCGGCAAGAAGCAGCTGTTCCTCGAGCTCGATCAACCGCTGGATGGGATACCTGACGCGCTGTCTTCGTATCAACTGCAATTCGGCGCATCGAATGCGGAACTCGTTTACGACTACGATACTCGGGCCGAGCACACCGGCATCACGTCCTTGCTCGGCGACCTGAGCGACGCGGGCATCCGTTTCCACGACGTCAAGACCCGTCAGAGCTCGCTGGAAGAAATTTTTGTCGGCCTGGTGAAGAGGCAAGGATGAACTGGTACGGCATACGGGCAATCTACCGATTCGAGATGGCGCGCTGGGGACGGACCTTCGGGCAGAGCATCGTCGCGCCGGTCATTTCGACCTCGCTTTATTTCATCGTGTTCGGCGCGGCGATCGGCTCGCGCATAACGGAGATCGACGGCGTCAGCTACGGCGCATTCATCGTGCCCGGCCTGATCATGCTGATGCTGCTCACGGAGAGCGTCTCCAATGCCTCCTTCGGTATCTATTTTCCGCGTTATGCAGGGGCGATTTACGAACTGTTGTCGGCGCCGATCTCTTCTTTCGAGGCGACGATAGGCTACGTCGGCGCTGCGGCGACCAAGTCGATGATCATCGGCCTGATCATCCTCGCGACCTCGAACCTGTTCGTCGACGTGACCATCATGCATCCGTTCTGGATGCTGGGTTTCCTGCTGTTGACCGCGGTGACCTTCAGTCTGTTCGGCTTCATCCTCGGCATCTGGGCGGACAACTGGGAGAAGCTCGGCGTCGTGCCGACGCTGATCATCACCCCGCTGACCTTCCTCGGCGGCAGCTTCTACTCGATCAGCATGCTGCCCGAGTTCTGGCAGAAGGTGACGCTGTTCAACCCGGTCGTCTACCTGATCAGCGGCTTCCGCTGGTCGTTCTACGAGAACGCCGACGTGCCGGTCGGGCTGAGTCTCGGTTTTACCGCGGTATTCCTCGGGCTATGCCTGGCCGCCGTGTGGTGGATATTCCGGACCGGCTACCGGCTCCGCGCCTGACCGCACAAGTCGCGGCGCCGCACTCCGGATAGCGACAGGCGATCACTGCCGGCCGTCCGGGGACCTGGTCACGGCGAGGCGTGACTAATCCCCGTCCTTCATCCGTTGCCGATTCGCGAGGCGCCACAGGGTGTAGAGCAGGACGAAGGAGATAATGGTCAGAACGATCTTGTTGACCAGAAGCGTATCGTACTCGCGCACCGCGCCGCCCAGGGTGAAGGATGGCGCCGACCACCACATCAATTCCAGGAAGCCGGGCAACACCAGTGATACCCCGACCCATTCATACCCGCGGACGTACAGCAATGAGCCTAGCCCGATCAGGACCAGCCCTGCGACAGAGAAAATCCAGAGGTCTCTGATCTCCCGTTGAATGGTCTGTCTTTCGTTTAGTTCCAACGAAAGAGCGTCGTTACGGGCAAACAGTTCGGCGTTTTGCTGACGCAGCTGATAAATTTCGGTGCCGGATTCAGTTTCCCGGAGCTGCCGGATCTCTTCCGAAGTCGCCTCATATTCCTCCAGCAGCTCTTCAGTCGACTCCTCCAATCGTACTTCTTCCGTAAACTCGTAGAAGGGCCCTGTCGCAGCAATAATCGATTCCTCGTAGCCGATGGCATAGACGTGAATATGCCTGATGGCCTGGGTGCTCAGCGCGCAGCCGAAAAGAATCAGGAACGTAATTTGGAAACCTTTCATGTTAGCGATTACCTCCTCATTGTCCGGTGACCCATTCATCGGCGTAGCCCGGTCCGTCCCCCAGCGGCTCGAGGTTCGCGAGACTGGATGCCCCCCCGTAGCGCCGCTCGTCAGAATTCTGGCGCCACCAGCGCTCGGCCCGATTGGCGAATTCCTCTGACCGGACCTCGAGCGGCGGATGCGAGGAGAAATAGTCCCGCAGCACCCCCGGCCGGTAACCGGTGCCGCCGTGCTGGTCATCGAAACGCTGTAGTGAGGCGAAGGCACCGCCGACGCCGGCAGGGTCGTAGCGGGAGTGGCGGAGCCAGGTCCAGGCATACATGTCGGCTTCGTGCTCCTGCGTCTTGCTGAATGCGTCGCGGAGCATCAGGTTGACCGTCATATCCGCGATCTCGCCGAGCGGCATCATGCCCAGCTTCTTGGCGGTAATCTCGTACTTCACCCTGTCGACGCAGTGCGACAACTCGATATGCCCGACTTCGTGAGCGATGACCGAAATCAGCTGGGCTTCGTTGTCGAGCGTCTCCAGCAAGCCTTCGGTGACGAACACGATGCCACCCGGTAATGCCATCGCGTTGGGCACCGGGGACGGGATGACGTGGGCCTCGTAACCAAAGTCTTTCTGAGCGCTGGCGGACACTGCAAGAAGCAGTTCATTGATATAGGCCGACGCAGGAGAGTCCGCGCGTATGTAATAACTCTTGAGCGCCTGCCCGAGCTGCGCTTCGTCGAAATCGCTGACCGGCATCAGCCTTCCGGCGAAGCGGTCCGCGACCCGAATCGTCTCACCGAAGATCTGAAAGGCGCTCGTGAAGGTTGAATGGACGGGTGGCTGAGTGCGGGTCACATAAAGGGCGACGCCCAGCGCGACGCCCGCAACCAGCAATACTGCCAGGAAGATCAGTCGTGTATTCATCGCAGTTGCACCTTCCTGCCATACTTGTTGTAGACGGCATTCATACCGAGCATCAACAGGCCTACGCCGATGAATACCAGACCGCGGATAAACAGGTCCGTTTCACGCATATCGTAAACGATCAGTCGCCCGAGGCAGGCGGCGATGCCCGCGAGCGCGACGAGTCGGAAGTGGTTCTCGCGGAAGACGATGCTCAATACGAAGACCACAAAGGCCTCGGCAGACCACAGGAACGTCAGCAACGCCTGTTCGAAGCGCCATGCCAGGAACAAGGCGAACCCTGCGAAGAACGGGTAACACAATGTCGCCGGGATATCCGCGGCCAGCTTGCCGGACAGTCGCGAGAACTGGAACAACATGGGCGGGAATGTCGCCGTCCCCAGCGCAAGATGCCGATAGGCCACGAACAGGTAGGCCACCTGGATGAAGATCGCGATCAGCCCGGTATTCCATGGTTGTTCGAACCAGATCGGCGACGGCACCGCAGCCGTGCTGACGTTCACGGTCACTGCCAGCACAGACGTGTAGAAGGCGGCCAGCGAATAGAAGGCGAGCCGGTCGGTCAGCGCCGCGATCGACGGGACCAGGAATAGCAGCGCGATAATCATCCAGGCGACGGGCCGCCATACCAGCGGGACCTCCAAGAAGACCGTCGTCGTCAGGAGCGCGAGCGTCAACTCGAGGAAGTACGGCTGGACACAGGTCCAGTGCGAACGGGACGCCAGCGGCTCTCCGGCTTGTACGATCCACCAGTAAAAAAGCGTCCCCATGCCGAAGATCTCGATCGCTAGACGCAGGTTGACGGGTCCCAGGTAACTGACGGTCGGCAGAACGACAGTGACGTAGCCGATCGCGGCGGCGGCAATATAGGCGTACCCGATGTGCAGTGTCGGCACGACGTCGTTGACCTTGCCCAGTCGTCCCGCGATCTCGAGCGCGAGCAGCGACATGATGAGCCAGGCAACGACAGGCAGCAGCGTCGACGTTGGCGACAACAGCAGGTACGCGGCCATGCCGAGGTTAATGCCCAGCAGGTAGATTGCCACCACCCGGAAGGCAGTCCCGGTCGAGTGTTGCGGAGTTTTCCAGATGCTGAACAGCGTGAATGCGATCGCCGGGGCCAGCTGCGCCAGCTGCTTCAGGGGTTCCCCCGAATAGGCGTCGAAGCAGAGCAACCACGTGATCCCGTGCGCGGCGAGCAGGACGATCCACGCGGCCCAGGCGAGGCCCAGCGATTTCAGCGGGCGTGAGCCGCTGATGAACGCAACTCCCGCGATTAACGCAACGACGCCGATCGCCAGCTGGTCGAGCAATGCGACCAGCGCGACCGTCATCATGAAGCCNNACCATCAGGCCCGCCAGTCGCCAGGCCATCGGCGCAGTTTGCGCGGAATTGATTGTCAGCAGCCCCGCCGCGACATAGGCAATGGCGGCGATGATCGCGACGAACGCACCGATCTGAACCTCCAGGGCGGCGCGATCGTTGATGACGAGCCGGAGGAACAACAGGGTCTCTACGAAGACCAGGCCGAAGAACAAAAGAGGTTCGTCGAATTCCGCCCGCCAGGTGAATATGCTCGCCACCAACAGGCCCTGTGCGATGAGAATGTCGGCAGTACGCAGCCAGTCCAGTTGTCTGCGTTTCGCGCTGGCAGACATGATCCAGGCGAGTACGGCGGCAACAAACAGCGCCGCGCCAAGCAGGTGGCCGTCAAATGCGACGACGTCTTTCAGATGCATGGTGACGCCGGTAATGAGCATCGCCCAGCTCGCGAGGTGGGTCAGCAAGGCGTCGGATTCCGGGGTCGCGCTCCTGAAGACGGGGCTGTGTTGCGCCAGCGCGCCACCCAGGAAAACGACGACGGCGCTGCCCGCTGCGAGCGGCAGCAGATCATACGGCAAGGGGAGGCTGACCGCCTGTTGCGACACCCAGTAGATATGAAACACCAGGTAGACGATCAGCGTCACCATCAGGTGAGCGGGCCAGCGGTGCCGATGCGCGAGGAAGACGCCAAAGCCGCTGACCGCGGTGGCGATGCCCAGCGCCAGCGGGTTCTGTGGCAGGATGGCAATCGGGATCAAGGCCAGGATCACGTGCAGCGTGGCGAAGCCCTGGTAGCTGACCATCCAGGACAGCGACAGGTTGACCACGATACCGACCGCCAGCAAGCCCAGGGCAGGACCTGCCGCCTCGATCCACATCAAGCCCGCGTTGGGCAGCCCGCCCGCCGCGGCGCAGGCAAACAGGAACACGGCGGCTGCCGCGCTCCGGAACCAGAGCGACATGGTCTCCCAGTGTTCCCGCTTGCGCAGTGCGAGGTAACCCGCGAACAGCGCCGCGGATGCCGCAATGACGAGCAAGAATCGAAGGAACGGCGTCAAGCGCATTGCGGCATAGGTGCCGACGAAGCCGATACCGGCAACCAGCACCACCGTGCCCAATACCCCGGTCCAGTTTTCCAGGAACTTCGCTACCAGCACGTCGAGCGGGCTCGGCGGCGGGGGCGGCAGCGTCTCCGGCAAGGGTCCCGGCCGGGGCGCCGGTCCCCTCTGCGGCGCCGGCTCGGCGACGGGCGCGGCCGGGGTAACCGGTTCCGCTGGCGGTGACGGTTCGAGCGGCTTTTCAGGCTCGGGAGGCGGCGCTTTCTTTTCTTTCTTCTCTACCTCGATGGATTTCGAGACCCATTTGGTCGGCTCCCACTCGACTTCCGGTTGTTCCTCAGGCGCAGGCCTGCTCGGCTCGAACTGGTCGCCTAGCCTGTGGACCTGCGCCTGCAGCGCGACCAGGTCCTTGTCGATACGTGCGATTTTGTCCTCGGCGATCGCGATCCTTCGATGTTGTTCGAGAAATTTTTTCTTGGTGCGCCGGCGCAGGAGCCAGACGACGATCAGGATCGGCAGCAGGAAAGGCCCCAGGATATAGAGGATCATGAAGGGAATTTCGAGCATGTGTCCGACCCCGGCTACAGAGAGGAGCTCCCGGCAGCGTCAGAATTGATGCCGGTCAGGTTAGGCAGCGCAAAGGGCTGATTCAATGCGTTGTTCCCACGCCATATTTCGGTTTGTCCTACCTTGCCTCGTGCACGCCGGACTTCTACACGAGCAGGCTGCGCGGCAGGGTCGATAAGGGCGCGCGCTGAGATCAGCTGCGATTCCCGAAAGCTGCGCGAAACCCGAGGATGGCGAGGGTCCCGGGACCGATCACGCCGAACCATGACAGGGCCATCGGGATGTCCACGCTTCCGACCGAGGCGGGCCAGCCGTTCAGGATTCTCGTGAAGTGCGCCAACGCGACGACGCTAAACAGCGTGGCAGAGATGGCGCAGTATGCGCTGGTTTTCATGGACTCCTCCCGTTGCAAATTTGCCGATCTGCGGGTTTCGTGGCCGGGCTTCCTTGATCCGGACGCAATGCATTATTCGTACTCCAGCGGTCGTCGCCCCGGTGCGCCAGCCGATGACGGCTGCGCTTCACTTCGCTTTCTCAGCGCGCGGTTGCGTTAAGCAAGGCGTTGAACATCAGCTTGTAGGTGCCGCGTGGCTGCCCCCGGAACTTCGGCCGGAATCCGTAGACGATGACTTCACCGTCGCCGAGCGGGACACGCGCCATCGCCGACTTGCCGGCAATATGCTCGGTGCCGGCGGCCCAGCCGCTCATCAGGATGTCCTTCATCGCCTCGTCTTCCGATTCCTCGTCGATCTCGCCGTAGTTGACGATGCTGTCGAATCGTGACTCGGTTTCGAACGCCTTGAGCGGTACGTCGCCACGCATGACCTGCCGGCAGTTGCGCTGATTCAGCAGGTCGTCGGCGCAGCCCTCCTGCCCGAGGACATCAAACGCAGAACCGTTGACGAAGTTCACGGCAACGTCCGCGTCCATACCCCATGCGAGCGGGTCGGAGGTATCCACCGTCGCACGAAGCAGGGAACCCGGAATCGAGAAGTCGCTTCTCGATGCGCTGCCGACGACGTCGCGGATCGGGATGCCGAGCTGGGAGATCGCAAAATCGACCGCGCCGCCGAAGGCGAGCACGGTGCCACCATTTTCGGCAAACCGCCTGATGGCCAGGGCGCCTTCGAGGCCCATGCCGCCCGTGTACCCATCCGGCATCGATCCTGGCGAATGCCCGTTCAACATCTCCGAAACATCGTCACGGAAGAACACGCGCCCATCCGGATGCGGCAGGATGATGGCGTCCAGCGACGACAGGTCCGCCGTCCTGACGTCTGCATCGTGGAGGGAGACGACGTCGAAGCCGTGCTCCTCGAGCACCCAGCGCGTCCAGCCCTCGTCCATCGAAGCGACATAGGATTTGTAGAGGCCGACGACAGGGCGGCTCAGCGCAGACCTCTCGGCGTCCGGTTCGCGCCGCAGCCCGTCGAACGTCAGGCCGTGCCGCTCTGCAAGTGCCTCGACCCTGTCGGCCGTTCCGTCACCCGCTTCGATAATGAATGAGCCTGCCGCGCCGGCGTCCGAGTCTTCGGTCGCCACGTAGACGCGTTCGCCTGCATCCATCAGGGCGTTCGCAACGGTGACTGCCACATTGGTCGTGCGATCGAGCGCATAGCCCCAGGACGCGTTACCGTCGACGCCGCCGGGCGATGGCGCAACGAGTTCCTGTACACGTTCCGCATCGACATCCGGCGCTTCCGTAATCCGGTCGACCAGGACGCCCATTTGCATCGGCAGGGTCCAGCCTGCAATGTCATACGGCGGCCGGATGGAGCCGCTGGGGTCGAGGCGGGTGTCCGGATACTTCTGTGCTTCGAGGAGATCGATGATGTACGGACGAAACGCCTGCGCGGCGGGGATGATCCAGGATCCCGCGGCATAACGCCGGTCGCCGACACGGAAAGATTCGGTCGCCTGGTCGATCTCGATACCGCCTTCGAGCAGGATGTTGACGAGATTGATGGCCTCGTCGAAATGCGGCTGGTCGCCAGGTATGACATAGAAGCGCGTGCCTTCCTCGCCGGCTTCGATGGCATCACGACCCATGCGATAGATGTTCGTCAGCCATTTGAGGCGCGAGTCGGACGCGGCACGCAATACGGCGATCGAACCAGTGATCATGTAATTTACGGGCTCCCTGAAGTGCGATTCACCGCCCTCGTAGGGGTCCGAATACAGTACCCTCGCATCGGGGACGCCCGTCTCGTCCTCACCGACCTCGACACCGACGCCGCCGCTACGAGCGCGGACTGCGAGCGTTTTCGGGAAAACCTTGGGATCGTAGAACCGCGGCGACGCCGAGGCGTGACCGGTTTCCGTCAGGATGCCGATCATGTTGTGGAAATAGGGCACCGTGCGCATGCCGCCGTTCCACCACATCGAGAAGCCAACGTCCGAAATCGCACCCGGCATCTTCTCGATCGCAAAGCGGGTACCCATCGCGCTGCCGATCTCGTTGACACCGTTCGTCACCCCCGGGTGGATGTTCGGGTTCAGCGGATCCGAGTAGGGCGGGATGACGATCCGCGCGTAGCCCGGCGAGCTCTGGTGCTGGTTGTAGACGATCTGCGGGTACCACTCGTTATAGATCACTTTCGCGACGGCCTTCGACTCCGGCATGTTGTTCATGAAGAAGTCACGGTTGTTATCGTGGCCGATATAGTGGTGATAGAGCTCCGGTGGAGAGGTCTGCTCGTAAGGTGTATCGAGCTGGCTCTCGTACCACTTGCGGACGATCTCCAGCCCGTCCGGGTTCATGCCGGGCATCAGCAGGAAGATGACGTTGTCCCGGATCGCGTCCATCTCCGCCGACTCTTCCGTCGCGACGCGATGCGCGAGCTGCGGCGCCATCTGCGCGTGCGCCACTTCGGTTGCGTGCAGCCCGGCGTCGATCCAGACGACCGCCTTGCCTTCCACGGCCAGGGCCTCGGCTGTCTCTTCGTCGACCCTTGCCCGGGCGAGTTGCTCGCTGATGGAACGGTATCGATCGAGATTCGCATGGTTTTCCGGCGTCGTAATCGTGAGCAGGTACAGCGGTCGGTCCAGCGCCGAGCGGCCGATCTCACGCAGCGTCACACGATCGCTGTTGGCGGCCAGCTGTCGGTAGTAGGCCTCCATCTGCGAATAACTGGCGAGCTTGTAGTCGTCGCCCGGTTGGAAACCGAACATGTCCCCGGGTGACTGAGGCTGCGCGTTTGCATGCGCTGCGGGCAGTGCAGCCAGGAGACCCGCGACCAGGGCCTGGCGGAGGTATCGGATTTTCATTCTCGCTCCAGTTTTTTCTTGTATTCGCTAGGGTAGTTCGCCGTTCAGCTCGGCATAAATTCTTCTAATCGCGATCCGGCCCTGGAATTCCGCCCCGGACCAGTCCGAGTAGGGCCCCCATTCGGCCTGCTTGAGCGCCTCGTCGACGCTCAGTCCGGCAGCGTGCATCCCCGAGACTGTCTCGTACACGTACCTTATGTGTTCTTTGTGAGCGACCCACTCCTCGTTCAACACATCCCGGCCGTCGACGAAGCCGTGGCCGGGGATAAAAAGATCGGGCTGCAGCGCCTCTGCTCGCTCCATCGCGTCGAGCCACTCGCGAGTGTAAGCGGAACGGAAGCCCGAGAACATATGATTGAGGAATACCTCGGTCGTGAACAGGATATTGTCGTCCGGCAGGTGCACGAAAAGATCGCCGCCCGTATGCGCCCTGCCGAGGAACAGGATTTCGATGCTGCGTCCGCCAAGTTCGATGTCGAGCCGGTCATCGACGACGGTATCCGGCAGCACGCCGCCCGATTCGGCGGCACGCTCGAGCGCCGGCAGGGAATTTCGTTGCGCGATGAATGTGGCGGTAGCGGGGAACTCGCCGTTCCCGTTCGTGTGATCGCCATGGTCCGAGCAGATGACGACGTGCGTGATCGGCGCGTCCGTGAGCCCGGCGATCGCGTCGACCAGTGCGGCGGTCTCTTCGGGACTGCCCTGGCCATCCGCAACCAGGACACCGTCGTCGGTGACGACGAACATCGTGTTCGTCGTATAGCGGTCGTCGGCGGGCCCGGTCAGTGCCTCATAGGTATAGACGTCATCGGCGATCTGTTGAACGCGCGGGAAGTCATCCTCGGTCAGGCCCCGCTCAGCCGGACTCGAGGTTCGGCGAACGTCCGCCTGCGCTGCTTGTCCAATCAGTACAGCTAACAAAAAGAACGCAGGGAGAAACCGGGCCTGGGCTTTCATAGTCGTTGCTTATTTCGCCTGTTGTCGCATGCATTTGCCGATGGCGCCCGGCCTATAATGCCACGATGAGTTCGGATAATTCGCGTATCGCGAGGCGCGACTTCCTCGCCGCCGTCGGTCGCGCAGTCGGCGGCTCGGCCATGCTGAAAACCATGGCAGCCATGGGCATCGGCACGACGCTGACGGCCTGCGGATCGTCATCGGCATCACCCGGTGCGCCGCCGGCGCCGCCACCGGCACCCTCACCGCCGCCTGCGGGCGGCATGCCGTCGCCGCGCCCCGGCGACTGGCCCGCCAATGTCGGCGCGGGAACCTCGGTCGTGATCCTCGGCGGCGGCATCGCGGGCATGACCACGGCGCTCGAGATGACGCGGCTCGGCTACAGCTGCACGATCCTCGAGGCGACCCCGCAGGCTGGCGGGCGCAACCGGACGCTCAGGGCCGGCGACGTGGCGGCCGAGACCGACTCGAGCCAGACCTGTAATTTCGACCTCGACCCCGAGCTGTATTTCAACGCGGGGCCGGCGCGTATCGCGCACCACCACGAGTTCCTGCTCGGTTACTGCAGAGAATTCGGCGTCGCGCTCGAGCCGTTCATCAATGAAAACCGGGCGGCGCTCTTGCAGTCGTCGACGTCATTTGCCGGCCAACCCGTGATATCACGACGGATTGCCGCGGATACGCGCGGTCACATCTCCCGACTGCTGGCGACGGCGATCAACCAGGGTGCGCTCGATGCCGAGCTGACCGCCGCGGACAGGACGAACGTGCTCAACATGCTGCGCCAGTTCGGCGCATTGGACGGCAATTTCGACTAC
>JABAOE010002822.1_pt1 | contig 14169 bp, 12 predicted proteins | sample 7062141 | NCBI WGS metagenome assembly JABAOE01 (sample SAMN14538627, study PRJNA623070) | marine sediment metagenome | biome: marine biome [ENVO:00000428]; feature: marine pelagic biome [ENVO:01000023]; material: deep marine sediment [ENVO:00002113] | place: India: Gulf of Khambhat ... | reverse complement strand
GCTTCCCGGTCAGGCCTCCCCGCCGTTGAGCGCCGCATCACGACCCGCGATCCGCCCGAAGACGATGCATCTCCCGAGGCCGTGCTGCGCGAAGCCGCCCTGGGACTCCCCGGCGCAGTAGAGACCCGGGATCACATGTCCCTGATAGTCCATCACCTGCGCGCGCGTGTTCGTTCTCAGGCCCGTCAGGCAGTCGTGAATGATGGGTGTGGACCACGCCGCGTAGAATGGTGGCGTCTGGATCTTGTATGCGGGCTCAGGCTTGCCGAAATCGGGGTCTTCCCCCAGGTCGACGAAGGAATTGTACCTTTCCACCGTTTCCTGCAGGGCGGCCGCCGGCATCGGCCACGACTGGTACTCATTGTCGATCTTGCTCGCCAACTCGGCGACCGTGTCTCCAGCGTAGAAGTATCCCTCCAGGTCGACGTTGGGAGGATTCGGATCCCATCCCTCCCGCTCGACGGCATCGGCGTCGAAGATGGCCCAGATCGGTCCTCCTCCGTTCCGCTTGTCGGGGTCGCCGGTGTCGGCCAGGGCGGCCGCGAAGTACTCGTAGCCGTTGTCCATCTCGTCCCAGAATCGCACGCCGTTCTGATTCACCAGGATCGCATCCCGCCAGTCCAGGATGGTCAGACCCGAGGCCCGGGCGCGCCCGAACATGGGACTGTCCGGTTGCCAGATGAGGCTCGAGTAGCCCCACTTGCAGCCGATGTGCCGCGTCTTGGAGAGGTAGGCGCCGGACTCCTTGGTCTGATTCGCCGTGGCCCAGAGGGCGGCACCGATCCTCATCGCCGCGAGCTCCCCGTCGCCGCTCTGTCGTGACCAGGGCTCTCCCGCGACCTGATACTCCTCCGTCAGCCTTGGGTCGAACGTCCGCCGGAAGGTGACGTTGCTCGAGCAGCCACCCGTAGCGACGAGCACGCCTCGCCGGGCACGGATGTTCACGCTCATCCCGCGGTGCTCCGCGGTGACGCCGAGAACGCGGCCGGAGAACGGGTTCTCACGGATGATTCGGGTCATACGGTGCTCGAGGAGGACCTGTGCGCCCTTCGCTCTCGCGCTCTTCTCGAGCGCTCTGATGAGGCCCGAGCCCATTCGCGTCGGGTGGTGCGTCACGCGCTCCTCGGCGATCGGCCACTGCACGGTGCGCCCCTGCCTGGCGACGGTCGAGGCGGCGCCGGGTCCGTCGGAGCGGTCGTGAAACTCGACTCCGTTCTCGATCAAGAACTCGAAGGAAGGCGCGTTCTCATCGGCGAAGACACGCACGAGATCGCGGTCGCTGTAACGGCTGTCGCGGTGATCGAATCGAACCCAGTCTTCGTAGACCTTGTCCGCGGAATCCTCGACTCCATGTCGGNNGGCGCTGCCGGCTCGTGCCGCCACCCAGATGCACGTTTCCGCCGCTCACCAGCCCATGCCCGCCCACGTCGTAGTTCTCCTCCACCATGATCACCGACGCGCCGTGATCGAGCGCGGAGATGGCGGCGGACAGTCCTGCCGTGCCGGCGCCGATCGTCACGAAGTCCGCCTCGTGGTCCCATAACTCCTGGGCTTCGAGCTCCTGGGGGCTGAGCTGGCCGAGAGCCGCGGCACCGACCCCTAGAGTCGCCCCCTTCTTGAGAAAATCCCTTCGGCTGAAAGCGGAATCGGTGGGCTTCTTGGCGCTCATGCCGTCACTCCTGACTGAATGGTTCTGACCGTATCGTCGACCGCTTCGCACTGGGGAGCCGTGGCCGCCTGGACACGCGCTCAGCTGTGGAGTTGCATCGAAAATGTTCTGGGAAGTCTCTTTCAGCAAGGAAGAGAAGGCCCCGAAGCGGGAATGCCGCCCGCGTAGCTCGGCCGGGGCCGGAGAGGCCACACCGATCCCTACCGACGGGGAGAAGCCATCGCTCGCACCCGATCCCCGGCCAGCCGCACCGCGGGAGGCGCGGAGGTTGGACAACCCTTTGGGCGAGGCGTATTTTGCGCCTGCCCAGGGCGGGGATCGAGCGTCTACGTCCCTTTTTCACGGGGCGCTCGTAAGCGGTACTGGGAGTCCCGTCGTCGGAGCAGCCTCTTTCCGTTTCCAATCGAGCGCCGGCAGACACGTCCATGATCGATCGTCGAAGCTTCCTCGCGGGTGCGTTGGGCTCGCTGGGCCTCGCTGCGATCCCTCTCGGCAGCCGCGCATCGCTGTTCGCGTTCGAGCCGGATCGGCAGACGAACCACCGGATCGACGTCCACCACCACTTCGGGCCACCGGCCTGGGTTCAGGCGATGCGGGAGGCGGGGCAGCTCCGCTCGCCCGAGAACCCGTTCGGGCTCCTGCAGACGGCGAACACTATCTGGACGCCCGAGCGTACGATCGAAGATCTGGACCAGGGGGGCGGCGCGGCGGCGATCATCTCGATCACGAATCCGGGCCTGTACGTCGGCGATCGAGCGCAGGCGGTTCGCCTCGCGCGCGAGTGCAACGACTTCGCCGCGGAGGTGATTCAGGCGCACCCCGACCGATTCGGGCTGTTCGCGGCGATGCCCCTGCCTGACGTCGATGCGACACTGCGTGAGATCGAGTACGCCTTCGACCAGATCGGCGCCGACGGTATCGGGTTCATGACCAGCTACGGCGACACCTGGATCGGCGACCTGGCCTACCGGCCGGTGATGGAGGAGCTCGATCGGCGAAGCGCCGTAGTCTTCGTCCACCCGACGGCGGCGAACTGCTGCAAGGGCCTGAATTATGCCGTCGGGGTGCACCCGTCCAGCATGGAATACGGAACCGACACCACGCGCGCCATCACGGGGGTCGTCGTGAACGGCTATGCCAACGAATTCCCGAACATCCGTTGGATCTGGTCCCACGCCGGCGGGACGATGCCCTTCCTGGCGGAGCGGATCGGGGGCTCTCGCCAGAACGACCAGATGCCGAACGGCTTCATGTACGAGCTGAGGCGGTTCTACTACGACCTGGCCGGTGCCACGAATCGGGGGGCCGTGGCATCTCTGCGGGAGCTGGTCGAAGCGAACCGGATCCTTTTCGGGACCGACTTCCCGCCGGGCGGAACCATGGCCGAGTATGCGAGGCGGCTGCGTGAGATCGGCATGTTCAGCGAGGCGGAGCTACGACTCATCGAGCGCGAGAACGCCGAGGGGCTCTTCCCGCGGCTCGCGGCCTAGGGAGACCGGACTCCCCCTCGACACCCCTTTCTTCAAATCGCCCTTCCGTCCGGTCATTGAGCGCCCTTCGACGATCGCGCGCCCCTTCAGGACCTCGTCCTCGTCCGAATCGTCCGGGCTTCGGCGACGCGATCGGCGACCGCGCGTTCCGCGGCGACCATGGAGGCTTCAGTCTCGAAAACACCGAACACCGCCGAGCCGCTTCCAGAAAGGAGCGCGAGTCGGGCACCCGACGTCTGTAATGCAGATTTGATCTGGGCGAGGTCGGGCCGGAGCGAAAACAGCACCTCCTCGAAGTCGTTATGCGCCGCGGATTCCGCTTCCGACCAGTCCTCCTCGGGCCGGTGGGGTCGCGGGCGGCGGGCCGGACGCCATCCGGTGCCGTCCCGATGAGCCGCCAGGGCGCTGTAGGCCCACGCAGTGGAGATCGGCTCCGTGGGCACGATGAGCAGAACGGGACGATCCGGTAATGGCTCCAGCGGGACGATGCGGTCCCCCCTTCCCCACCCCAACGCGCGCACGGAGCCGGATACGAAGAAGGGAACGTCGGCACCGAGCCGACCTCCGAAGGACATCAACTCGGGCAAGGTGAACGGCTCTCCCATGAGCTCGTTCAGGCCGCGCAGCACGGTCGCGGCATCCGACGAGCCGCCCCCGAGCCCGGCGCCGTGGGGCACGCGCTTCTCCAGGTAGATGCGCACACCTGGGCGCCCTGGGCCTGGCGCCGGAGCCTTCGACAGAAACAGCTCGGCGGCTCTCACGGCGAGGTTCTCCTCGACTGGGCCCAGCGCATCCGGTGCTACTCCCGCCAGCTCGAGCTCGATCCCTCCCGCATCGGCGATTCTAAGGGCGATCTCGTCGGCCAGCTCGAGCGCCTGAAAGACCGTCTCGATCTGGTGAAAGCCCGACGACTCACGAGCGAGGACCGACAAACGGAGATTCACCTTGGCGCGCGCCTCACCTCTCCAGGCGATGGAGCTCACGGCGTCTCCGGTGCATGCTCGTGAAGCTCCGATTCTACGGCCTCCTCGGCATGCCCTAGATCCGCCAGGGAAATACCCAGCCTTCCCGCATACCAGAGACCCAGGAAGGTCACAGGGAAGAAGCCCCCCAGATGGTATCCGAATGCGAAGGCGAGGGTCGCCTCCTCGGCGACGCCATACACCTCGTGCAGTCCGATGACGGCGGCCGCGTGGAAGGTCCCGAAGTAACCGGGAGCCGAAGGGACCGCGACCCCGAAGGCGATCACGGCCTGGACGAAAAGCGCCGTCATGTACCCTTGATCGATCCCGAAGGCACTAAAGGCCAGCCAGAACGAGACGCCGTTCCAGGCCCAGATCGCGAGCGACCACGCGAGTCCCGCCAAGAGCAGCCGTGGGCTGCGCAGCGACTCGAGGCCTACCAGAAACGAATGTACGAGATCACGCAGGAACTCGTGCGGGCGCCCGGGGAGCATCGCGAGGAGGCGGTCCGTTCCGTTGATGACGGCCCGGGGAAAGGCCAGTAGGAGGAAGAGGAAGCTGAACAGGAGCCCCAGCAGGACGAGCACTCCGACGAGGGCCGCGTCGAGGGGTTGGCCGCCCAGGGTGGCCGTGGCGGGGAAGCTCGGGTGCAGGATGGCCAGTCCCAGGAGAACGAAGATGGCGACCGCATCGAGGAAGCGCTCGACCACGAGCGATCCGACCGAGCCGCTCACCGTGACGGGCTCGAGGCGGGAGATCGACCACGCTCTCGCGAACTCTCCGACGCGCGCCGGAAGCAGGTTGTTCACCGCGAATCCGATGCACACCGCGGCGAATCGATTCGAGAGCGTCGTGCCGGGATCGATCGGGTGCAGAAATACCCTCCATCGGAGGGCGCGGGTCACGAATCCGGACGTTGCGACGGCGACCGCGGCTGCGAGGAGCCACCAGTTGGCCTCGCGGACCTCGCTCCAGACCAGCACGAGATCCACGTCCCGCAGCACCCACCAGATGAGGACCGCGCTGACGGCGACCCCGAGGACCGCCTTCCAGTCCCACTTCACCGGCTCAATATCCTATGGGCGGGATCCAACGACCGGGCTCCCGGACCCGTGACGGGGCCGCGAGGATGAGGCGACGCATCTCGGACACCGCGCTCTTCATCCCCACCGAGAACGCGCGGGCCACGATGGAGTGACCGATGTTCACCTCCTCGATGAGGGGAAGCGCGGCGATCGGGGTGATATTGGCATAGGTGAGCCCGTGCCCGGCGTGGACCGCGAGACCGAGTCCGGCGGCTGCCTCGGCGGCCGCCTGGATCCTTTCCAGCTCTCTCGCGTGAGCCGCATCGTCGGTCGCGTTCGCGTACTCCCCCGTGTGCAACTCGACGGCCTGGGCACCGAGCGCCTTCGACTGCTCCGGGGAGCCCTGTACGGGGTCGACGAAGAGCGACACCCGCACACCCGCCTGGCGCAGGCGATCCACCGCCCGCTCTACCGAGCTCCGGGTTTCGGGGGAGCCGAGGTTGAGTCCCCCCTCCGTAGTGAGCTCCTCCCGGCGCTCGGGGACCACGGTTGCCTGCATCGGCACGAGCTCACATGCGATCGCGACGACGTCATCGTCGGCGGCAAGCTCGAGGTTGACGCCGGTTCGCACCGTGTCAACGAGGATTCGCACGTCCCGATCCGAAATGTGCCGCCGATCCTCCCGGAGGTGCACCGTGATCCCGTCCGCCCCGCCCAGCTCCGCGCTGAAAGCGGCATGCACGGGATCCGGCTCGTTCGTCCCGCGAGCCTCTCTCACCGTCGCGACATGATCGACGTTCACGTAGAGCCTCATAGGTACCTCGCGAAGAGTGTGTCGAGTCGCTGAACGAGCGCCGGGTCGAGCCGGCCTTCGAGGAGATCGAGCGTTCGACGACCCAGCGCCGCGTAGACCTCCGCTTCGTCAGCGCCGATCGCCCGCAGGTGCAGGGCCACCGTCTCGATGTCGCCGCGCATGAGCGGCCCGGTGAGTGCGTGCTCGGTCCCCATCGTAGCGATGTTCTCGAGGGTGCCCCGTGCCAAGGCGGTGAGCGCGGCTTCCGCGTCNNGCCCGCTCGAACAGTGCCACTCCGGCGTCCAGGAGCGTCACCAGATAGTTGGATACCATGACGGCGCCCGCATGATACAGAGGGCGCCCGCTCGTGGGAACGGTAATCGGCTCGGCGGAGAGCATGGCCGCGATGCGACGTGCCACGGACAGCGCCTCCGGCTCGCCCGAGACGGCGAAGAACGAGCCGCTGAAGCGGTCGGGGCCGACGATCGGGCTCGCGACCGATTCCAAGGGATGAAGCGCCCCAACGGAGTATCCCAGGACATGCAAGGGCTCGAGGACGTCGACGCCGAGTGCGCCGGAGCAGTGCAGGACCACCGATCCGGCGTGCGGTTCTCCGGTGTCCGCCAGTGCGACCGCTACCTGAGGTAGGGCCGTGTCCCGGACCGTCAGGACGAAGGTGGTGCCCGGGGACCGGGGGGGCTTCAGCTGCCGCCGGTACTCGGCGAGTCCTCGGACGAACAACGGGTGCTCGGGAGGATCGGGGCGCCGGCCGTAGTAGACGAGCGAGACGTCGGCTTCGGCCAGGTACAAAGCGTGCCCCAGGGCCAAGCCCAGTCGGCCGGGCCCGATGAAAGCGAGGCGTTCCACGAGTCGGTTGCTCTACAGCTCGGCCAGGCTCACCTGCGGTTCGCGGCGCAGTCGCCCGACCAGTGACTCGGGAAGACGCGCGGTAAGTCGGATTCGGGAGCCGTTCTCCCGCTGCTCCAGGACTTCCCCCTCCCGGTGGACAGCAGCCAGTAGGGCACCCGCGCCGGCCGGAATGTCGACCGTGACCCGAGGCCGCTGGCCGCGCACGCGGGCACGCAGCGCTTCGACGAGGGGCCTCAGCCCGCCCTCCTGCACGGCCGTGGCGAAGACGACGGGGGTGTCGTCCAGGGCACGCATCCTCGTTCGTACGACCTTCTCTTCCTCGTGCGTGATTCGATCGACCTTGTTGAAGAGCACGATCTGGGGCCGCGATCCGAGATCGAGGTCCTCCAGCACCTCCTCCACCACCTGCTTCTGCTCCTCCCAATCCGGGTGGGACGCGTCGATCACGTGCAGCAGGAGGTTCGCCTCGCGGGCCTCCTCGAGCGTCGAGCGGAACGAGGCGACGAGGTGATGGGGCAGCTTGCGGATGAAGCCGACCGTGTCCGTGACCAGAGCCTCGTATCCCGATCCCAGATCGACCTGGCGTGTCGCCGAGTCCAGCGTGGCGAAGAGTCTGTCCTCGACGAACAGGTCGTCTCCGGAAAGGGCCCTCAGAACCGACGACTTCCCTGCGTTCGTGTATCCGACCAGCGCGACTCGGTATTGGCCCTGGCGCCGTCTCCGCTGCGTGGCCCTGGCCTCGGCCACGCGAGCCAGCTTCTTCCGAAGCTCGGCGATGCGGCGATTGATCAGGCGTCGGTCGGTTTCGAGCTGCGTCTCGCCCGGACCTCGGAGCCCGATCCCTCCCCGGATCCTCGAAAGGTGGGTCCACATGCGTGCTAGCCGTGGAAGCAGATATTCGAGCTGTGCGAGCTCGACCTGTACCTTTGCCTCGCGGGTCCGCGCACGCGAAGCGAAGATGTCGAGGATCAGCTCGGAGCGGTCCATGACTCGGACCCCGAGGGATGCTTCGAGATTCTGCGCCTGATCGGGCTTGAGCTCCTCGTCGAAGATGACGAGGTCCGCGGCTTCGGCTCCCACGAGAGCCTTCAGCTCCTCGACCTTGCCGCTGCCGATGTAGGTCTGAGGCGTCGGATGGTCCAGGCGCTGCAGCACCGTGCCGATGACCTCACCCCCGGCGGTGGTGGTCAACCTACGGAGCTCTTCCATGTGCTCGGCGACGATGCGCTCGTCCAGGGTCCGCCTGGGGGCTCCCACGAGTAGGGCCCGTTCTACGGGATGCCGATTGTCCAGAAGCTGAGTCGGGATGGTTCCTCTGCCTCCATCAGGTCGTCGGCGGGACGCGCCCGCGTCGCCGGTCGGGGTTCTCTGGGGTGTCGCAGGCCCTCACTCGCCGGCTCGTCGAACCCTACGCACCGATAGATCTACCCCGTTTCCTCGGGTTCGTGTCCCCCGGAGGCTTCCTCGCCGGCCGCCGCTCCCCGGGACAGAGACCTCCTCCGCTCCCACTCGTCCAGTCGCCGCACGATCTCGCGCTCGTAGCCGAAGGGCCCTGGCTCGTAGAATCGACGTCCCTGCATGGAGTCCGGCAGATACTGCTGAGCCGCCAGCCCGCCCGGCTCGTCGGGATCGTAGCGATACCCGGCTCCGTATCCCCACTCCTTCATTTCGGGGGTGGGGGCGTTGCGTATGTGCATGGGGACCGGCTCGGACGCCGACGCCTCCGCAGCCTCGAGCGCGCGCTTCCACGCTGCGTACACCCGATTCGACTTCGGGGCCGTGGCCAAGAAGACGGCCGCCTCCGCCAGGGCCAACTCCCCCTCCGGCGACCCGAGAAAGTGATAGGACTGCCAGGCGGCGACGGCAATCCGCAGGGCGGCGGGATCCGCGAGGCCGATGTCCTCCGCGGCCATTCGGAGCAGCCGGCGGGCGATGTACATCGGATCCTCCCCTCCGCGCATCATTCGAGCCAGCCAGTACAGGGCCGCCTGTGGATCGCTCCCTCGAATCGACTTGTGGAGCGCCGAGATCAGATTGAAGTGTTCCTCGCCGGACTTGTCGTACAGAGCGAAGCGGTGCTGGAGGGCCTCCGCCGCCAACTCGGAGTCGACGATCCCCTCCGGCCCTGCCAGCGCCGCGGCTGCCTCGAGAGCTCCCAGAGCTCTGCGGGCGTCCCCATCCGCGCCGCGCGCAAGAAGCGCGAGCGCATCGTCGTCGATCCGCAGGTCGAGCTCGCCGAGACCTCTCTCCGAATCGGCCAGGGCGTCCTCGAGGATCTCTTGAATGTCCGCGTCCGTTAGGGGCTCGAGGATGAAGACGGGCGCGCGAGACAGGAGGGGCCGATTCACCTCGAAGGACGGATTCTCCGTCGTGGCTCCGACCAGGACGACGGTTCCGTCCTCCACGTGTGGAAGAAATGCGTCCTGCTGACTCTTGTTGAAACGGTGGATCTCGTCGCAGAACAGGATCGTTCGGCGTCCGGTGGCGGCTAGTCGCTCCCTAGCCTCGGCGATCACCTCACGCACGCGGGCGACGCCTTCGGTGACCGCGGAGAAGGACACGAACGCGGCGTCTCCCCGCTCGGCCAGGAGTTGGGCGAGCGTCGTCTTTCCGCTTCCCGGCGGGCCCCAGAGAATGCAGCTCGCCAGCGCACCGCCATCGAGCATCTGCCGGAGCGGCTTGCCGGGCGCGACCAGGTGCTCTTGGCCCCGGAGCTCGCCTACGCTCCGCGGCCGCATGCGAGCGGCCAGGGGCCGATGCGCCTCGGGTCTAGCGGAGCCGGGGCTCTCTCCGGGCGCCGACGCCTGACCCGCTGGCGCCCTTGGTCCCCTCGAACCTCGATGCGCAACGCCATCGAAGAGATCGAACTCCTCGCTCACTTCGGTTCCCCCGATTCGGAGTGTGGACCGGTGTCCGCGGCCGGTGACCCGTCGTCGGGAGCACTGCCGGGCTGGAGTCGACCCATCCACTCGAGAACCTCTTGTCGCAGCCGCTCGGGCCGATTCATGGCTGGATCCTCCAGCGCGATGTCCAGCAGGTGGTCGAGGACCTCGCCGAAGCGAGGACCGGGCTTGTACCCCATCGCGATCAGGTCGCGCCCCGAGATGGCCAGCTCCCCGACGGAGAGGGGCGCCCCGGAGCGGGCGACGGCGCGGAGTCGGGCGCAGGTCTCGATCAGGCCTGCGCGGCCGTCCACCCGACCCAACGCCTCATCCGCCCGCAGATTCGCGATCCAGACCCGCATGGCTGGGGCAAGAGACTCGCGGCCCGCCTCCGCGAGCCATCGCCTCAACTCCGCGTCGGAAGCCTCGACCCTCGGAGGCGCCGCGATCCAGGGGGCCAGCCCTGCGACCGTTCGAATCGCCGCGTTCGATGAGCGAAGTCGCTCCAGCAGGGCCGCCGCACGAAGCACGGCGTCCTCTCGCGCCACGCGGGCTTCCTCACGCGTAATAGCGATCGGCCCGCCACCGGTCCCCAGCCCCTGGAGCAGCGCCGCCCAACGCAGGCGCGGGCGCCGCGTCGGCAGCAGATCGATCGCTCTCAGCGAGTGCGCGTACCAATCACCCCCCCGATCTCGCGGAAGACCGACGAGGCGGTCGAGCTCGGGGTAGAGGAACCCCAGCACTCCGGCCGCCGCGTAGAGTGCGAGGGCGCGGGAGGGGGGCGCAGCACCCCTCAGGATCCGATCCAGCTCCTCCCGCAACCGTTCCGGGGAGAGGACGTCGGTGTGCTCGACCGCGTCGACCAGGCCCCTCCAGGTGCCGGGTTCGATCGTAAGCTCGAAGGTCCCGGCAAAGCGGAGCGCGCGTAGCACGCGAAGGTAGTCCTCCCGGAACCGCGCCTCGGGATCCCCCACGGCTCGAAGGATGCGGCTTCGGATGTCGGCCTGCCCGTCGAACGGGTCGTGAAGCGCCTCGCGGAAGGGGTGCCAGGCCACCGCATTGATGGTGAAGTCCCTCCGCGCCAGGTCCTCGTCCAGGGTCTCGGCGAACTCCACGACCGCGTGCCTGCCCGTGGTCTCGACGTCTCGTCGAAAGGTGGTCACCTCGTACATGACCCCCTCCCTCGAGAGGACACCGACCGTCCCGTGATCGACGCCTACGGGGATCGTGCGCCGAAAAAGCCTCTGCACTTCGGACGGAGTGGCTCGCGTCGTCAGGTCCCAGTCCCCCGACGGGGTGCCGAACAGCACATCTCGAACGGCTCCTCCGACGGCNNAGCGATCCAGCGAACGGCGGGCGGCGCTTCGAGCTTGGTCATGCCTACTCGCTCCACCGCTCCCTTCTGACCTTCGCATCGCTCCTCATCCGCCTCTCCCCTCTGCCGAGTCGGAGTCCGAACGCCGATTCATGCGCCGAAAAGCGAGCGAATCCGGTCCACGAGTCCACGGCCCCCCTCCAAGGGAGGAACGGGCAGCGGTTGGTGGCCGCGGACGATACGCGCCGGATTGACCCGGGTCAGAAGATCCCACGTTCGATCCGCGGCGAGCTTCTCGAAGATCTCGCGGGCCGCGTCCAGGTAGATCCGAAGGCGTGGCCGACCGTGGAAGTCGCTCGCCAAGCAGTCCACCCAACCCCGTTCGAGCAGCCGGAACGCGAGCGATCGAGGCTCTGCCCCGTACCGATCCACCAGAGATCCGAAATTCACCTGGAGGAAGGCGCCTTCTTCCCGCCATCGCTCCACGAGGGTGAGATCTCGATCGTACCCTCGGTAGCGCTCTGCGTGGGCGATGAGCAGGCGCGATCCCCGATCGCGCAGAGCGCGCAGCACCGCCGGCGTCTCCGGTGGGATCTGAAGCTGCGGCCACTCCACGAGGACGTAATCGGTGCCCGCCAGTCGGATCCTGGAATCCGACAGGTCGGGATCCGGAAGATCCAGCTTCACCTCGTGCCCGCGCAGGAAGACGACCTGCCGGTACCGGTCGCGCACGGCTCGCTGCGTGATCCGGAAGGCCTCGTCCACCTGCGCGAGCTTCGCCGCGAGCGCCGCAGGATCCTTGGTCAGGCTTCCGTCCAGGTGGGGCGTCGTGACGATGACGCCGATCCCCCTCTCCACCATCCGCCCCACTCCCTCCAGCGCATCTGCGAGCGNNACGCCCGGCACGAGATGCGAGTGGAGGTCGACCAGAGGATGCTCGGCCGGCTCGGACCTCAACCAGGGCCTCCCAACCGGGAGGAGGCGATCGTCTCGATCAACCGTCTCATCCCCGCCTCCGGAGCGGGAGAGTCTCCGAGCCGTTCGAGGGCGCAGGTCATGAGGCCGTCCGCTGCGAGGAGGGCGTACGCCGAGTCTCTTTGCCTTCCCAATCGCGCGGACGCCGCTTTCAGTGCCTCAACCGCAGCGCCGGCGAGCGCGTCGGCGTCTCCGGACAGGTCACCGTAGCGCTCCATCCACGCAATGAGCGGCTCCGGGGCTTCGGGGATCGAGGTGGGATCGGAGGTCATGCCGGTGACGCCTCCAGGGCCTCTCGTAGCACGGACTCGCCCGACCGCAGAGCCTCTTCCAGCCTATCGGGATCCTCGACCCCCCCTTGTGCCATGTGGGGTCGTCCGCCTCCACGGCCTCCCGCGATCGCCGCGATCTCGCCGACCAGCGCACCGGCCTTCACGCCCCGCCCGATCAGGTCGTCGGTGACGAACACGAAGAGGCTCAGCTTCCCGTCGGCGGACTCCGTCGCCAGAGCGGCGACGGCGGAGGACTCTCGCTCCCGGAACGCGTCGCCGAACGCGCGCGCGTCGTCCGCATCCTTGACGCGCATCCGCACCGCCCGGTATCGCACCCGACTTCCATCCGCCAGTGGGACCTCTGCGTCGTGGACCGGCACCTCACCCCCACCGCCGCCTCGTCGAAGGTCGGTCAGGAGCGCCTCGATCTCCGCCCTCTCCGCCAGGACCTCCTCAATCTTCTTATCGATCAAGCCCTTTGTAGTTCGTAGCTTAGTAGCGATCGTCTCGAGCGCCTTGTCAGACGATTTCAGATGAGCGTACGCAGCCGGGCCGGTGACTGCCTCGATCCGCCGGACCCCCGCCGCCACGCCGCTCTCCCGAGTCAGCACGAAGAGGCCGGCCTCCCCGGTGTGCCGGAGATGGTTGCCTCCGCAGAGCTCCAAGCTGACGCCCGGAATCTCGACGATCCGGACCTCCGAGCCGTACTTCTCGCCGAACAGGGCCATGGCTCCGCGCGAGGTCGCGTCATCCCGGGACGTGATCTCCCAGAGTACCGGGTGATCGGCCCAGATCGCCTCGTTGACCGCCCGCTCGACCTCGGCGAGCTCCTCGGGTGTCATCGGCTCGGGGTGCGAGAAATCGAAGCGGAGTCGTTCGGGAGCGACCAGCGATCCCCGCTGGGTGACGTGGTCACCGAGGACTCGTCGCAGAGCCGCGTGAAGCAGATGTGTGGCCGTATGGTTGCGCTCGGCGTCGTGGCGAAGCCGGCGGGCGACCCGGGCTCGCGCCGCGATCTTCGTGCCGTCGCCTTCGGGGAGCTCGCCCTCCAGTTCTCCGACGACAGCGCTTCGTCCCGAAACCCGTCGCACGTCGCCGACGCGCAGCCGCCAGCCGTGTCCTTCGACCACCCCGACGTCGGATACCTGACCTCCCGCCTCGGCGTAGAAGGGATTCTCCCTCAGGATCAGCCCGACCTTCTCTTCCTCGCGGATCCATGCGAGGACGTCCGTATCTACGCTCGTGTCATCCCACCCCACCCACGTCTGCTCCACCCCGGGTACGAGCACGATCCAGTCCTCCAGATCGGAGGTGTGAATGATGGCAGCGCCCGACTCCTCACGATCGGCCCGGCTTCGAGCCCGCTGCTCCTCGAGGGCTCGCCCGAACCCCTCCTCGTCCACCCGGTAGCCTCGCTCCTGCGCGATGACCTGGGTCAGATCGATCGGAAACCCATAAGTGTCGTAGAGTTTGAAGGCATCCTCACCGGAAATCGACGGCTGAGCGGAGACCTCCGCGTACTTCGTGTCCAAAGCAAGCTCGGGCCTCCCCGACTCCTCCTCCCCACCTGGGGTCGGGGGAGCGATCTCGTCGAACCTCTGCATCCCGGCCTCGATCGTGACGAGAAAGCGCTCCTCCTCCAGTCGCGTCGTTCTGGCGATCTCGGTCTCTCTCTCTCGCAGCTCCGGATACTGATCCGACATTTGCTCCACCACCTCCGACACCACGCGAACCAGGGTCGGTTCCCGAAGTCCCATCAGCCAGCCGTGACGAACGGCCCGCCTCAGGATCCGCCGTAGGACGTAGCCCCGTCCGTCGTTCGACGGAAGCACTCCGTCCGCCAGGAGAAACGCCACGGCCCGAGCGTGATCGGCGAGGACGCGGTAGCTCACGCCGTCCCCTTGATCCGGGTCGTA
>JABAOE010017068.1_pt1 | contig 14173 bp, 14 predicted proteins | sample 7062141 | NCBI WGS metagenome assembly JABAOE01 (sample SAMN14538627, study PRJNA623070) | marine sediment metagenome | biome: marine biome [ENVO:00000428]; feature: marine pelagic biome [ENVO:01000023]; material: deep marine sediment [ENVO:00002113] | place: India: Gulf of Khambhat ... | reverse complement strand
TCGAGGTTGCCCGTCGGCTCGTCGGCGAGGAGCAGCTTCGGGTTGCAGGAGAGCGCCATCGCGATCATCACGCGCTGGCGCATGCCGCCGGAGAACTGGTGCGGGTAGTCGTTGATCCGCGACTTCGCCTCCGGAATGCCGACCATCTCCAGCAGCTCGATCGCGCGCTGGGTGGCGGCCTGCCTGTCCATCTTCAGGTGCAGCTCGAGTGTCTCGGTAAGCTGGCGGCCGATGGTGAGGACGGGGTTGAGTGAGGTCATCGGCTCCTGGAAGATCATGCCGATCTTGTTGCCGCGGATGTGGCGGATCTCGTCCTCGTCCATCTTGAGGATGTCCTCGCCCTCGAACTCGATCTTGCCGCTGCTGATTTTGCCGGGAGGGCTAGGGATTAGACGAAGGATGGAGAGGGCGCTCACGGTCTTGCCGCAGCCGCTCTCGCCCACCAGGCCCAGGATCTCTCCGGGCATGACGTCGTAGCTGACGCCGTTGACCGCGTTGACCACGCCGTCCTCCGTGAAGAATTGCGTGCGGAGGTCCTCTACTTTGAGCAGTGGTTCAGCCAACTAGCCCTCCCTGGTCCCGGCCGCGCCGACAGGACCCGATCGTCTGGTGGGGAAGGGGGGACTCGAACCCCCACGCCTTTCGGCACGTGATCCTAAATCACGCTCGTCTGCCAATTCCGACACTTCCCCAGGGTGTTCTACGCCGAGCCGATGCGGGACTCCGTCCACGTAGTCTGCCTCTTTCGGTGCGGGTAGAAGTGCCAACATCGTTTGTTCTTAACTTGGTGGGCCACCAAGGACTCGAACCTTGAACCTAGCGATTAAGAGTCGCTTGCTCTGCCAATTGAGCTAGTGGCCCGTTCCCGTTTGGCCCCGTTTTCTCAGGTTCGCGCAGTATATCACGCACCCGAAAAGCGGGGCAACGAACCGGCCCCGTCCCGCAGCGGGATGGGGCCTATCGCCAACGCATTGTCTCAGGAAGCCTGCCAACGAATCAAGCCGGGGCTCCCGTCGGCGCTTCGTTGACCCGCTTCCGTGCCGATTGTTACGATTGAGACCGGCGCGTGGGCGATTAGCTCAGTTGGTTAGAGCGCAGCGTTGACATCGCTGAGGTCGTAGGTTCAAATCCTACATCGCCCACCATCCTGAATACGAAGGCGCTGACCGGGACGAGTAACCGGCGCACGGCGACAGGAAGGCGAGCACCCCTGGGGGTACTGAGAGCGAGCCGGCCCACTGCGACGGCGAACACCACCCGCGAGCCGGCCGTGAAGTCCGCAGGGCGGACGCAAGCGGCCCGGAGGCACCCGATAGCGGCCACAAGAGTCCACCGGGCGAGCATGAGGATACGCCCGGCGGAGAAGCTGGGTGGAACCACGGAAGCCCCCGTCCCAACGTTGCGGCGGGGGCTTCTTCATTGGCGAGAGGCGACATGAGGAAAGGGCACCTGAGATAGATGGCACAGCGACCGGCCGGCGACAAGAGCTTGACGATGCTGCTCCTCCGCGTCTGGCTGTGGGCTGTGCCCATCGCCATGCTCGCTGCGGCCGCCGTCTTCGGGGGCATCGCCGCCGTGGACGGGCGCTGGCCACTCTTCGGCGTCATGGTCGTACTCGGGCTAGTCGCCGCCGGGCTGATGCTGTTCCACTACTGGCTCCTCTACCGCTTCGGCCGGGAGCCCCCGCAATGAACCGTTGGCTCGGCGCCGAGATCTACCTGATCCACTTCGGCCACGGCGTTCTCTACCTCGTCGTGCTCGCGATCGTCGCTGTTCACGTCCCCTGGTGGGCGCTGCTAGCCGGCGCGCCGCTCGTCCTGCTTTCGGCGGCGTTCTGGCTATACGAAGCGAGCTTCGTCCTGCCACCAGCCTCGCGCATGCTGCGGGGCCAGAGCGGCGTCTCCGAGGAAGCGATGACGGCGACCGCCACTACGACGCCGCGCGGCGACGGGGCCGTGCGGCGCGATGACGGAACGAGCGACGACAACGAAGAGATGAGAGGAAACAGATGGCGAATCTAAAGGAGATGACCAAGGAGGAACGGCTGGAGCGCCTGCGCCACTCCGCCGCCCATGTCATGGCGGAGGCGGTCGTCGAGATGTTCCCGGACGCCCGCATCGGCATCGGCCCGCCGATCGACACCGGCTTCTACTACGACTTCGAGTTGCCGCGGGCGCTGACGCTGGACGACCTGCCGGAAATCGAAAAGCGGATGCGCAAGCGGATAAAGTCCAACGTGGCGTTCGAGCCGTCGTCGATCTCCAAGGATGAGGCGCGAAAGCTGTTCAAGGACCAGCCGTACAAGCTGGAGCTGATCGACGAGATCGCGGACGAAGAGGTCGGCCTCTACAGGCAGGGCGAGTTCGTCGACCTCTGCCAGGGACCGCACGTCGAGCGGACGGGACAGGTGCCGGCCTTCAAGCTGATGAGCGTCGCCGGCGCCTACTGGCGCGGCGACGAGGAGAACCCGATGCTGCAGCGCGTCTACGGCGCGCTCTTCGACACGCAGGAGGAGCTGGACGCTCACCTCGAGGCGATCGAAGAAGCCGCCAAGCGCGACCACCGCCGCTTGGGCCGCGAGCTCGACCTCTTCTCCTTCCACGAGGAGTTCGGCCCGGGCCTCGTCTACTGGCACCCTAAGGGCGGCCGCGTGCGCTCGATCATCGAGGACTTCTGGCGCGAGGCCCACTTCGCAGCCGGGTACGAGCTGGTCTACACGCCGCACATCGGCAAGTCGACGCTCTGGGAGACGAGCGGCCACCTGGATTTCTACGACGAGAACATGTACTCGCCGATGGACATCGACGGGCAGGACTACTACGCCAAGCCGATGAACTGCCCGTTCCACATCCAGATCTACAAGACCGGCCTGCGCAGCTACCGCGAGCTGCCGATCCGGATGGGCGAGCTGGGCACCGTCTACCGCTACGAGCGCTCCGGCGTCCTGCACGGGCTGATGCGCGTCCGCGGCTTCACGCAGGACGACGCCCACATCTTCTGCCGCCCGGACCAGGTGAAGGCGGAGATCGAGCGCTGCGTCGACTTCACGATGTTCTTCCTCGGCGCGTTCGGGTTCGACAAGTTCCACGTGTATCTCTCGACGCAGGACGAGAAGGGGAAGTACGCGGGCTCACTGGAAGATTGGGACATGGCGACGGGCACGCTTCGCGACGTAATCGAGTCGCGCGACCTTCCCTACGACCTCGACGAGGGCGGCGCGGTCTTCTACGGCCCGAAGATCGACATCAAGATGATCGACGCTCTCGGCCGTGAGTGGCAGACGACGACGATCCAGTTCGACTTCAACCTGCCGGAGCGGTTCGACGTCAACTACGTCGCCGAGGACGGCGCCCAGCACCGGCCGTTCATGGTGCACCGCGCTCTCCTCGGCTCGATCGAGCGCTTCTTCGGCGTCCTCCTGGAGCACTACGCCGGCGCCTTCCCGATGTGGCTCGCACCAGTGCAGGCCGTTGTCATCCCGATCGCCGACCGGCACGTTCCCTACGCGGCTGAGGTCGCCGAGAAGCTGACGGCAGCCGGGCTGCGCGTTGAAGTCGACGAGCGCAACGAGCGCATGCAGGCGAAGATCCGCGACGCCCAGCTCCAGAAAGCGCCCTACATGCTCATCGTCGGCGACCGCGAGGCGGAGGCGGGCGCCGCCGCCGTCCGCCTGCGCAGCGGCGAGGACCTGAAGGCGCTGCCGGTTGAGGCGATCATCGAGCGCATGCAGGGCGAGTCGGAGGTGCCGACGTACGTCGCGCCCAGGACCTGAGCGACGACAGCGCCGGCCTCTGCGCAGACTGCGCCTTCGCGCACGTTGTTGAGACGGCCCGCGGCGGCCGCTTCTATCGCTGCCGCCGCGCGGAGTCGGACGAGCGCTTTCGGCGCTACCCGCAACTGCCCGTGCTGCAGTGCGACGGCTACGAGGGCGGTACGGGCCGGGGTAGCAGCAACGTCACCCAGTCTTGACCAAGTATGCCGTGATCTCTATATGAAGCCGTTACGAGATGTGCTATCCTTTCTCAGCAGTGGCGCAGTGCATTTCTAAGGGGAACTAACCCATCGCCCGCGAGCTCCGTATCAACGAGCGCATACGCGCACGCGAGGTACGCGTCATCGGCGAAGGCAGCGAGAACTACGGGGTCATCCCATTCGCTGAAGCAATGGCCCGGGCCCGCGAGGCCGGCCTCGATCTCGTCGAGGTCGCCGCCAACAGCCAGCCGCCCGTCTGCCGCATCCTGGACTACGGCAAGTTCAAGTACGAGCAGGCGAAGCGGGAGCGGGACGCCCGCAAGCACCAGCGCGGGACGATGATCCACGAGGTGCGCCTGCGGCCGCGGACCGGCCAGCACGACATCGACCTCAAGGTCAGGATCGCCAACAGGCTTCTGGCCACGGGAGACAAGGTCAAGCTCTCGGTGATGTTCCGGGGGCGGGAGATCTCGCATCCCGAAGTAGGCCGAGAGGTGCTGGACAAGGCGATAAAGGGCATCGGGGACTCGGTTACGATCGAGAAGCCTCCAGGGATGGAGGGCCGCTTCCTGACTGTGATCCTGACGCCGACGGCGAAGAAGCCGGCGGCGAAGGCCGAGGTCAAGGACAAGCCTGCCGGCGACGGCAAGAAGTCCGCAACCGGTGCTAAGACGGCGACCGAAGGCGAGGCGGCGCCAAAGAGCGACGCCGATGCCTCTTCCGCCAAGAAGGCGGAACCGGCGACAACAGCAAAGAAGGACGAGGCATAGACGTGGCCAAGAAGTACAAGATCAAGACACATTCGGGCGCCAAGGCCCGGTTCTACGTGACCGGCAACGGGAAGTTCCTGCGCCGCAAGATAGGCATCAACAACTTCCGCCGCAAGAAGCGCGGCGAGACCCTACGGGACATCTCTGGTAAGCTTCCTGTATCGAAGGGCGACGCCCAGCGACTCAAGAAGCTGATGCCGTACGCCTGATCCAGAGGAGAGATTCAGCAGATGCCACGCGCCCGGGGCGGAGGCGTAACGCGCCGCCGCCACAAGAAGATCATCAAGATGGCGAAGGGCCACCGCGGCCTGAGCCATAAGATATTCAAGCAGGCCAACGAGTCGGTCATGCACGCGCTGCGCTACTCCTACGAGCACCGGCGCGACCGCAAGGGCGACTTCCGGCGGCTCTGGATCCAGCGCATCAACGCCGCCGCCCGCCAGCACGGCCTCACCTACTCGAAGCTGATCCACGGCCTCTCCACGGCCGGCGTCGAGGTTGACCGCAAGGTCCTCGCCGATCTCGCCGTCCGCGACGAAGCGGCCTTCGCAGCCATCGCCGAAAAGGCGAAGTCGGCTGCCACACCCGCCTAGCTCAGGCGCGGAGCTCGGCGCCCAGCTCGCGCTGCAGGCGCTCAACGATGCGGCGGCGCTCTTTAGCCACGTCGGCGTCGCTCAGCGTCTTTGCCTCTGACTGGTACGAGATCGCAAAGGCCAGCGACTTCTTGCCTGCCGGTATCGGGTCGCCGCTGTAGACGTCGAAGACCGTGACGCCGGCGACGAGGTTCGAGGCCCGGATCAGCTCCAGCGCCCGGCCTGCCGGAACGTCCTCCGCGACGACGATCGCCAGGTCCTCCTCGACCGCCGGGTAAGACGACACGGGCTGGAAGTGCACGATCTCCGGGACGTGCGGCAGCAGCGCGCCGAGATCGATCTCGAACATCGCAACCTCGCGGCCGATGTCAAAGCGCTCGGCGACCTGCGGATGAATCTCACCGATGAGGCCGAGACGGTCTTCGCCCATGAGGACCTCGGCGGTGCGGCCGGGGAGGTACGCCGCGTCTGTCGCCTCACGGTAGTCCGCCGCTGTGCGCAGGGCCGAAAAGGCGTGATCGAGGCGCGCTTTCGCGGCGTAGAAGCCCGCGGGCTCACCCGTTGGGCGCCCCCAGCGGTCGGGCTCGCGGCCCGAGACGACGCCGACAGCCATCTCCACCTCGTTGGGCAGGTCGTTGTCGCGCGGCAGGTAGACGCGCGCCGTCTCGAAGAGGCAGATCAGCGACTGGTCGCCGCGCAGGTTGGAGGCGAGAGTGTCGAGCAAGGCGTGGCGGAGCGTCGTGCGCGCGTACTCCCACTGGCGGCTCAGCGGGTTGGAGACGCGCAGCGGGGGCGTGACCGCCAGCTCCTCTTTCGGCAGCACCTTCTGCAGCGATTCCAGGTCCGTCAGCGAATATGTAATGATCTCTTGCATCCCGGCGTCAGCCAGGGCGTCTCGCACGCGTTCGCGCAGGTCCCGTCGCGGCTGCGGCACAAGCTCCGGGATCTGGCCGCGCAGCTGGCTCGTCGGCAGCTGGTCGTAGCCCTCGATGCGGGCGATCTCTTCGATCACATCGTCGGCGATGCTGACGTCGGTGCGCCAGTATGGCACGCGTACGACGAAGCGGTCCGGCGGCATCCAGCGCGCGCCGAATCCGAGCGCCGACAGGATCTCGCGGATGCGCTTCGTGGAGAGCTCGATCCCCAGCACACGGACCAGGCGCTCCATCGTCACGGTCACGCGGCCTTCTTTCCCCTTCCCCGGGTGCTCATCGATGATGCCCTTCGCCGCCTTGCCGCCAGCGTGTTCCACCATCAACTTGACGGCCCGCGCCGCGGCGATCGGCGGCAGGTGCTGGCTCAACCCCTTCTCGAAGCGGGTCGAGGCGTCCGTCCGCACCTTAAGGGTCTGGCTCGTGCGGCGGATGTTGGGCCCGCTGAAGTTCGCCGCTTCCAGCAGCACCGTCTTCGTCTCCTCGGTCACCTCGCTGTCGAAGCCGCCCATCACGCCCGCCACGGCCACTGACCGCTCGGCGTCGGCGATCATCAGCATCTCGTTCGTGAACTTGTGCTTGCTGCCGTCGATCAGCTCCATCTTCTCGCCGGGTTCAGCGCGGCGGACGATGATGTGGTGCTCCGCCAGCCTGTCGTAGTCGAAGGCGTGAAGGGGCTGGCCCATCTCCAGCATCACGTAGTTGGTTATGTCGACAATGTTGTTGATCGGGCGCAGTCCCGCCGCCGTAAGCCGCTCCTGCATCCAGTCCGGCGAGGGGCCGATCCTCACGCCCTCGATTATGGCGCCGACGTATCGTGGGCAGAGGTCCGGATCGGCGATCGTGACCTTAGCCCTTCCTTTGGCCGCAGCGCCCTTCTCGTCGTACTGGAGCGACGGATCGCGCAGCTTCTGCCCCGTCAGCGCCGCCACTTCGCGCGCGATCCCCAGCACCGAGAAGAGGTCGGGCCGGTTGGGCGTCAGGTCAAAGTCGAAAACCGTATCACCCAGCACCTCCGCCAGCGGCTTACCGACAGGCGCGTCGGGCGAGAGGACGAGGATGCCCTCGTGCGCCTCGCCCAGGCCAAGCTCCTTCTCGGAGCAGACCATCCCCTGCGATTCGACGCCGCGGATCTTCGCCTTCTTGAGAGTCGTTGGCTCGCAGCTGTGCCCGTCGATCAGGCGCGCCCCGACGGCGGCGTAGGCGATCTTCTGGCCGGCCGCGATGTTCGGGGCGCCGCAGACGACCTGCCGCTGCTCGCCGCCACCTATATCCACCGTCGGCAGCGTGAGGCGGTCGGCGTTCGGGTGCTTGTCCACCTTTACCACCTCGCCGACGACGATGTTCTCCCACTCGCCAGCGGTGATAATCTCGCCGACCTCGACGCCGGCCGTCGTCAGTCGGCGGGCCAGCTCCTCGGGCTCGAGGACGAGGTCTACGTATTCAGACAGCCACCGCAGTGGTACTCGCAAGGGGCCTCCTCAGAACTGTCTCAGGAATCGCAGGTCGTTGCTGTAGAAGTGGCGGATGTCGTCGACGCCGTAGCGCAGCATCGCGATCCGCTCGACGCCCATCCCGAACGCGAAGCCGGTGTAGCGCTCCGCGTCATAGCCAGCGTTGGCGAGGATCTCCGGATGCACCATGCCGGCGCCGAGGATCTCGATCCAGCCGCTGCGATGGCACGTCCGGCAGCCGTCGCCGCGGCAGTGAAAGCAGTCGATGCGGCACTCCATCCCCGGCTCGACGAACGGGAAATAGTCGCAGCGGAAGCCCACCTTCCGGTCCCGCCCGAACATCTGGCGGGCAAACTCGGCCAGCGTGCCCTTGAGGTCAGTCAGGCTGATGCCGTCGTCCACCGCCAGGCCCTCGACCTGCGTCAGCATCCACTCGTGCGTGGCGTCCGTGGCCTCGAAGCGGTAGCACTTGCCGGGAACGATGATCCGGATCGGCGGCTGGCGGTTCTCCATGACCCGCACCTGGTTCGGCGATGTGTGCGTCCTCAGCAGCATCTGCTGGCGGCCGTCCACCTCGTGGTCGATCCAGAGCGTGTCCCACATGTCGCGCGCCGGGTGGTCCTGCGGGATGCGCAGCGCCTCGAAGTTGTAGCGGTCCCACTCGATCTCCGGTCCTTCCGCCACCTGGAACCCCATGCCGGAGAGCGAAGCTACGATATCCCGCATCGTCTGCGTTATCGGGTGCAGCCGGCCCCGCGGCAACGGCGGTCCAGGCAGCGTCACGTCGCGGCGTTCGCCGGCTATGACCTGCTCCACGCGCGCCTCCTCGATGGCGCGTCTGCGGGCCGCGTGCGCCTCTTCCAGCCGTCCCTTCAGTTCGTTAGCCGCGCTGCCAACCGTGCGCCGCTCTTCGATGGAGAGCGACGCCAGGCCGCGGAGGAGGCCGGTCAGCCTTCCCTTTCTGCCAAGGTAGGCGACGCGCCATTCCTCGAGCGCGGAAACGTCCGAAGCCGCATCGAGGTCACGGAGCGCGGCTTCCTCGAGCTGCTGGATGTCGGTGTCAGGTGTCATGCCGGACTGTTCTCGTTCATCGCCCAGGCGCTGGCGTCGTCCAGAGCCTGGACCTCATCAGCGGACAGTGTCAGGTCGCCGGCGGGCAGCAGGTCGGCGAGCTGTTTCGTGCTGTTGGCACCGATGATCGGCGCGACGACGGCCGGGCGCGTCAGCGACCAGGCGAGGGCGACCGCGGCGATCGTCGCGCCCTTCGCCGAGGCAACTTCGCCAAGCGCGTCGATGACGCCGAATCCGTCGTCGGTGAGGAAGCGCTTCGCCCCTCCGGCGCGCTGGCTATCGGGGAGCGGCTCGTCCCGCCGGTACTTGCCGGTGAGGAAGCCGCCCTCCAGCGGGCTATACGGGATCACGGCGATTCCGTTCTCCGCGCAGAACGCCGCCTTTCGGGCCTCATACTCGCTACGCCAGACGAGGTTGTGGTGGGGCTGTAACGAGACAAAGCCGGGCAGGCCGTTCTCGGAGGCCAGCCGCAGCGCTTCGGCCATGTGGCCAGTCGGCGAGTTGGAGAGGCCCACATACCGCACCTTGCCCGACTTCACGAGTTCTCCGAAGACCGTCAGCGTCTCCTCGAGCGGCGTGTCGTCGTCGGGCCAGTGGGTCTGGTAGAGGTCGATCGTGTCGACCTGCAGGCGGCGCAGGCTGTCCTCGACCGCCCGCTCGATGTGCGCGCGGCCCAAACCTTCGCCGTCCGGGCCTTCCCACATCTGGCCGCGCACCTTCGTCGCCACCACCAGGCTGCGGCGGTTCCCGCGCTCCTTCATCCAGCGCCCGATGATCTCCTCCGCGACGCCGCCCGGGTTGCCGGGTGACCAGCGGCTGTAGATGTCGGCCGTGTCTATGAAGTTGCCGCCGGCTTCGATATAGCCATCAAGCACCGAGACCGACGCCGCCTCGTCTGCGGTCCAGCCGAACTGCATCGTGCCGAGGCAGAGGTTCGCTACCTGAAGGTCCGTGGCGCCGACGGAAGCTGTTTTCATGGGCACAGACTAGCAGCGTCCGGCGGCCTGCGTACAGATGTATTGACAGGGCCCCCGTTCGCGCTATGCTCTGCTCCGCAGGAGATGCGAATCCAGAGGAGGAAGGCGAGAACATGCGCGCTTACGTATTGATTGAATCCGCCGTCGGCAAGGCCAGCGATATCGCCAAGGGCGTCAAGAAGGTCAAGCTGAAGGACGCCAACGTCGTTTCCGTTGAGGCGGTCACCGGCCCGTTCGACGTCATAGCTCTGCTCGAATCGGACGACCTGGACAAGCTGGGCCGGGCGATTACCGACGCCATCCAGCAGGTGAGCGGCGTGCAGCGCACCACGACCTGCCTCGTCGTCAAGCTCGGCTAGGCCGCCCGACCCGCTTGATCAGCATCGAAGAGGCGCTCCAGCAGCTCCTCGCCCACGTGCAGGTGTTGCCGGAGGAGCGAAAGCACCCGCTGCAGGCGCTCGGCCAGGTGCTGGCCGAGGACATCACCGCGGGCTTCGACATCCCGCCGCTCGACAATACGGCGATGGACGGTTACGCCGTGCGTGCGTCGGACACGGCGGGCGCGGCCGAGAAGTCGCCGCGCGAGCTGCGGGTTATCGGCGAAGTCGCCGCCGGCTACGTCTTCGAGGGTACCGTCGAGCCCGGCACCGCAGTGCGCATCATGACAGGCGCACCCATCCCGGCCGGTGCCGACGCTGTTGTGCCGTTCGAAGAGACGGACGAGCCGTTCGAAACGCCGCCAGCTGGCGCTCGCTCGCTCTCAGGTAGCGTGCGAGTCCTGAATGAGGCGGCTGCCGGCGCCAACATCCGGCGCGCGGGAGAAGACATCCGGGAAGGCGATGGCGTCCTCAAGCGCGGTACCGTGCTCCGTCCGCAGGAGATCGGCGTCATCGCCTCCCTCGGCCGCGATGACGTTCGAGTGATCCGGCGGCCGGTCGTCGCCGTGCTCTCGACGGGCGACGAGCTGCTGGAGCCAGGGCAGCCCCGAGAAGGTGCGCGCATCTACGACGCCAACGCCTACGCCATCGCCGCTCTGGTCCGGCGCTTTGGCGGCGAGCCCAGGCTGCTGGGCATCGCCGCGGATACGGCTGAGGCGCTCAAGGCGAAGATTCAGGAGGGTCTGGCCGCCGACATGCTGATCACGTCGGCCGGAGTTTCGAAAGGCGACTACGACATCGTCAAGGACGTGCTGGCGAATGAGGGCGAGATCACATTCTGGACAGTGGCGATGAAGCCGGGCAAGCCGCTGGCCTTCGGCACGTTCGAGCACGACGGCCGGCGGGTCCCGCACATCGGCCTGCCGGGCAACCCCGTGAGCTCGATGGTCGCTTTCGAGCTCTTCGGGCGGCCGGCGATCATGAAGATGATGGGAATGCGGGAGTGGATACGGCCCATCGTCCGGGCCACCACCACGGACCGCATCTCCAATGCCGGTGACCCGCGCGTCTTCCTGGCGCGCTGCACCGTGACCCGCCGCGGCGGGCGCTACTACGCCTCGCTGACGGGTTCGCAGGGATCAGGCATCCTCACGTCGATGGCCAGGGCGAACGGCCTGGCGCTGATCCCGGCCGCCGTCGATGCGGTGGAGGGGGGCGAAGAGGTGGACGTGCTGATGCTGGACTGGAGCCTGGGCGACGAGTGGGGCTCGTGGCGAGACGAGGGCGCGGGACGCGGCCCGCTGCCGGGAACGACGACAGTCGGGCCGGGCTCGGATTCTGCCTAGCTGCCGCCGATACCGGCAGCGTCGACGAACGTCGTGAAGGGAGTGACGAAGGAACCGCCCAGGAGAGCCAGGGCGCCGACCAGGGACATGAGAACGAGCGCCAGGATCAGGCCGTACTCGGCGAGAGCCTGCCCTTCTGAGTCGCGCGTCCAGCCCCGCAGCGCGCAGGCAAGTTTCCTATAGTCCATAGGGCTTCTACCTCCTTCCGTACATACTTAGACGCGAAATCGCACGCTTGTTGCATATGCCTCGTCGTGTACGTTCGGGGAATTCCGGTTACACGAGGGGGAACAGGCCTTCGGGGACTAGCTAGAGCAGGACTTCCGAGCCGCCGGCATCACCGGACCGATAGATCGCGTCGACGACTCGATGCGCCTCAAGCGCCGCGTGGAAATCGGGGAACGGAGGCCGATCGTCGCTTAGCGCCTTCAGGAAGAGGTAGTCCTCCAGCGAGTAGCGCATCATCCCCCCGAACTCATCGGCGTCCAGGCCCAGCCTCGCAAGGTAGCGGCGCTGGACCTCTTCCTCCGCGATCGTTTCAGCGTTAAGGGCATGCGTCTGCAGGTGAATCGGCCCGAGATAGTCGNNGAGCCCCTTCTCAAAGAAGACCTCGATCCGCCGTGTCGACGGACGGCCGACGACGCTGTGCCAGATCGAGGTCAGCGAACCCTGGGAGCCGCTCTCGAAGTCGAAAGTCGCGATCGCGAGGTCCTCGATGCCGTCGTGACCGGCGAAGTTCCGCGTCGTGCCCCTGACACCTCGTACCGGCCCCGCAAGCCAGTGGAGGACATCGATGTCGTGGATCGAGTGCTCCAGCAGCGTCCCCGCGCCGGCGACCGAAGCGTCCTTGCGCCAGTCGGAGGCGTACTGGCCGCTAATGGGGAAGAACTGATCGTCGCGGAAGACGACGGTCATCAGGCGGCCCAGTGTCGTGTCCTGCGTCAGGTCGTGCAGAACCGTGAGGATCGGCGAGTGGCGGAGGACGAGCCCGACGGCCGCCCTCACACCGGCCGAGTCGACGGCCGCCACCATCTCCTCGACGTCCGCGAGGTTTGTCGCCAGCGGCTTCTCGCAGAAGATGTCCTTCCCCCGGCCGGCTGCTCGCAGCACGAGATCCTTGTGGTACGCCGTCGGCACGCAGATGTAGACCGCGTCGATGTCCGGAGAGTCGATGATCTCGGCGGCATCGGTGACGGCCTCTGCGCCGGTTACCTCGGAGAAGGAGCGGGCGCGGTCTGCGTTCTCGTCGCACACGGCAACGTACTCGACATCCAGTAGCCCACGCGTGGCGACGGCGCGGATAGCGGCGGAGTGAAAGCGCCCGATGAAGCCGCAGCCGATGAGCGCGACCCGGACGGTCATGACGAGAGCAGGCTAGTTCTTGACGCCGCGTAGCAGCCGGTCGAGGCTGGGGCCCAGGAACGAGCGCAGCGCCTGCTGACGCTGCTCCGGCGTCGGGCTGCCGAAGCCGTGGCGGCCGATCAGGCTGTCCTGAAACGCCATCAGGATCGTGTAGATAATGTGCGGGGCGAGATCCTCGGCGACGCCGGCCTTCAGCTCGCCCCTGTTCTCGTACCGCCCGAAGGCGATGATCAGAGCCCGCTCCCAGAGATCGACAAGTCGCGTGTACTGCTCGAGAGCGGCATCGTCACCCCCGAGACCTTCCATGATGATCAGGCGCAGGAAGTCGCGGTTCTCGTCCATCAAGTTGACGGCGCCGGCCGACATCCAGAGGACGAACTCGCGCAGCGGCAACTCGGCCTCGACGCGCTCCAGGTTCTCCAGGCTCGCCAGGAATCCGCGCTCCTCCACGAGCGCCTCCAGTAGCTCGCGCTTGGACTCGAAGTGATAGTAGATCGCGGCGTCTGTTATCCCCGCCTTGCGTGCGATGTCACGCACGGTCGTGCGCGCGAAGCCGCGCTTGGAGAAGAGGCTGAGTGAGGCATCGAGGATCAATTGGCGCGTGAAGGGGCCACGCCGGGTGCGCTTTCCGTTGGTCTGGGTAGGATTCTTGCGTCTCGTGACCATCGTTAACTTATCAGGCGCTTAGATCGCTTGTGAGCACCCTAGCACCGCGCTTACGCATGGTCAACCGGAGATTGGCCGGCGAGCTCCTACTTGAACTGCGGAATGACTCTCTCACCGAAGAGCCGCAGCGAGCGCTGGATCGCGTCGTGGGGAGTGCCACCGGCCTGTACGAGGAAGATGATCTGATCGATCCCTTGCGCTTCGTAGTGGCGCACGACCTGCGCGCACTTCTCTGGCCCGCCCAGGCAGATGACTCCCTCATCGGCCATCTTCGGGATGTCCACGTCTTCGCTCCCGCGCCCCTGGGCGAACTGCTCGGCGTACCAGGCGTACGATTTCGCACCGGACTGCGCCCAGAGCGAGTACAGCAGGTTACTCGCGCGCACGTACCAGTCCGCGCCGCCGCCGCCCTCGCGCATCGCATCGTCGTCTGTCTCGCCGCAGTGCATCAACGTGAAGGCGGCGAAGTTCTCGTTGACGAACGAGCCGACGGGCTCGGATTTCTCGATGCCGTTGCGGTAAGCCTGGACCTTCTCGTCCAGCGCCTGGGGATCGGCGAAGGTGAAGTGCAGGAAGCCCAGGCCCCTCTCTGCCGCCAGACCCGCCGACGCCGGCTGCGTGCCGGCCATCCAGAGCGGTGGGTGCGGCTTCTG
>JABAOE010003587.1_pt2 | contig 14176 bp, 17 predicted proteins | sample 7062141 | NCBI WGS metagenome assembly JABAOE01 (sample SAMN14538627, study PRJNA623070) | marine sediment metagenome | biome: marine biome [ENVO:00000428]; feature: marine pelagic biome [ENVO:01000023]; material: deep marine sediment [ENVO:00002113] | place: India: Gulf of Khambhat ... | reverse complement strand
AACTACGGGATCGGCGCCCAGATTCTCATGGATCTCGGGCTCACCTCGATCCGCGTCCTCACCAACAACCCGCGCAAGCTGGTCGGACTGGATGGCTACGGGTTGGAGGTGACCGAGCGGGTCCCGATCGTTCCGGATCCCACCGAAGAGAATCGAGGCTACCTCGCGGTGAAGCGGGACAAGCTCGGACACTTCCTCGCGCACTGAGATGGCTCCTCCCGCCGCCCGGGCGCCCGCGTCGCGCAAGGCGCTCGTCGTCGTCAGTCGCTACAACGAGGCGATCACGCGCCGCCTGCTGGACGGGGCCCGGGAGGCGCTCCAGGCAGGAGGGTTTGCGGAAGACCGTATCGACGTCGTCTGGGTGCCGGGGGCGTTTGAGCTGCCCGTCGTGGTGCGCCGGGGTCTCGCATCGGGTCGGTACGGGCTGGCCGTGGCGCTGGCGACCGTGATCCGCGGGGAAACCCCGCACTTCCAGTACGTGGCGCAAGCGGCAACGCAGGGGCTCACGGACGCGGCGGCCGAGTCGGGCATTCCGGTGGGCTTCGGAGTCCTGACCTGCGAGACCTTGGCGCAGGCCCGTGAGCGGGCCGGCGGAACCGCGGGCAACAAGGGGCAGGAGGCGGCCCAGGCAGCGCTCGACACCGCTCGGGCGCTCGAGGTGTTCGACGACGGTGCTGCACCCTGAGACCAAGCGCCGGGCCCGGGCCGTGCAGCTTCTCTACGCCTGGGACCTGACCGGCCGGCCGGCGATGCGCACGGTCGTCCGGCAACTCGTCCAGGCCGACGCGCGCTGCCGGGCGGGACTCGAGGATGCCGAGCCGCTGGCGGAGGCGGTGGCGGTCGGCGTCGAGGCGCTCGATCGTGAGATCGCCGAGAGCGCTGAGCACTGGCGGCTGGAGCGGATCGGAGCGATGGAGCGGGACATCCTCCGGTTGGGTCTGCACGAGCTCCACGCCCGGGAGGTCCCCGTCAAAGTGGCGATCACCCAGGCGGTCGAGTTGGCGAAGCGGTTTGCCGGGCCGCAAGGGCCGGCGTTCGTGAACGGGATCTTGGACGCCGTGGCCCACCGCGCCGGGTACTTGTGAGGATCCTCGCGGTCAACTGGCTGGACCGTGAGAATCCTCAAGCCGGCGGCGCCGAGATCCACCTCTTCGAGATCTTGCGCCGCTTGGTGGCACGGGGCCACCGGGTGACGTTGGTGGCGTCGGGCTGGGCCGGCGCGGCGCCCGGGGCGGTGCTGGACGGGGTCGAGGTCCGGCGGTCGGGGGGGCGGCACACCTTCGCCGTGGTCGGACGCCGCGCGGTGCGGCGCGCGCTCGCCGGCGGGCCATACGACATCGTGGTGGAAGACATCAACAAGCTCCCCCTCTACCTGCCGCTGCTGACGGACCTCCCGTGCTACGTCATCATTCCGCACCTCTTCGGCACAACGGCTTTCCGCGAGGCATCGTGGGCGGTGGGCGGCGTCGTGTGGCTGGCCGAGAAGCCGATTCCCGCCGTGTACCGCCGAGCGGCGTTTCATGCGATCAGCGAGAGCACCCGAGCCGACCTGATCGATCGGGGTATCGCCGCCTCGGCGATTCGGGTGATCAACCCCGGCGTGGACAGCGATCGGCTCACGCCGGCGCCGGGCGTGCGGGAGGCCGACCCGACATTTCTGTACGTGGGTCGCCTGAAGCGTTATAAAGGATTAGATGTCGCGATCCGGGCGGTGGCGGAGGTGCGGAGACAGGGGCACGGCGTGTGCTTGTGGGTGGCGGGGCAGGGCGACGACGAGCCGCGGCTGCGGCGTCTCTGCGCCTCGCTGGGAGTCGAGGACACGGTACGTTTCCTGGGGTTCGTGTCGGAGGACGAGAAGCGTTCCTTGCTGCGGCGCGCCTGGGCGACGGTCTTTCCCTCGGCAAAGGAAGGGTGGGGGATCACCAATCTGGAGGCCGCGGCGTGCGGGACGCCGGCGGTGGCCTCCGACCGGCCGGGGCTGCGCGATTCGGTCCGGGACGGGGAGACCGGCCTTCTGGTGCCGCACGGCGATGTGGCCGCACTGGCCCACGTGGTGATCCGGCTCGCGCGCGACCCGGACTTGGTCGCGCGGCTGGGTACGGCGGGCCGGGTCTTCGCCGAGGCCTTCACGTGGGACCGGACGGCGGACGAGACGGAGCAGCACCTGGTGGATACCGTAGAACGCGCACACCGAGCGCGAAAGGAGTGACGAAGCGCATGCGCATCAGCTTTACGGCGCGGCACTGCACGGTCTCCGAGGAGCTACGAGCGCGGGCGGAGCGTCTCCTGACCAAGGCGGCTGCGACCGCGCATCGGCCGCAGCGCGCCGACGTCGTGTTCGGCCAGGAGGGGGGCCGGCGTACCGTCGAGCTGCACCTCCATCTGCCGCAGGGGCGCATCAAGAACGCGGTGGGGGAGGCGGACGACTTCCGGAGCGCGTTGGACACGGCGGTCGGGAAGCTGCGGAATCAGCTCGGCAAGAACGGTCGGCGTCGACCCCGCCGCGCAGAGGCGGAATGACCGAAGCACCGCTGACGGTGCGAGACCTGCTCGAGCGGAAGGGCGAATCGCTGCAGCTCGAGGTGCTGACCACGTCGGTCGATCTGGAACGCCCCGTGCCGTTGCCGGAGGTCTCGAGTCCGGGCCTGGTGCTCGCAGGGTATGTCGAGCGCTTTCAGAGCAGGCGCCTGCACGCGCTGGGCGAGACCGAGATCTCCTATTTGGAAGCACTGCCGGCCGACGAGCGCCGCCGCTCCGTCGAGACGTTGCTGAGCTACGAGCTCCCGTGCGTGTTCGTGACGAAGAATCAGGAGGTGCCGAGGGAGCTCATGGAGATTGCGGAGGAGCGCGGCGTGCCGGTCATACGATCCCGGCTCTCCACCGCGGAGTTCTACCGGGGCATCACGCCCTATCTCACCGAAGTGTTCGCGCCGCAGTCGACGATCCACGGGTCGCTGGCCGACGTGTTCGGGGTCGGGTTGCTCTTCACGGGGCGGTCGGGCATCGGCAAGAGCGAATGCGTGCTGGATCTGGTGGAGCGCGGCCACCGCTTGGTCGCCGACGACGTGGTCAAGCTCACGCGTCGGGGGTCCGACGTGCTGATCGGCAGCGCGCACGAACTGGCACATCGCTACATGGAGATTCGCGGGGTCGGCCTGGTGGACGTCATGGCGCTGTTCGGGGTGCGCGCGGTGCGGCAGCAGAAGCGCATCGAGGTGGTGGTGGAGCTGGAGGACTGGAGCAGCGACCGTGACGTGGACCGTACCGGCTTGGACGGTCGCACGACCCCCGTTCTCGGGGTCGAGCTGCCGTTGGTGGTGATCCCCCTCAACCCGGGAAAGAACATCACCGTGATCTCCGAGGTCGTGGCGATGAACCACCTGCTGCGCTACTCCGGCGTGGACTCGGCGGCCGCCTTCGACAGGAAGCTCCGCCAGTATCTCGAGCAGGACTATGAGTGAGCCGTCTGCCGCGACGGGAGTCGTGCTGGCGCACGGGGACATGGCCCGCGGGCTCGTCGGGGCGGTGCGCCGCATCGCGGGGGATGCCGCGGACGGGCTCGTTCCGCTCTCCAACGAGGGCAAGAGCCCGGACGTGCTGCGACGCGAGCTCGACGACGTGGCCGGCTCGGGGCCGGTCGTGGTCTTCGTCGACCTGAGCTCGGGGAGCTGTGGGGTGGCCGGGCTCGCCTGCTGCCGCGACGAGGCCCTCAGGGCGCTGGTGGGCGGCGTCAACCTGCCCATGCTCCTCGACTTCGTCTTCCACCGCGAGCTGCCGCTCGGGGAGCTGGTCGATCGCCTCGTCGAGAACGGTCGCGCCTCGATCGACCAGCCGCTCGGGCGTAGCTGATGCCGATCGTCCTCCATCGCATCGACGAGCGGCTGATTCACGGGCAGGTGGTCATCGGTTGGGGGCATCAACTCCGTCCCGAACGGTACCTGGTGATCGACGACGAGCTCGTGGGCAGCGAGTGGGAGCAGGACCTCTACCGCCTGGGGGCCGGCGACGTGGGCGTGGAGTTCCTCGACGTCGAAACGGCGAGGCGGCGCATGCCGGAGTGGCGCGAGTCGCCCGAGCGGACCATCCTACTCACGCGGAACGTGGCCACGATGAGGCGTCTGGCCGAGGGGAGGCTGCTCTCGGGGGAGCGCGTGAACCTGGGCGGCATCCACCACGGACCCGGCCGCTCCGAAGTCCTGACCTACCTCCACCTGACGGACCAGGACCGGGAGGACCTTCGGGCCATGGCGGAGCAGGGCGCCATCGTCACCGCTCGCGATCTCCCGGACGCCCACGGGGTCGGCCTGGACACTCTGCTGAGAAGCTGATCGGATGGAGATCGTTCGCATCGGACTGCTGGGAGGCCTCCTGGGCCTCGACGCGACGTCGGTGGGCCAGTTCATGGTCTCGCGACCGCTCGTGGCCGGAACGCTCGTCGGCTGGGCGCTCGGGGCGCCGGGGCTGGGGCTGGCGATGGGAGCGATGCTCGAGCTCTACCTCCTGGTCTCCTTTCCGACGGGCGGGTCCCGGTTCCCGGAGGGAGCGACCGCCACGGCCGTCGCGGTCGCGTCGGCGGCGGGCGTCGAGGCGGCGGGCGCCGTGCCCCTCGCGATCGGTGTCGGCCTCCTCTGGGGCCAGGTCGGCGGCTGGACCGTCACCCTGCTCCGCCAGGCCAACGCGGTCCTCGCGCCCGAGCCGGAGGACGCGTCGCCCGGCCCGGCGAGGATCGTGGCCGGCCATCTGGGGGCGATCTTCGCGGACTTCTCGAGGGCCGCGGTCGTCACGCTGACGGGCGTGTGGCTCGGCCGCTGGCTCGTGGGCGCCCTCGCGGGGCGCTGGCCCCTGCCGGACTCGGCCTCGTGGGCGCTCCTCCTCGTGGGCGGCGCGGTCTCGGCGGGAATCCTGCTGCGGGACATGGGGGGCTTCCGCCGCCGGAGGGTGGCGTTCGTCGCCGGGCTGGCGCTCGGCGTCCTGGGGACGCGCTTCCTGTGAGCGCCGGGGTCCCACGCCGGGCCGTGCTCTCGGCCTTCGCTCGATCGTTCCTGATCCAGGGCTCCTGGAACTACCACACGTTGATCGGGTCGGGCTTCGCCTTCGCCATGCTTCCCGGGCTCCGCCGGATCTTCGCCGGAAGCCCGGAGCGAATGGCCGCCTCCATCCGTCGGCACCTCGAGCTCTTCAACGCGCACCCCTACCTGTCCGGCGTCGCGCTGGGGGCCGCCCTGCGCCTCGAGGCCGACGGGGCCGACGAGGAGACCGTGCGCCGCTTCAAGGCCGCGGTTCGCGGGCCCCTGGGCAGCCTCGGCGACACCCTGGTGTGGGCCGCCTGGCTGCCGGGCGTATCCACGGCTGCGCTCGCCCTCTTCTGGCTCGGTGTCCCGCCGACGGGCGTGATCGCGTTCTTCCTGATCGTCTACAACCTCGGGCACGTCGCCTTGCGGGCGTGGGGCTTTCGCGTCGGCCTGAGCGACGGGCGCGAGGTCGGCCGAAGCCTCGCCCGTGCGAACCTGACCCGCCTCAGCACGAGCCTGCAGCCCATCGTGGTCGCCCTTCTCGGGGTCCTGGTGGGCTCCGCGCTCGGAGGTGGCGGCGGACTCGCCGAGGCGGGGGCGCCCTGGGTCGCCCTCGGGGCGGCCGCCTTCGTGGTCGGCCTCGTCGTCGGTCATCGGGCGTGGCGTCCCGCGGCGGCGGCCGTCGTGGCGTGCGTCGTCCTCCTGTCGGCCGTGGGGGTGCTCGGATGAGCGATGGGGGGGCCGTGGAGCGGATCGTGCAGATCGTCAACCGGGCGGGCATGCACGCGCGCCCGGCGGCGGAGTTCGTCAAGCTGGCCGGCCGCTTCGCGGCCGACATCCGGCTGGAGAAGGACGGCCTGGAGGTCAACGGCAAGAGCATCATGGGCGTCCTCATGCTCGCGGCCGAGCAGGGTAGCCGGCTTCGCCTCCGCGCCACGGGCGCGGACGCCGAGGACGCGGTGTCGGCGCTGTCCGACCTGGTCGGGCGCGGCTTCGAGGAAGTGGAGGCCTGAGCCGGTGTCGGTGATCCTCGACGGGTTCCCGGCGTCCGAGGGCATCGCCGCCGGCAAGGTGATCCGCCTCTCGTGGGGGGTCCCCGTCGTGCCCCACGAGACGCTCGAGGACGAGCGCGTGGCGGCGGAGGTCGAGCGCTTCCACGAGGCCCGCGCGTGGGCGCGCGAGCGTCTCGAGGAGCTGATGGCCGCCGCCGAGTCCCGGCTGGGTGCGGTCGAGGCGCGCATCTTCGAGCCCCAGCTCCTCATGCTCGACGACGCCGAGGTCGTAGAAGGAACGCTGCGCTACGTCCGCGAGAACCGGTTGAGCGCGCCGAGAGCCTTCGAGTGGCGCATGCTCGAGCTCCAGTCGATGTGGAGTCGAACGTCGCACCCGATGGTCCTGGATCGCCTGAACGACCTCGAGGATCTCATGGCCCGCGTCCTCAACCGTCTCCTGGGGCGCCGCGACCCGACCGATCTGGGCGCGGTCGAGCACGGTGTCATCGTGGTGGCCCGGAACGTGACGCCGAGCCTGACCGTCCAGCTCGACCCGGAGAAGGTGCTCGGCATCGCCACGGACCTGGGGACCCGCACGGGCCACTGGGCGATCCTCGCCCGCTCGCTGGAGATTCCGGCCGTCGTGGGGCTCGGAGACGTGTCCCGGCAGGCCGTGGAAGGCCAGGATGCGATCCTGGACGGGCGTATCGGCCGGATCGTCCTCGAGCCGAGCAGCTCGGATCGGGCGCACTACTCCACACGCGAGCGGCAGCTCGCCTCCTGGGAGGAGGAAAAGGCGGTCATCGCGTCGCAGGAGCCGGTCACGGTCGACGGTCATACGGTCGCGCTGCGCGTCAACCTCGATCTTCCCGGTGAGGCCCAGCAGGCCGTCGCGCACGGGGCGGTCGGCGTCGGCCTCTTCCGCACCGAGTTCCTCGTCGTGGGGCGGAGCTCGATGCCGGGCGAGGAGGAGCAGTTCGAGGCGTACCGCTCGACCGCCGAAGCCTTCCCGAACGGCGCGGTCTACATCCGCACCTTCGATCTGGGCGGGGACAAGTTCCCGATGTTCCTGCACATGCCGAGGGAGGAGAACCCCTTCCTCGGATGGCGCTCGATCCGCGTCTGCCTGGACCGGCCGGACCTGTTCCGCGTCCAGCTGCGCGCGCTGCTCAGGTCGACGGCGCACGGCGACGTGCGCATGATGATCCCGCTCGTCAACGACGTGGAGGAGATTCGCCAGGTTCGCGAGCTCGTGGGCGAGGAGGCGGCCCGCCTGGACAGTGAGGGGATCGGCTACAACCGGGGCTACAAGATCGGGGTCATGATCGAGACGCCCGCGGCGGCGCTCGACGCCGCCGAGCTGGCGCGCTACTGCGACTTCTTCTCGATCGGCACGAACGACCTGGTCCAGTACACGCTCGCGGTGGACCGCACCAACACCAGGCTCGCCAAGCTCTACAACCCGTTCCATCCGGCGGTCGTCCGGCAGCTCCACCAGGTCGCCCGGGTGGGGCGCGCCGCAGGCATCGAGGTCAGCGTGTGCGGCGAGCTCGCCTCGAACCCGCTCGGCGCCTACCTCCTGATGGGGCTCGACATCACCGCTCTCTCCATGGCCTGGCCCTCGCTGCCCGAGATCAAGAAGGTGATCCGCGCGGTGCGCATCGAGGACGCCCGGGCCGCGGCCCGGAAGGCGCTGGCGGCCCCCACGAGCCGCGACGTGACGGACTGCCTGGTCGGCGGAGTGGGAGACGCGGTCGATCTCCAGGTGTTCTCGGGTCGATGGAGCTTGTCGCTGCCTGAGTGATCGGGTAGCGTTCAAAACACCCTCTGTCCGCTCCCGCACCCTGCGCCGAGGCCCGTCCCTTGAAGTCCACGCTCTTCACGTCCGAGTCCGTCACCGAGGGTCACCCCGACAAGATCGCCGACCAGATCTCGGACGCGGTGCTCGATCACCTGCTGGCGGAGGACCCGAAGGGTCGCGTCGCCTGCGAGACCCTCGTCACGACCGGGCTGGCCATGGTGGCGGGCGAGGTCTCGACGGAGACGTACGTCCACATCCCCGACGTCGTGCGGGGCACGCTGCAGCGCATCGGGTACACCAACTCCGCCTTCGGCATCGACGCGCTGACGTGCGCGGTCCTCACGAACCTCGACCAGCAGTCGCCCGACATCGCGATGGGCGTCGACACCGGCGGGGCGGGGGACCAGGGCATGATGTTCGGCTACGCCTGTCGCGAGACGGAGGAGCTGATGCCGCTCCCGATCATGCTGGCCCACGGGTTGGCGCGGCGTCTGGCGACGTGCCGCAAAGACGGCATCCTCGATTTCCTGCGTCCCGACGGCAAGTCGCAGGTGACGGTCGAGTACGAGGACTACAACCCGGTCCGTATCGAGGCCGTGGTGGTCTCGACGCAGCATGCCAACAGCATCAAGANNGCAAGTCCCAGGTCACGGTCGAGTTCGAGGAGGGCAAGCCCGTCCGGGTGCACACGGTCGTTGTGAGCACGCAGCACGATCCCGACATCCGGCAGAGCGAGCTGGTGGAGGCGGTGCGGGACCGGGTCGTGCGGCCGGCGCTCCCCGCCGAGCTCTACGACGAGAGCGCGTGCATCCTGCACATCAACCCGACGGGCCGGTTCGTGATCGGCGGGCCGCACGGCGACGCGGGTCTCACCGGGCGCAAGATCATCGTCGACACGTACGGGGGCGTGGGCCGGCACGGTGGCGGGGCGTTCTCGGGCAAGGACGCCACGAAGGTGGATCGGTCGGCGGCCTACGCCTCGCGCTGGGCGGCGAAGACCGTCGTCGCGGCCGGCCTGGCCAACCGGTGCGAGATCCAGCTCGCCTACGCCATCGGAGTCGCGGAGCCCGTGTCGGTGCACGTGCACACCTTCGGTACGGGGCAGGTGCCGGACGACGAGCTGTCGGAGGCGGTGGGCAAGGTCTTCGACTTCCGGCCCAAGGCCATCATCGACGAGCTCGGGCTGAGGAACCCCATCTACACGCCGACGGCTGCCTACGGGCACTTCGGTCGGGAGCCCACCGTCGCGACGCCCGCAGCGGGCGGTCCTCCCGTGCAGTTCTTCCCGTGGGAGCTCACGAACCGGGTCGACGACCTCCGCAGCGCCGTCGGCGGCTGACGCGGCGCCCGGGCCGGGCCCGCGGAAGGGCGTAGAACCCACGAGCGACTTCGGAGTATTGTGGAGGAATTCAGGGCGTGAGCGCCCACCCCCCGTCCCTCCACCGGAGACGCAGTGCCCGTGTTGGTAGAGGTCAGGGTTCAGAGCTTGGCTCTCGACCGCCACAACAACACCCCCGTGGTGATCCTCAAGGAGCTCAAGGGCGATCGGGTGCTGCCGATCTGGATCGGGCCGGGTGAGGCGACCTCGATCGCCATGCAGCTCGCGGACATGGAGTTCGAGCGGCCCCTCACCCACGACCTGCTCTGCTCGGTGCTTCGGGGCCTGGGCGGCGCGCTCGAGAAGGTCATCATCACGAAGGTCGAGAACCGGACCTACTACGCCGAGCTGATCGTGCACCGCAACGGCGAGGTCTTCTCGCTGGACGCTCGGCCGTCGGACTCCATCGCGGTCGCCCTCCGTGTCGACGCCCGCATCTTCGCGCAGGACACCCTGCTCGAGGAGGCCACCATCGAGATCGCCGACGAGGAGTCCGCGACCGAGGTCTCCGGCTACGGGGCCGAGCTCGAGTCCTCGGCGGAAGACGAAGAGGTCCCGGGTGCCGAGAGGATGGGCCCCGAGGAGCTGCAGGAGTATCTGCGGCGTTTGAACCCCGAAGACTTTGGGCGCTTCACTCCCTGAGCGGGCCCGACCCGATCGCCTGCTCGGGTCCCTCCGGCGATCGCTGATCCTTCTCGCCCTGCCGGCCGGCGCCGCTGCCCAGGTTGAGGCGAGGCCGGTCCTGGACGGCACGGCGTTCGTGGCGGACACGGCCATGCGGGACGGCGAGGTCGTGCTCCACCACATCACGGGCGGAACGCAGGCCGGGGAGCTCGACTCCGTGAGGGTGGGGGAGGGCGGAGCGTTCTCCTTCGCGCTGCCCAACGTTCCGGATCCTGCGCGCAGCGACATCTTCTTCGTGTCGGTCCGCCACGACGGCGTCCTCTACTTCGGCCCCGCCATCACCCGTGCGGCGGAGCTCGACTCGGTGTACGAGGTCCACGCGTACGACACGCTGCTCGCGCCCTTGGAGGGCGCTGCCGTGGCCATGCAGTCGAGGAGCCTCTTCCTGGAGCCGGACTCGGGCGGCGCCTGGCGGGTGACCGATCTCTTCGAGCTCCGCAACGACCGCCAGCGCACGATCGTGGCCCGGCCCGGAGGACGGACGTGGAGCTACCCACTGCCCGCCGAGGCCCGCGACGTGGTGGCCGGGGACGGGGAGATGTCCCTGGACGCGGCGAGCTTCGAGGATGGAGCGGTCGTCGTGAGGGCCGCGCTCCCGCCGGGCGAGCGCCTCTTCGTGGTGCGGTACCGGCTGGACTCGCCCTACGTCTCGGTTCCCACGCCCGGCCTGACGGAGACCCTCGACGTCCTCGTGCGGGAGCCCGTGCCCCCGCTCGAGGTGGAGAACCTGGGGGCCATGGACCGGATCGAGCTCGAGCCCGGATCCACCTTCCGCCGGTACACGGGCGACGACGTCTCGGACGCGTCGGTCCGGCTCGTCGCGACCGAGGATGCCGGCCCGCCTCCGGTGCGGTGGGCGGCCGTGGTGCTCGCGATGGCCCTGACGATCGCGGGCCTCGTGGCGCTCAGGGGCGGAGGGCGCGCCCGTGCGTCGACGGCGCCCCCGAAGCGCTCGGAGCTGCTGCTCGCCGTGGCCAGGCTGGACGAGGAGTTCGAGGCCGGCGGCGACGTGAGCGCCGCCCGCAGGCGCGGGTACGAGCGGGAGCGCGCCGAGCTGATGCGACGCCTCCGCTCGGGAGGCTGACGTGGCTCCGGTCACGACGCGGGCCGTGCTCCTGCGTGGCCACGACTTCGGCGACTCCAGCCGTATCCTCCGGTTCTACACCGAGGGACACGGCCTGTTGAGCGTCGTGGCCCGGGGGGTGCGGGGCCGCAGCGGCAAGGGCGTCACGGTCGTGTCGACCTATGCCTCCGGCGAGCTCACGGCCTACGTGAAGCCCGGGCGCGACCTGCACACGATGAAGGACTTCGCCTGCTCGCGGCTCCGAGAGCGGCTCGGGGGCGACGTGCTGCGGTTCGCCGGGGCGGCGGCGGCCGCCGAGCTCGTGCTCGCGCACGTCGAGCAGCAGGGCCAGCCCGGGCTCTTCGAGGCGCTCGAGGCGGCGCTCGACGCGATGTGCTCGGCCGGTTCGGCGGAGCTTCCGGGCACGATCCTGGCGGGGCTGTGGACGATCACCGAGGGGTTCGGGTTCGCGCCGCAGCTCGACGGATGCGTGCGCTGCGCCCGTGCGTTGGATCAGGACGAGATCGCTCGCTTCGACTTCGCCGCGGGCGGGGTCCGCTGCTCGTCCTGCGCCGAGGGAGCGGCCGGGCCGCGAATGGGCCCCGTCGCGCGCCACCAGGTGGAGCAGCTCGTCAAAGGGAGCGTTCCCGCCGGCCTCACGCACGCGCGGCAGCACCTCGCGCTCGTGTCGGAGTTCGTGGGCTACCACGTCGTGGTCCGCCCGCTGCGCTCGCTTCGCTTTCTCGGGAGCCTCCTTCCGGCCGACGACGTGGAGGCGCCGGTTGGATAGGGAGGTCAGCGTGCTCCTGGGCACGGCGGGCCACATCGATCACGGCAAGACCGCGCTGGTCCGAGCGCTCACGGGCGTGGACACCGACCGACTCAAGGAGGAGAAGGCCCGCGGCATCACGATCGAGCTGGGCTTCGCGGAGCTCGCCGCGGCGGACGGGCCTCACTTCGGCGTAGTCGACGTTCCGGGGCACGAGGCGTTCGTCCGCGCGATGGTGGCAGGTGCGGCAGGGATGGACGTGGTGCTGCTCGTGGTCGCCTGCGACGAAGGCGTGATGCCGCAGACGCGCGAGCATCTCGCCATCGCCGAGCTCCTCGGCGTGCCGGAGCTGGTCGTGGCGCTGACCAAGGCCGAGCTCGTCGAGGAGGAGTGGCTCGAGCTGGTCGACCAGGACGTGGCCGACGCCCTCGAGGACACGCCCTTTTCGGCGGCTCCCAGGATCGCGACGTCGGCCGTCAGCGGGGCCGGCCTCGACGTCCTTGTCGACGCGCTGAAGGCCGCGGCACGGCGCGTCCGCGCCCGCACCCGAGAGGACGTCACGAGGCTGCCTCTCGACAGGGTCTTCACGATCCAGGGCACCGGCACGGTCGTCACGGGCACGATGTGGAGCGGAGTCGTCGGGGTCGGGGACAAGGTGCGGATCCTTCCGGAGGGCCTGGAGGCGCGAGTCCGGAGCGTGGAGGTGCACGGCCGGCCCGTGGACACCGCCCAGGCGGGCGATCGCGCGGCGCTTGCGCTCGTCGGGCAAGGCGCGGACCGGGACGTGCTGCGGCGAGGCGCGACGCTGGTCTCCGCTCCCGAATGGGTGCCGTCGCAGATGCTCACGGCCCGGGTGCGCATGCTTCCGGGGCCCGGCTGGAGCCTGGAGCACAATCAGCGGGTGCACCTGCACCTGGGAACCACCGAGGTCCTGGCCCGCTGTGCCCTGCTGGAGCGGGACGGCCTGGGGCCGGGCGACGAGGGATGGGTGCAGCTCCGCCTCGAGGAGCCCCTGATGGCGAGGGGACAGGACCGGTTCGTGATCCGCGCGTACTCCCCCGTCACGACGATCGGCGGCGGCGTGGTCGCCGAACCGCTGCCGCCCAAGCGGACGCGTCTCGGTGCCCGCGAGCGCAGCCTGCTCGAGCGGGCCGTGCACGGTACTCCCGAGGAGGTGGTGGCCGCCCACCTGGGGCTCGCCGGCTGGCGGGGCTGCGACGTCGCCGCGCTCCCGATCGAGACCGGGCTGACTCCGGCCGCAGTGGAGGAGGCGCTCAAGGCGCTCGCCGACGGCGGCGCGTTGCGCACCGCACGCAGCGCCTTCGCGCGGGAGGTGCGGGAGGAGGCGGAGCGCCTGGTCGAGAGGGCGGTCGAGATGGGGCACGCCGCCGACCCGCTCCGGCACGCGCTTCCGCTCACCGTGCCGCGCGCCTCCCTGCCGAAGTGGGCGCCGCCCGAGCTCGCCGAGGCTGCGATCGAGGCGCTGGTGGCGGCCGGCCGGCTGGAATCCGTGGGCGGCGGCGTTCGCAGGCCCGGTCACGAGGCGAAGTTGAGCGCGGAGCAGGAGCTCGCGGTGGCGGAGCTGGTCCGCGTCTTCGAGGAGGGAGGGCTCGCCCCTCCGCTGGTCGAGGAGCTGCCCGAGTCCCTGGCGGGGCGCTCGGACCTCTGGTCGCTGCTCAGGCGGCTCGAGGAGGTGGGGGCGATTCGCCAGGTGGCCGATGGCCTGTACGTCGAATCGGACGCGCTCGATCGGGCCGCGCGCCGCGTGCGCGAGACGCTCGGTGGTCGGCGGAATCTGGGCCCGGCGGACTTCCGGGAGGCGCTCCCGGTCACCCGCAAGCACCTCATCCCCCTCCTGAACTTCTTCGACGGGCAGGGGACCACGGTCCGGGGCGAGGACGGTCGCGACGTGCCCGCCGAGGGCTGATCCGGTCGTCGGCGGCAACGAAAGCGGCGCAGGCGAGTATCAAGGATCGGGACCGCACGCGGCCTACGGAAGCGCGGGGGCAACGGTGCCTTGACCGGCTCAGGAGGTCGCCCCTAAACTCCATCAGGCCGTGCGCCGGTTCCGCACACGATGCATGGAGCGCGATTGACCCTCAGTTACTGCACAGTCCCTGTGCGGAGGTCCCGATGAGGCGCTCGCTCGGCGTCTTGTCCGTCCTCCTCTCCTTGTTCTGCGCCGCCCCGGCCCTGTCCGCCCAGGAGCGCGGGCGCGACCAGCAGTCCAGGCAGGCGAACGGATTCGAGCTAGAACAGAACTACCCCAACCCGTTCAACCCCGAGACGACGATTCCCTTCACGTTGGGTGAGGGGCTGTTCGCCGAGGGGCGTCCGGTCGTCGTGTCCGTGCGGATCTTCAACCTGCTCCGGCAGGTCGTGGGCCACCCCGTCGCGCTCGGTCACCCCGCCGGCGAGGGGGTCGAGGTCATCCAGCTCGAGTACACCCTGCCGGGTCGCTACGAGGCCTTCTGGGA
>JABAOE010004056.1_pt4 | contig 14178 bp, 13 predicted proteins | sample 7062141 | NCBI WGS metagenome assembly JABAOE01 (sample SAMN14538627, study PRJNA623070) | marine sediment metagenome | biome: marine biome [ENVO:00000428]; feature: marine pelagic biome [ENVO:01000023]; material: deep marine sediment [ENVO:00002113] | place: India: Gulf of Khambhat ... | reverse complement strand
TCTGTTTCTTTTGTTGGTCTTTTACAGGAATTCTTTTTTACTATTTTTATTACATAAATTTAATCAATTTAGGAGGTAAGGATTTTGCCTAATATTAATGCAAATGAAAAAAAATATCCTTCATACATAAATTGTTATATATGTGATGTTAAAGGTAAGATGATCGTGTATTTAGTTGCTGAGAATCAATTTATATCTGTTTGTGATGAATGCCACACCGAAATAATTAAAACGGGATTTTTGTGCTTGGATGATATAAATAAATTAAGAGATGATAAAGTAAACTTAAATGAGGTTGCATGAAATATTAATTATTTTGTTATAGTCACTTAATATTAATATTTGCACTGTAACACTTAAAGTTTGCAAATCAAAAAAGTTAATTTATCTGCCGTAAATCAAAATGAGATGGAATTTCTAATAATTAATTGTTTTAAAAAGTTTAGAAAAATCAATCTTAACCAAATCTTAAAAATTTCTTAACATTATGGTATTTTGTTATCAAATTAGTTTACTTTATATATTTAATAATTTTTTCTGATTTAATACACAAAATTTATATTAATACTTCACATTTTTAATCAAAGAGGTTAAATATTGCCTAAAGCAAGGAAAAGTAAAGCTTTATACTACACAAATTGTTATATGTGTGATGTTATTGATTGTACCTACGAATATACAGTTGGCGAAAAACAATTTGTTATGTTATGCAAAAATTGCTATAAAGAGGCACTTAACAATAATACTTTAAGCATGAATGAAATAAATAAATTAAAGAATACTAAATTAATTTAAAAGTCTTTTGTGGGGAATAGGTGTTAGTACATTTCTTTTCATTATTTCATACTCCTAATTTTATTATTTAAAAAATTCTCAGTTGTCTTTGGTAATCTAAATTTACGGGTAGAAGCATTTGTAAAAATATAAAAAAAGAAAACTGCTTTAATAAAAACAGTTTTCTTATGGTTAAAATTTGAAATTGTTGCAATAATGATACTAAACAGTACATTTTAATTAACTAAAATAAGTAATATTTTTCATAATATCAATAATAATTAAATAATTATAGTAGGTTAGGGCAGTGATTTTCTGCTTTTAAGCTGTCATTCTTATTGGGTATTCAAACTAAATGGTATTTTATGATATTAAAGCTGTATTTTTTGATGCAGCTGACACACTTTTCTATATAAAAGAAGGCTTGGGAAACACTTATTTAAAACCAGCTCAGAAATACGGAGTTAATACTACACCTGAAAAACTAAAGAGTGCTTTTTCAAAGTATTTTCCTTCAGCGCCACCGTTGGCATTCTCAAATGTCACAAGAGAAGACAGAGTAAAATTAGAAAAAGATTGGTGGTATGATGTAGTCAAAAATGTATATACTGATATTGGAATGTTCAGGGAATTTGATAAATATTTTGATGAACTTTTTGAAATTTTCAGAACATCGGCATGGGAAATATTTCCCGAAACCAAAAATGTATTAACAAAACTAAAAGAACTCAATTATAAATTAATTGTAGTTTCTAATTTTGACTCAAGGGTATATGATGTTTGCAGAAATCTGGAAATATTAGAATTTTTTGATGATTTTTTGATTTCAAGCGAAGCTGGTTTTGCTAAACCAGATCCAGAAATTTTCAATCTTGCTTTAAATAGAAATAATCTGGTAGGTAATAATTGTGTTCATGTAGGTGATAATTTTGAAAATGATTATGTCTCTCCGAGTAGCGTTGGAATTAATGCAGTTTTATTAGACAGAGAAAACGATATTGGCAATGATAATATTAATAAAATAAATGAGTTAGATGAACTACTTAAGATAATAGCTTAAGCACTGGAGGCCGATATGTATGGAGTATTAATAGCATTTGTTGTTGCTTGTATATGGGGATTAAATCCTATTTTTGAAAAACTAAGTTTAAAAGGGGCATCTCCTTTATCGGTAATAACAATCAGATTTATATTTACAACATTTTGTCTTGTTCTATTCACATTTATAACAGGAAAATCGCATCAGGTATTTAATGTGGATAAAATTACGCTCTTTTGGATATTACTATCAGGGATAGTAGGGGGAATGATTGGTCTTTTCTTATATCTAACTGCTCTTCAAATTGAAGATGCTTCAAAAATAATACCAATTGTTGCCACATTTCCAATGTTTACGGCTATTTATGCATATTTATTTTTAAAAGAAGATTTAAACATGCTTAAAATAATGGGAATATGTTTTGTAATTATCGGGGCTATTTTAATTAACTGGAAAGGTGTTATGAGTACTTAGCAGCTTTTAATCAATATTTTTTGTAAATATTAGAAATGCCATTGAGGGTCTTTTTGAAGATTCTCTAATTGCAAACTGTATGCTTTCAAAGTTCCATCCTTCGTTTGTCCATAAATTCAGAGTTCTTTCTATTTCTTCATCAGTTACAAGAGAGATCTCAACAACTTTATACTCAATCATTTTCAATTTTACCCAATTAGTGATATGGATTCTTCGAATTCTTCAGCCATGCCTTCATGCCCGTGTTTAAGAGCTGCCTCTATACCTTTATTGTAAGCTTCTATTGCTTCTTTTTCCATGTCCAGTTCTAAATAACATTCTGCAAGCATACGGTAAACAGCCCCTTCATCTTCTTTTAGTTTAAGATAGTTGTCAATATGGATTATGGTTTCATTAAATAGCTTTAATTTAAAACATTCATTAGCAATACTAAAATGAGCTAGGGGATTATTTGGATTTTTGTCTAATAGTTTTTTAAATTTTTCTAATTTTGATTCTGTCATTATTAATATATCCCGTTTCTAAGTGCAAACTTAATTAAATCCACAGCGTTATTCAGATCAAGTTTTTTCATTAAATGATATCTGTGAGATTCAACAGTTCTAATACTGATTGATAATTCCTTAGCAATATTTTTATTGCTTAGTCCACTTACAATATTTCTTAAAACTGTGATCTCCTGAGGCGAAAGGTTTTCTAATTTATTAATCTCTTTATCAAGTTCGGAGATTATTTCATAAGGATTTGTATAAAAAGAACTTTTATAAACAATATTGTTTTCCATATTATGGTACGAAATATTTAAAATTTCTGAAATATAAATTAATAATATTTTGCTAAATATATTAATGTATAACTACAGAATTATTATATATGTAATTAGTTAGAAGTCTATACTCCGGGTGGATATTATTTTGTCAAAATGGAAAATACCCTGAAAAGCTGATTTAATTAAACCGGAAACGTTATTTGTGTCAATATCTTTGTCTTTGTCTAACCATTCTTTAATGGAAGTTACTCTTACATTTTTTATGCCACAGGGTATTATCAAATCAAAATAGTTAAGATCTGTGTTTACATTTAAAGCAAATCCATGATAAGTAACCCATTTTCTAACCGCAATTCCTATTGAAGCAATCTTACTCCTTTTAATCCATACACCGGTTAATTTATCAATTCTTTTTCCTTGAATTCCATAGTTGCTTATTGTTGATATTAGGACTTCTTCCAAGTTTCTTAAATATTTGTGAACATCTTTTCCATGTTTGCTGAGATCAAATATTGGGTAGCCAACAATCTGTCCTGGACCATGAAATGTTATGTCACCCCCTCTTTTAATTCTTTCAAAAGTGATTCCGTGTTTAGCAAGAGAACTTTCATCCATAAGTAAATTATCAAATTTACCACTTCGTCCTATGGTTATTGTAGGTGGATGTTCTAAAATTAGTAAAGAATCGTCTATTTCATTATTGATTCTTTTTTCAAGGAGTTTTTCCTGATATGATAATGCAGTTTTGTAAGGAACCCGTCCTAATTCATAAACATTTAATATGTTCATTTTAATGTTTGTAATTTTAAAAGTTTCTTTGTCTTCCTAATGCTCCTAAAGCTGCTTCCATTACTGCTTCTGACAAAGTAGGGTGAGCATGTGAAGTAATTGCAATTTCAAGTGGTGTGGACTCTAAAGTTTGAGCTATTCCAATCTCTGCTATCATCTCAGTGGCGCCTTGTCCGATAATATGTCCACCTAGGATTTCTCCGGTTTTTGAATCTGAAATTATTTTAACAAACCCGTTTGTATCACCTGTAGCTACTGCTTTTCCAATGGCTTTATACGGAAATTTACCAATGTCTACGTTAAATCCTTGATCTTTTGCCTGTTTCTCGGTCAATCCAATCATGGCAATTTCCGGCTGACAGTAAACACATCCGGGGATTCTGTTGTAGTGGACTTTGGAATTGATGTTGTTCATTCTTTCAACTGCGACAACACCTTCCTCAGATGCTTTATGTGCAAGCATTGGTGGGCCTATAACATCTCCAATCGCGTAAATGTTACTACAAGTTGTCATATAATTCTCATCAGTTTTTATATGTCCAAAATCATCTAAATCTATCCCTAATTCATCAAGTCCTAACTTGTCTCCTGTTTCATAATAACTAAATGAAGTAGGAGCTGCATTTGCCACGGCTTTTCTTCCAATTGACACTAAAACCATAGAGGCTTTTATATTTTTATCTTTGCCAGTTTTCAGATCTTCGACTGTTACAGTTGCCGTGGTTTTGGTTTTTTTAAGCGATTTGTATTTAGTACTGGTTAATATATCCATTCCCTGTTTTTTAAAAATCTTTTCAGCTTCTTTTGCAACTTCTTCATCGGCTCCGGGCAAAATATGATCTTCCATTTCTACAATTGTCACTTTACTTCCAAATGAATTGTAAACATATGCAAATTCCGCACCTATATATCCACCACCTATGATTACTATTGAGTCAGGTATTTTCCTGTGCATAATAGCTTCATCGCTTGTCATTACTATTTTTTTGTCAATTTTTAATCCGGGTATAGTTCTGGGAACAGAGCCGGTTGCAAGCAAAATTTTATCAGTGTTTATTTCATTTGGATTCTCGCCAAGAATTGCAACTTTGTGCTGACCATCAAGTCTCCCGATACCTTTGAATGAAGTAATCTTGTTCTTTTTTAATAGGAATTCAACACCCTTGCTTAAGGATGTTGAAGCATTTCTGCTTTTTTCTATAACCGTTGAGTAATCATAAGATAAACCTTTGTGGCTAATGCCGTAGTCCTTCGAATGCTGAAAGTGAGAATATATTTCTGCACATTTTAAAATAGCTTTGGAAGGTATACACCCCCAGTTAAGGCAAGTGCCCCCGGGATTATCTCTTTCGATTATTGCAACATTCATTCCTAATTGAGCGGCTCTTATAGCGGCTATATATCCTCCGGGTCCAGAACCTATCACTGTTAAATCAAATTTTTCCATAGTGGCGTATATTATATTTATAATATATTCAGAATCAATACGAGAGATCTAAAAAACATTTTTTAAAAAATTGAATATTAGTGTATAAATAATCATAAGAATATTTAATTAATCTAGCTATATTTTTCCAATTTTTATGTCAGATAATATAAATTCTGAAAATATCAAAGAGATAGAAGATAAAGAGTGGATTGAGTCTTTAGAATATGTATTAAAGCAATATGGATCTGTAAGGGTTATAGATCTATTAAAAAAATTACAGACCTACGCCTATAAAAAAGGCGTGGCACTTCCTTATACCGCTAATACTCCTTATATAAATACAATTCATAAAGATGATGAGCCCGAATATCCGGGAGATTATGAAATTGAAAGAACTATAAGAAGCATTATCAGATGGAATGCTATGGCAATGGTGGTTCATGCCAATAAAATTGAGGACGGGATTGGTGGTCATATCTCCACTTATGCTTCTGTTGCTACATTATTCGAAATTGGATTCAATCACTTTTTCAGAGCTAGGAATAACAAGCAGGAAGGAGATATTATTTATTTTCAGGGACATGCATCGCCTGGGATTTATGCAAGGTCATTTCTTGAAGGGAATATAACACTTGAGCATCTAGAAAATTTCAGAAGAGAGATATATACGGAAAATGGACTTTCCTCTTATCCTCATCCCTGGCTTATGCCGGAATATTGGCAATTTCCCACGGTTTCTATGGGCTTATCACCAATTATGGCAATATATCAGGCCAGATTTAACAGATATCTTGAAGACCGTGGTTTAAAAAAAGTTACTGATAGTAAAGTCTGGGCATTTCTAGGTGATGGAGAAACTGATGAACCTGAATCCCTTGGAGCCATTTCTCTTGCTGCCAGGGAACAGCTTGATAATTTGATTTTTGTTATCAATTGTAATCTTCAGAGACTGGATGGTCCCGTGAGGGGTAACGGAAAGATCATTCAGGAGCTGGAAAGAAACTTTAGAGGCGCTGGTTGGAATGTCATAAAAGTTATATGGGGTTCAGATTGGGATCCTTTGCTGGAAAAAGATACAAATGGTCTGCTCGTTGAAAGAGTGGAAAAAGCACTTGATGGCGATTATCAAAAATATGTTGTTGAATCAGGTGATTTTATAAGAAAGCATTTGTTTGGAACACACCCTGATTTATTAAAAATGGTCGAAAATTATTCAGACAGACAGCTCGAGAGGCTTTCTCCGGGGGGGCATGATACAGAAAAAGTCTATGCAGCATATAAAGCTGCTATGGAAAATTCTGGTTCTCCTACGGTTATTTTAGCCAAAACAATAAAAGGGTATGGTTTGGGAGAAGCTGGAGAAGGCAGGAATATAACACATCAGCAAAAGAAACTTAATGAACAGGAACTTAAGGATTTCAGATCTAGATTTCATATTCCAATATCTGATGATGAAGTTGGAAATGCACCGTTTTATAAACCTCCTGAAGATTCACCCGAAATGAAATACCTTCATGAAAGACGAAAAAAATTAGGAGGATATATTCCTAAAAGATCCGTCCTAGCTAAACCATTGAAGAAAATACCTGATAAGTTATTCGATGAATTTTATAAGGGCTCAGATGAAAGAGAAACCGCGACAACAATGTCGATTGTCAGATTGTTGTCAAAGCTGCTTCGTGATAAAGATATAGGTGATTTAATTGTTCCCATAGTGCCGGATGAAGCGCGTACGTTCGGGATGGAATCATTGTTCAGGCAGGTTGGTATATATTCTCATGTTGGCCAGTTGTATGAACCAGTAGATGCCGACACTTTTCTGTATTATAAAGAGTCGGAAGATGGACAAATACTTGAAGAGGGAATAACAGAAGCCGGTTCCATGTCCTCCTTTATTGCGGCCGGTACCGCGTATTCCACACATGGTATAAATACAATTCCTTTTTTTATTTACTACTCTATGTTCGGACTTCAGCGTATTGGTGATCTCGTTTGGACAGCTGCAGATATGAGATGCAAGGGGTTTATGATAGGTGGTACTGCAGGAAGGACAACTTTGGCTGGAGAAGGGCTGCAGCATCAAGATGGGAACAGTCAGCATTATGCATACGCATATCCAAATTTAAAAGCGTATGATCCGGCTTTTACATATGAGATTGCCGTTATTTTTAAAGATGGGATAAAGCGAATGTATAAGGATCAGGAGGACATCTTCTATTATATAACTGTTATGAATGAACAGTATAAACAACCTGCTATGCCAAGAGGAGTTGAAGAAGGGATAATTAAAGGTATGTACAGATACAAATCATCCACATTAAAAAAATCTAACATTAAGGCTCATTTATTTGGAAGTGGAGCAATATTAAATGAAACAATTAAAGCACAGAAAATACTTGAAGATGATTTTGAAGTATCGTGTGATGTCTGGAGTATCACAAGTTTTAAGGAACTTTATTTAAATGCTCATGATACGGAAAGATGGAATAGGTTAAACCCGGGTAGAAAAGAGAGAGTATCTTATATAGGTGAATGTCTTAAGAATGAAGAAGGGGTATTTGTTGCTGCTTCCGATTATTTAAAATCATTGCCTGATTCAATTTCAAACTGGTTTCCCAGACCTTTGGTATCGCTTGGAACCGATGGATTTGGAAGAAGCGACACAAGGGAAGCTCTAAGGGATCATTTTGAAGTCGATTATCGGTATATTGTTATTACTGCATTATACGAATTATATAAAACTGATAAAATTGCTAAAAAAATATTATCAGATGCGGTTAAAAAGTTAAAAATTAATCCTAAAAAACTAAATCCAGTATATTCGTAACAGGAGATAAAAATTGATTGAATTTAAACTTCCTGATCTTGGTGAGGATATTGAATCCGGAAATGTAATAAATGTTTTTGTTTCTTCGGGTGATACCATAAAAAAAGAACAGTCTTTAGTTGAACTAGAGACCGATAAAGCAGCTATTGAAATTCCTTCGCCGGCCGATGGAACAATAGTTGAGGTATTAGTTAAGAATGGAGATGTGGTCAGAATAGGAGAAGTACTTGTAAAAATCGACGAGAGCGGTGAACTAATAAATAAAGTCAAATCTAAAAAGCAAGTAAAAAAGAATAAAGAGCCAGGAATTCATGAAAAAACTGAGAAAAAAGATAATAATGACAAACAAAAGAGAACTGAAGAATCCTCTGAAGACAAGAAAGTAATTGAAGTAAAAGAAAGAAAGTTAAAACCAAATGAAGATGAGATCTCCGATAAAAATAGAAAGGATGAAAAAGAGTTTTATCTTCCAATTCCGGCAGCACCATCAGTGAGAAGACTTGCAAGAGAAATAGGTGTTGAAATATCAGATGTGAAAGGAACAGGAGCTAATGGAAGAATAACAAAAGACGATGTCAAACTTCATGCAAAAACTTTATTAACTACTCCCGGCATTAGGTTAAAACCAGAAGTTGAACTTCCGGATTTCTCTAAGTGGGGAGATATTACGGTGGAAGATATGTCAACCGTAAGAAAAATAACTGCAGAGCACCTTTCTAATGCATGGAAAGCCCCTCACGTTACTCAATTTGACAAAGCTGAGATAACCGAACTGGAGAAGATGAGAAAGGAAAACAAGGCTAAAGTTAAGAAGGCCGGTGGTAACTTAACAATGACGGCAATTATAATAAAAATAATTGCATCCGCACTTAAAAAATTTCCAAAATTTAATTCGAGTCTGGATTTACGCAATAATAAAATAATTTATAAAGAGTATGTAAACATAGGAGTAGCAGTCGATACGGACAGAGGTCTTCTTGTGCCGGTTCTCACCGATGTGGATGAAAAGAATATAGTAGACATATCGGTAGAATTAACTGACATATCGGATAGGGCAAGAGATAAGAAAATCAAGGCCGATGAACTTCAGGGTGGAACTTTTACCGTAAGCAATCTTGGCGGAATAGGGGGAACTTATTTCACCCCTGTATTAAATGCTCCAGAAGTTGCCATACTTGGAGTGTCGAGAGCGGTCTATGAACCCGTTTATAATAACGGAAAATTTGTTCCTAAATTAATGCTTCCTCTTTCTCTTTCTTATGATCACAGGGTTATAGACGGAGCGGAAGCTGCAAGATTTACAAGATGGGTATGTGAGTCATTGGAAGAACCGTTTAATGTAATTCTAGAGGGTTAATTTAGATATATGAGTGAAATAAAAACGGATGTTGTTGTAATTGGTGCTGGCCCTGGTGGATATCCGGCAGCTTTTCATTGCGCAGATAAAGGGAAGAAAGTTGTACTTATTGACCCTGAGATTAATCCCGGTGGTGTTTGTTTATATAGAGGATGTATTCCGTCAAAAGCATTACTTCATGCAGCCAAGATTATACATGAAGCTGAAGATTCCAAGAATATCGGGATTGATTATAAACCTCCCAGTATTAACGTACGTAAATTATTTAACTGGAAAGACGAAGTTGTTAAAAAGCTAACAGGCGGATTAAAATTACTTACGAAATCAAGAAATATTGTGTATATACAAGGATATGCATCATTTACTTCAAATAACACATTAACAGTTAAAACCGGAAGAAATAAAAAAAGTAAAGTTAACTTTGAATATGCAATCATAGCAACAGGATCAGTTCCCATAGCTATTCCAGGCATTGATCTGGATACCCGTAACGTTTTAAGTTCCAAAACAGCTTTAAGTTTGAATAAAGTTCCTAAAAATATGTTAATTGTAGGCGGTGGATATATAGGTTTGGAGCTTGGAACTGTTTATTCCGCATTAGGAACAGAAATTACAGTGGTTGAGATGTTGGATAGTCTCATACAAGGAGCTGACAAAGACTTGGTAAATATTTTAAATAAAAGATTAAAAAAAGATTTTAAATCTATATTATTAAGTACTAAATTAAATGAATTAAAAGAGTTAAAAACGAAAGTTAAAGTACTACTTGAGACTAAAGAGAAAATTGATGAATATGAATTTGAAAAGGTATTAATTTCAATAGGCAGAAAACCTAATACTGACAAACTTGATCTGAAAAACACAAATGTTGAAGTCGATGAAAAAGGATTTATAAAAGTTGATAATCAAAGAAGAACTGCAGAAAAAAATATTTTTGCAATAGGGGATGTAGCTGGAGAACCTATGTTGGCACATAAAGCCACTTATGAAGGAAAAATTGTATCTGAAGTTATTAATGGTGAAAAATCAACTTACGATCCTGCTGCAATTCCGGCTATAATTTTTACTGATCCAGAAATAGCCTGGTGCGGAATAACAGAAAATTATGCTAGAGATAACAAAATCGATGTAGAAATATCAAAATTTCCTTGGGCTGCGTCAGGACGTGCTTTAACACTAAACAGAACAGATGGCATGACTAAAGTTATAGTTGATAAATCAACAAAAAGAGTTCATGGGGTTGGAATTGTTGGACCTGGTGCAGGTGAACTAATCTCTGAAGCTGTTTTGGCTATTGAGATGGCTGCTACTGCAGAAGATATTGCATTCACCATACATCCCCATCCTACGTTAACCGAAACATTTATGGAAGCAGCTGAAGGTATCTATGGTAATCCGACCCATCAGATAAAAATTAAAAAAGCTAATTAGAAAAAAATATTAAATCTTTAAATATAAAATATCATCTATGAAATTTGACTAATATTTGAAAAAATGTCATAAAATATTAATTATTTATTACTTGGTAATGAATTATGGAAATGTTTATTTCTATGAAGGCTGAAAATATAAATCCTACCATGTTTAAACATATGACCATGGATATGCCTTCCCCTCAAAGCAACGGATATTTTATTGCTGAATTTCGTGACTCAGAAATAGAGAAAGTAAGTATACTTCACAGATATTCCTCCATACTGGAGGAAAAGTTACAAAAAATAGGTTTTTTCTTGGTTGAAAATACGAACAGAGGTATCAAAGTTAAAAAAAAGGTTGATGAAACAAAAGATTATATGGAAGAGTGGGAAGGTTGGGTAGAATTCTCAAGAAATTTATTCGAAGAACTTGAATCATTCTTTGAAGAAGACTAAATATTTGAATTTAATACCATCTTAGCTAATATCATTGTTCATAAATTAATAGTATTTGTTAATTAAGGAGTTTTCTTTAAATGTCGAATAACGACAAAATTAATTATAAAAATACGTTAAATCTTCCTAAAACAGATTTTCCAATGAAGGCAAACCTTCAGCAAAAAGAACCTGAAATTCAAAAGGTTTGGGAAAAAGAAAATCTATACGAGAATGTCACGAAAAATAACCAAAACGATAAAAGTTTTATTTTCCATGACGGCCCGCCATATGCAAACGGTCCAATCCATCTTGGACATTTATTAAATAAAGTTCTAAAAGATATCGTTGTCAGATCCAAAATTATGGAGGGCCATAATGTTGAATATATTCCGGGGTGGGATTGTCATGGGCTTCCAATTGAACACAAAGTATTAAAAGAGCTTGGAGATGAAGCAAAAGATCTGACAAAACTAAAAATCAGGAACAAATGCAAAAGTTATGCTGAAAAATACGTAAAATTACAATCAAAACAGATGATAAGACTGGGGACACATGCTGATTACAAAAACCCGTACCTTACTATGACGCCGGATTATGAAGCTTCTGTGTTAGAAGTGTTTTCTGAATTAGTTAAAAAAGGACTTGTTTACAGAGATTTAAAGCCTGTACACTGGTCAATCGAGAATCAAACAGCTCTTGCGGATGCAGAACTGGAATATTATGATAAGGAAGATAAGAGCATTTATGTGTTGTTAGAAATAAACAACATTGAAAACCTCCCTGATTCTTTAAATCACGATCCCACTAAAAAAATTCATTTAATGATCTGGACCACAACTCCCTGGACACTTCCTGCCAATCTTGCTGTGGCAGTTGCACCAGAAGGGAAATATGTTCTTTACAATTTTAATAGCACAAATGTTATTATTGTTGAAAATTTAGCGGAGAAAATATTTGATAAAGCTGATATAACCGATTACCAAAAATTAGGGGTGTGTCTTGGTAGTGAGCTTTATGAAAATAATATTGAATATAATCATCCGTTTATTAACAGAAAGGGAAAAGTCCTAACAGCTGATTATGTTACTTTCGAAGATGGAACAGGCTTAGTTCATACAGCTCCGGGGCATGGTGTTGAAGATTATCAGACAGGATTAAAAGAAGGTCTTGATATTTACTGTCCGGTGAAAGCCGACGGAAAATTTGACAACAGTGTTCCCTCCTGGATTCAGGATGTTGATGTTTGGCAAGGCAACGAATTGATTATTGATAAACTTGAATCTGATAACAACTTGTTTTATGTTGAAAAATATATTCACAGTTATCCACACGACTGGAGAAGTAAAACCCCAACAATTTTCAGAGCAACGGATCAATGGTTTATTTCTGTGGATAAATCTTTTACTGAAGATAATAAAACTTTAAGAGAACTGTCTCTTGATTCCGTAGAAAACAATATAGAATTTTACCCCGACTGGGGAAAGAACAGACTAAAAGGAATGCTTGAAGCTAGGCCAGATTGGTGCATTTCCCGACAAAGATCGTGGGGATTACCAATTCCTTCATTTATAGATGAAGAAGGCAGATCTTTTCTAACACCAAAATCGCTTGAAGCTGTAATTGATAAAATAAGAGGGAAGGGCTCAAATATATGGTTTATAGCATCGGCTGAGGAACTTTTAAGCGAGTATGATCCTATCGATGACAATGATGCACCTGATTGGATTAGAAATAAAGATGATCTGAAAAAACTTTCGAAAGGAAAGGATATATTTGATGTTTGGTTTGAATCAGGTTCTTCGTGGAATGCCGTATTAAAAAACAGAAATATAGGTTATCCAGCCGATTTATATCTTGAAGGTTCTGATCAGCACAGAGGATGGTTTCAATTGTCATTACTTCCTGCACTGGGTGTAAGTGGTATACCCCCTTTTAAAGCATTATTAACTCATGGCTTCATGGTTGATTCACAGGGAAGGAAAATGAGTAAGTCCGGTGGAAACGCACTTGAAGTCGATGAGATATTAAAAAGATATGGTGCTGATGTATGCAGGTGGTGGGTTAGTACACTAAAATATTCTAATGATGTAAAAGTTGATTGGGACTACTTTAAAGTTGCTGCAGATGATTATAGAAAGATTAGAAATACTATTAGATTTTTACTTGGAAATATTAATGATTTTAATTACAAGAAGGATAGGGTGGATCTAAATGATGATGATAAGTTTTCAATAGATTATTGGGCTTATTGTGAATTGATAAAATTTAATAATGAATGTTTTAATGCATATAAAGCTTTTCAATATAAAACAGCTAGCGATTTAATATTTAATTTTTGCAATAATACTTTAAGTGCGATTTATCTGGCGTGTGTCAAAGACCGGCTTTATTGCGATAGAATTGATAGCAGAAAAAGAAGAAGAACTCAAACTGTTATGTACAAAATTTCAGATTCTTTAATAAAGTTTCTGGCACCCNNGGCACCCATATTAGTTCATACAACATACGAAGCTTATAACTCCTTATTGGGTGAAAAAGGTTTAGCCAACATACATTTTGAAAAGTTTCCTATTACGGAAGAAATTGATGTGGATCCAATTTGGGATGAAATAATGGAACTTCGCAGTAAAGGACTTAAAGCGTTAGAGGATGCAAAAGAAAAAAAGGGTATAAACAATCCGTTAGATGCTGAATTATATATTCAGGTTGATAAAAAGCTTTACAATAAAATTTCCAAATATGAATCCGATTTTGTTGATTTATGCGGCGTCAGTAGGGCTAATTTCAATGAAGCTGATAATGATGATCTTAAAGTCGAAGTCATAGATCTTAGTGATCAGCCAAGATGTGAGAGATCTTGGAAACGT
>JABAOE010023507.1_pt5 | contig 14185 bp, 21 predicted proteins | sample 7062141 | NCBI WGS metagenome assembly JABAOE01 (sample SAMN14538627, study PRJNA623070) | marine sediment metagenome | biome: marine biome [ENVO:00000428]; feature: marine pelagic biome [ENVO:01000023]; material: deep marine sediment [ENVO:00002113] | place: India: Gulf of Khambhat ... | reverse complement strand
GTTCCATCTCTTCCCTCAAAATGAATCCAGCTTGATTTGATTTGATAAGCAGGTGCTGAAAAATCAAATGTATCTCCAAAAATCTTCACCAAAATTCCTGCATGAGAATGGTCACTACCTAATGCCCCTGCCCCTTCTGGTGCACCTGGAGTTTTTTCTCCCATCTCCACAAACAATACTACTGCATATCCTACTATTGCTGCAATTACTGCAAAAACTCCAACTGCAATAAGTGTCTGCTTTCTTTTTTCTGCAGAACGTTTGACCGCAAAATTTTCACGTTTTTGTTCTCGTTCTCTTCTTTCTTTTCGTCCCATATGATAATGTGATTCAAAAATTTGCCCTAATTAACCATTCGATAAAAACAATAAATAAAATCAGAAATGGCTGATCCATATGAGTTGTATTTTTTGTGATATACTGGATGGAAAACGAGATGGACACTTTTTGTATGAAGACAAATCACATGTCTCTTTTTTGGACAAATATCCAATAGATGTTGGTCACAGTTTGGTTGTTCCACGTCAACATCATGAAAGAATTACTGATATGACTCCTGAAGATGTAGGAAAAGTTTTTTCAATTGTTCCAAAGATTGCAAAAGCTGTTTTAGAAGCAACAGGTGCCGATGCATTTAGTTTGGGCCAAAATAATGGAAGAGCCGCAAAACAAATTATTCCCCATGTTCACATACATATAATTCCAAGATACAATAGCAAAGGCACTGTATGGACAAAACGTCAAATTTCCGATGAGACTGAACTCTCAGAACTTGCTAAAAAAATTCGTAATCTTCTTACTTGACATGACCTGGATTATATCTTAGAATCGCTCCAGCCTTTCCCAGACTTGCAAGCATATTTCCATGCTCTGCAGTTCCTGAAATAACTTCTAATTGTGTTCCTGTTTTTGATGCAATTAATTCCAGATAATCTACAATGTCTTGTTCTTTAACCTCAACTTCCATGGCTTTACAATTTGGACATGGATTGTTTGCATATTCTGTCTTTTTTGGAATGACTTGAGGCCTTTCAATAATCTCTTCTTGTAAATGCTGACATCTTTTGCATACTCCTTCAATTCTATACAAATTAGTGTTATCTGTAATAATCAAAGTTTGAACAACATTATTTTTTAAGTACTCTATGATTTCATTTAATCCATAGGCGCCTTTTCCTGAATGTGAATTGATCTCTCTAAACAAGTCTTCCACTAGTTTCTTTTCTTCTACCATTCTAAAATCTGATAAAATATCTCCTGATTTTGAAAATGCTTCTCTTATTCCTTCTGCCCCAGAATAGGAAGAATCAATTGTTGCAATAATCATTTCTTGTAATCTGTATTCAAGATAATTCCCATTGATGAAATCCTCTTTTGTGGGGCCTGGTCCAGAAATAACTAATCCTTTGATTGGATAAATATCAATAAAATATTCTCTAGTTGTTTCTGCTACTCGATTAAAATAATATGTTAATTCCATTTCTCGGAGTTTCTGAAATCTTTTTGCAGATTGTCCGCCCTGTCGATGTTTTCCTGCAACTCCTGAACCCGTCTGTGCCAAGACTTCAATTTTGTCACCATGCAATAGCCCCCAGCCTGCATCTTTTGCATCAATTGCTAAAAATCCAATCAAGTTGTCGTCTTTTAGCATGTCTTTTAGAATGTCTACATGAAAATGATCATCGCATCTGTACAAGTATTGATTCAAGTCTTTAGGAGGATCAATCTCCCAAACTTTAACAACTTCACTTCCTAGTGGTCCTCCTTCTTCTGGAGGTAGTGCCCCACAAAACATTACTAATCCTCGTTCCGGGGTTTTTTTGTATAATTTTAATCTCTGAATTACTTTTCCTAATGAATCAACAACATGTGTTCTTGTAAGATCTGATTTTATGTTGTCAGCTGTTCCTTGCTCCTGCTGTAGTGCATTAATAATTTCATGAAGCTGTTTTCCTTTTGGAATGTATACTGTAATTAGTTCAGTTCCTCTGCCTGATTTTTGTGATAATTCATCTAATGTCTTTCGGATTTTGTAGACTTTAACTGAATCTTGTTTTTCAATATCAATTTTTTTCTTCATTTTCAATTTCTCCAATTCATGCGGATATTAATTTTGATTGATTTATTTTCAAAAAATCATAACTCATCAAATGTTTTTAGAAACACCTCTAAAGGTTGATTTCCCCTAATTTTTATGATTTTTTGATCATTAAAGACTAAAAATGAGGGTGTTGCATCAATTCCTATTTCTTTACCAAATTGATGCAAAGTAATGACTCTATCTCTGTGTTTTTGCTCATCAAGACACGCATTAAATTTCTCCAAATCCAAATTTACTTGATTGGCAAACTTGCTTAATGATTCTCTTGTAATCCATCCAGTTCTTTCACCTGCCCAATTTTTGTATAGCTCATCATGATACTGCCAATACTTTTCTTGATCTTCTGCACAGTATGATGCCTCTGCAGCTAAAAGAGAATCAGGTCCATTAAGTGGAAAATCCTTGAAGATCAGTTTAACTTTGCCAGTTTTTATGTAATCTTCATTTATTCTATCAAGTGTGTTTTGATGAAATTTATAGCAAAATGTACATTGGTAATCGCCCCATTCTAGGATGGTTATACCTGCATTTCTTTCACCTAAAATTGGCGAACCGTTTTCAATTAATTTTGATGAAGTCAGTAACTTTGAATCATTTTCTGATTCAGGAAAAAATGCTAAAAACATTCCTGACACTATTCCAATTGCAACTGGAATTACAAATAAATAGAATTTTGTCATACAAGTCGAAAAAATTGTTCATGTAAATATCTTCTTAATTTTTGTATTGATATTTGGAAATTTTTTAGCTGTTTTAAATTCGATTTTCTAATATCTCTATTGCTTCAGACATTTTTTGAGAAATATCTTTTTCTTCTTGATTAATGTTAATTTTGTCTAATTTTTCAAATAGTGTAATGTTGTTAATCATATGATCTAAGACATCAAGGGAAAATGGCTTTTCTATTACTGGAATTGCTCTGTTTAACTTTGTTAGTGCATCTAACAATGTTTTTTGAAGATATCCTGAGGCAAACATTATTTTTTGTTGTGGGTTAATTTCTAGAATTTTTGTTGCAGTTTGCAATCCTGTCATTATTGGCATTTTTTGATCAAGTATTATCAAATCAAAATGGTTTTTATTTTCTTGTTGAACATATTTTTTGTAGATTTCAACACATCTATGACCCTCAGTAGTTGTGATTATTTCCTTCCCTTTTGATTCAAGATAATTTTTATACAATTCTAAAATCTCTGGTTCATCATCTGCAATTAGTAGTCTCATGTGCTTTTTTTGAGAAATTTTTGTTTGGTGAATATTTTCTTCTCCAATTTTACTGATCTCCAGTTTTATTGGCTCTAAAATTTTTGATTCGGCAAATCTTCCAAAAACCCCTTCCGCCAATTCTTCAAATAATTCAAAATTTGTAATGATCTCTTCTTCTGATTTTCCGCAGATTTTTTTCATAGTTTGCATGATTGATTTATAGCCATTTCCTCCATACAGATCTATTAATTCTCCTTGAATAATCTCTGAAATCTGGTTTTTGTATTCTGCACTATCTGAATCTGCTCGTGTCATATCCATTTCCATATCAATTTCAATGAAAATATATCAAAAATACCAGTATGTTCGATCAGAAAATAACAACTCTGAAAAATTGGATTTTTTTTTGAAAATCCGACTTATCCAAGAGCTTAAATATATTCAAATGGTGCTAATTTTCATGTCTGAATCAAGACAAATTAGTGTCTCTAAGACAGGTATTCCAAAAATTGCTTTAATTGCATTAGGGATTATCTTTGCTGCGGGATTATTTGTTGTTGGCTTTGATCAAGGCCATATCTTTAGTCTAGTATATGGTGAGCAGGCATTTACTGATCTTTTCATACATGAACTAACTCATGATATGAGACACGCAGCAGGCTTTCCTTGTCATTAGGAGCTTTACATCATGAAAGCCTCTTTGTTTATAGTAGTTGTTTTAATTTCAGGGGCGATTGCTGGTTTAATTCACGGAACTGTGAATTTTGCAATTGTGGAGCCATATCTTGATGAAGCAATTGGAATTGAAAATCAAAATTTGTTTGCATCAGGTGAGGAAGAAGATACTCCAAAATTTTGGGTTGAGTATGAAGGATATAGAATGTGGCAAAAAAGTGGCCAAATTCTTGCAGGCGTAATACTTGGCACTTCTATTGGTGCTCTATTTGGAATTGTCTTTGCATTATCTAGAAATTCATTACCTGGAAAAAATAATATCAAAAAATCACTTGTTCTAGCAGGAATAATGTGGTTTACAATGTATTTGATTCCCTTTTTGAAATATCCTGCTAATCCTCCAACTGTGGGAGATGGTGAAACTATTGTTCTTAGAGCAATCTTATACGTGTCATTTATTGCAATTTCTGGATTTGGAGCAGTTGGTTTTTACAAATTATCTAAAAAATTCAAAAACAACAAAAAACTTGTTGCTCTATCTGGTTATGGAATTTTCATCACCGCTGTATTTTTTCTAATGCCAGAAAACCCTGATGAAATAACTGCTCCTATGGATTTGGTAACTGAGTTTAGAATAATGTCTGTACTCGGGGTTTCTTCATTTTGGATTTCAATAGGACTAATACTTGGATTGTTTTGGAATCGCCTAAAGCCCCACAAAGAAAATCTTCCCTCCTTTAACTAGTTATTCAAAACTACAAACATTCAACGATAACAAGGACAAGAAAAAAAAGAAAAAGTTATCCTGTAGTGTAATCATGGACTCTTACTTCATTTAGAATTTTGTCCATGATTTGCTGTTGCCCGCCAGAGTTGTCAATCGTTACAAGTAGTAGGTTTCCGCTTGGTAGAGGAATGGTTGCACGTCTTAGTTTCTCATATACTGCTAATGTATAGAGTCCTTCTCCAATTTTGTCGTAGTGCTTTTGTCGTGATTTCCATGCATTAATTGCATGTTGGATTGTATCTGTAGTGTCACTACTTGAAAGATACATCTCAGTGTTTGGTCTTGAATGAGTGGTAAGAATTTCACCATTCATGTTAGCCACTGCAGCAAATCGAATATTTTCATCTAGGCTAAATAGTCGTTGCATTAAACCATTGTAATCCAGTTTTTGACTCATGCAAGATTGTGCATTTTCTAAAAGATAACTTTGACTGTTTTGAATTGAAAAATTGTCTAATTTTTTTCAACATTCTAAAAATATGTTCAAATTCCAAAAACATCCCAATGTTGGATTGAAACCCTCGAAATTATGTTAAATACGATTTTACTTCTAGGTTTGTGATGGATAGCTGCGATAGACGTGTTCGTGCCTATAAGAACGGAAAAACACTTGAAGAATGTAAAGAGATTGCTGAATCACTAAATCCTAATTTCAAAGAACAAATTGAGAAAAATGGAAAAGTACTATGGTCTGAAATATTAGAACAGGTTGAACATGATGAGTTAATTTACAAATTTACTTTGAAATTTCTTAGACGAGATGGATATGATATAGGAAACTACAAGATTCCAGAAGTAAAAAAATTCGCTTCTAAAACTAATTGAATCAAACCATCCATTACTGAATCAGATACTTTTGGAAGTCACAATAAAAGCAATCATAAGATCATAAATGCAATGAGAACCTTTGTAATGTATTGAGGGAACTAGAATTTTTCATGGATGTTTCCCCATCTTGGTGGATAAAGGCAAGAAGAGATGAATATTTTCTAAAAAATTATGTCTTTGAAAAGTTTGAGCGAGATTATTATCCAAGAATAATTCAGCAGGGAAGAGAAGAGATTGACCTTGATGAATCTGGCAAACCAATAAAAGATTCAATCCTGAGGATGCTGCAAAGAGGTGAATTCACTTACGAGTTTTTGCCTGAAGATGAAGACATCAAAGAGAGTTACTCCATATCAAATGGTCATGTGCAATTTGAGCCAAGAAAAAGCAAGATAAACTCTAGAGTATTAATCAAAATAAATCTGGAGTAGGTCTGCAAATTTGCTAAAAATGTATTATAGCTTCATTTCCTTTTCTTTAGTTGATATTCAAATAGTTTGGAATCTACATGAAATACTTGTAAAGAATTACAATCCCAAATACGCCTATTAGTAAAGGAATCGTGAATCTGGGGACATTGTGAGGTTTAGATGTTGAAAATATTGAATCGCTATCCTTTGTCATATGAATAGTAGTAATTGATTAGTTAAAATAATTATCAGGTGGAATAAGTTTAAAATCTAATCTTCTTTCAGTCTAATCTCATCCATGCATACCGGACAAATTTTCTCATTCTTGTATTCAAGGAGATTGCCTCTCATGTGAGCTGGCTTGCCACATTTTGCACAGGTTTCAGAGTAATAGTCATCAATCTCTTTTATGCAAACTGCACAAAGCATTTTGTCCATTTCATGATTACTGTATCTTGTCAGATTGCCAACATCTGACTTTTGGCATCTCTCACAACTATCCATATTACCATCTAGCCTGGTTCATTTTTAAGAATACTGCTGATTCTCACAATGTTTTTTGAAAATAGTAAGTTAAAGAAAATTATGATTAAAATTGATAAAAACCAATCAGATTAGTCATTTTCCAATATTGAATATTTCTGAATTTGGGATTAATTTGGATATAATTAGGAAGAAACAACTTAACTATATTTGAAATAATTTCTTCATGTCAAAAACAAAGACAATTTCTACAGTATCCCTTGCAGCAATAGCAGCAATTACAATTGCTGCAGCAAGCCCATACTTTTATGACGTGTCAGTAGATGAGTCTCTTCCTACTAGTGCAATGGCAGAAGAAACCATGGAAAAAACCATGGCAGAAAAAGAAATGATGAAACTCAAAACTTACTCCGGCATGTTTGTAGGTGCAGGCGATGGAGTACACGATGCAAAAGGAAATGCAAGAACATTTCAAACAGATGATGGGGCCCAATTTCTAAGATTAGAAAACTTTGAATCAACAAATGGTCCTGATTTGTACGTATATCTTGCAACCGATGAAAAGGCAACTGACTTTGTTAGTCTAGGTATGCTTAAGGGAAACATTGGAAACCAGAACTATGATATTCCTGAGGGGTCTGATCTCTCAAAATACAATAAGGTTTTGATTTGGTGTAAGGCATTTGGTGTCTTATTTGGAAGCGCTCAATTAGCTTAATTACATCACAAAACCATTTTTTTTAAGAAAAAGACTAGATGCATCCTACTGTTTGAAGATAAAAAGAGAGAACATTTTTCGTACTAATTCTGTGCATAAAGGATACTATTTTACTATGTTCTGAATCTCTAGAATGAGAACGAAATCATGCCGTTTAAATACCCAACAATATTGTGGTATTTGCATGTCAAGACGTTTAACTTTACCACAACTAAAAAAATATGATATTACTCAAAAAGTTATAGAAGCATTAGCAGATTCAGAATCTCGTGCAATTTTATTTTCAATAATTAAAAAAGGAAACACTGCAGCTGAGCTTTCTGATAAACTAAAAATTCCTCTTAGTTCTGTTTACAAAAAATTATCTGATCTTGAAGAATTGACTCTAATTGAAGTTGAAAAATGGATGTTATCTGATAAAGGTAGAAAATACAAAGTCTATCGCAGTAGAATAAGCAAGGCAGATATTTCTATTAAAAAACCTGACCCTGTTCTAACCTTAGAACCCCTTAGGTGATAAATTGCCAAAACCAAATATCATTCAATTATCAGAATTTGATATTACTCAGAAGATTATCGAATCCCTCAGTAATGTGTGTACTAGGGCAGTATTGTTTTCAATCAAAGAAACTTCTAAAGACGCAACTCAGATCGCTGATGAATTGAAATTATCATTATCAACTGTTTACAAAACTCTGTCTACACTTGAAGACCTAGCTCTTGCTGAAGTAGACCAGTATGTCATTTCTCCAGAAGGTAAAAAAGTCAAACAATATCGTAGCAGAATAGGTAAGGTGGAAATCACTTTGGATAATTTAGAACCAAGTCTTAATCTATATCCAAACAGAAGCAACCCAAAATCAAATCCTCTAGATCCTGTAGAGCGAAAATAATCAATTACAGTATTCTAATTCTATAGATTCTGATCCAATAGTTTTGGTATGCTTTTCGCACGAAAATAGCACATTTTTCGTACAAGTCATTGATTTTGAGATCAGTTTCTCGAACTTAATTCAACCGTTCAAATTTTTGATCTACCCCCGCCCCCCTAAATTCAATCAAAAGATGTGGGAAACTGTCTAATTTTAAAAAAAGAAAAAAATTTGGATTTTTTCCTATTTATGGGAGAACTTGGTATATTCTAAACTGGATTTTTGGAGCGCCAGTTGAATCAATATCCCATAGGACATCTTCCAAGTCAGGATTAAAGAAATCGCCGTTAATCAATTTCATTTGAGATTTTCCCTTTTCTCGTTGGATGTCAAATGAACCTATTTCACACAAGATTGTGTCTCCATCAGCATCTTGGAATTCACTTTCATAGTCAACACAGACATCAATTGATGTTCCTGGTTTTCCATGAGCAATTGCATAAACTACGTATTGGCCTGTTTCAGCAACTTCAAGTTTACCTTGACGATCTTTGGTTGCATTACAATCAGTAATGTTCCATTCCTCACCGTAGGTTATTCTAAGAACTGAGCTTTTGTCATTTGCATCAATGAAGAGTCTGTCTCCATTTCCGCAATTTCCTTCATAGCTATTTGGTTTAGCAATCATGTTGAATTGATATACTTTTTTTGTACCGTCAGGAGCTGGATCTGCAAATACTTGAGTTCCAAGTCCGCCCATCATGCCAACCAAGGCAAACATGGTGATTGCTAACGAAGTTGTTTTGATTGTTTTATTCATTGATTTTCATTTGGGAAAAATAACTTATCATTAATGCTGTATACTCTGAACAATTTTTAGAGAAAAAAATGATTGAGAGGGAAGAAAAATGAATCTAAATGAAAAAAATGATTTTAATTGAAATCCATTTAAAGATGATCTTGAAATTTGAAAATGTTACAAAATGAGTTTAGGAACTAGTTTATTGGCACCATTCAGATTGAACAATCCCATCTCTGACTTCTTGCATGCATAATGCATGTTCATATCCATAACACATTCCCGTATCTTGACTCTCAGCTTCTGAACCCTCTTTTGCTTGGCAGAAACTCTGACATTCTGTTGAATCACTACACTTCATTCCTGCATCACTAGTTGGCATATTACATAACTCTCCAGCATCCATAGCATTGCTCCATATTCCCCAAAGCCCACCTGCCATTTCACATTCTCTATTTTCTGGAATAGATTCGACAAAGTGTCTTCCATCAGCAGTCCTGCATTGTCTAGGGTATGATTCCATGACAGGATTTCCCTCATCAACGCATTCTTGGAAATTAGTAGCAGTGGAAGTGGGTTGCAAATCCATTGAATTGATAAAATTAAAGGCCAAAAGAACTATCATAATTATTATTGCAACTATAATTACACCTATGAACATAGTTTTCATGATTACAATCTAACATAGTGCATTTTTAACAATATTGTTGATTCTCAAAGAGCCTAATTTTAAAAAATTAAAAAATTAGATTAGTGGCTATGTCCACAACCACAGGAATGACCTTCATGTCCATGTGATTCTTTTGGCATGCATCTGGAACACTTGTCATAACCCAGAGGGGAAAAGAAACTGATTCCACATGACACACATTTCATATTTGCCATGATGTTGAATCATTCTTACTGTATTTAATGATGCTTGGTCTGGATATTTAGGGAATTTTCGATTTTGTGCAATTTCTGTGCAAAAAGAACCCTCTCGTTCCAATTCTATAGACTTGGAATGACATGTTGGAATGAAAATTTCGTTTAAATAACTTAGCTCATCCTAAGATTTTCATCATGAAACGACAAACTTTGGCATTGTTTGTGGCAATTGCTGCAATCAGTGTTGCAACTGTTCCTTTAGTTAGTGCTCAGGCACAAGGTACTGTTCCAGAATGGATTAAGACCAATGCTGGATGGTGGGCTGAAGGAGCAGTAGATGATGCAACTTTTCTAAACGGCATTACATTCCTTGTAGAAAATGACATCATCAATGTTTCATCTGAATCAAAATCAATCGATGTTGATACATTGACTATTGGATTTATTCCCGTTGAAAAGGCTGATGAGTTAACTCCAAAAGCTCAAGCATTAGAGCAATTCCTTGAAAGTGAACTTGGAATCGATGTTGAAGTTGTTGTTCCAACAAATTATGAGACCATTATTGAAGGAATGAGATTTGGTCATATTGATGCTGCCTTTATGGATACTGGACCTGCATGGATTACCCATTCCAGAACAGGTGCAGAAGCAGTTTTGGCAGAAGTTGTGAAAGGTAAAATAAATTATCAAGCAACAGTTTGGACTCTAGCTGAAAATGATTCTCTTCAATCAATAGAAGATACTGTTGGAAAAAAAGTTGCGTTTACCAGTATTACTGGTTCTTCTGGCTTTGTTAGACCAATGGGAACTCTAGTTACTGAAGGTCATGTAAACATTGAAGGTGATGATATTGTTGCTTTGGAATCTGCTTTAGTAAACAACTTTGAAAGTTATACTTTTGCAGGAGGATACAAAGCAGCTCTTGAATTACTCCTTAATGGTAATGTTGATGCAGCATTTGGTTCAGATATAGCTCCTCAAAAGTATCTTGAATTAGAGGATCAAGCAAAATTACGTCCAGTTACAACAATTGGACCTGTTCCATCACACGTGTTTATGGTAAATGCTGACATGTCAGAGGGTACCAAAGAAGCACTTGTAGATGCACTAATCAAACTCAACAAAGATGAGCACAATTCAATCTTGATGGATTTGTATGGTGCAGAGGCATTACTTCCAACAACTACTACTATGCACATTGGTGAATTTGGAACCTTCATAGATGCCTTGACCGGACTTGATCAGTTGATTCTTGACAAATACAACAAGAGCAAATAAAAACTGGAATTCTGAAAATGAAACTAATTCAGATGACCCAAAACCCTTCTTTTTCATCTATTTTCACAAAGAAAATTATCCAGATGAATGACGTATGGACATCATATGATTCTAAAAATTTTGCATTACAAGGAATTAACTTATCGATTGATAGAGGTACAAACTATGCGATTGTAGGTCAATCTGGATCAGGAAAATCAACCTTACTAAAACTAATGAATGGAATGATGATTCCAAGCAAAGGTACAATCAAGATAGATTATGTAACTCCTGATGTTAATGACAAAAAATTCAAGAACATGATGCATACCATTGGTTACATTCCTCAAAATCTTGGATTGGTAAAAAATAGTACTGTTTTAGAAAATACTTTACTTGGCGCACTTCCAAGACTCGGCAAATTACAATCGTTTTTCAAAAAATTTCCAGAAGATGAGATCCAAGAAGCTAAAAAAATTCTCAAACAAGTAGGGTTATCTGGAAAAGAAGATCGTAAAGCCTACATGCTTAGTGGTGGTGAAAAAAGAAGAGTTGCCATTGCACGAGCACTAATGCAAAAGCCAACAATCTTGTTGGCTGATGAAATTGTTTCAGAATTAGATCATGTTACAGCTCGTGAAATAATGGATTTGATTGCAGATGCACAACAAAGAATGAATCTCACAGCAATTATGGTGCACCATGACATGCAATTGGCTTTAGAATATGCAAATCGAGTTGCTGTTATCAAAGAAGGTCAGAAAATTCTAGAGATTGGTGTTGAGGGCGACAAAATAGTTGATTTCCAAACCGGGGATATGACTACTGAAGAAATTATGGAGATGTATGCTGATGACGCCTAAAAATAATATAATAATTGGAATTATCATTGCATTACTTGTAGCAGCATCATACAATATTGATGCTAATCCAATTGAATTTGCTGAAGGGTTGCCAAATCTTGGAATAGTTGTTGAAGAAATGCTTTCTGTTGAATCAAAGTATATTCCAACTGCATTCTGGTCAATGTTTGAAACCATTCAAATGGCATTTGTTGGAACTATAGTTGGTGTTGCTATTGCATTGCCACTAAGTATGCTTGCTGCAAGAAATCTAAACAGCAAGTATGTTTATGCTCCAATCCGCGCATTGCTTGCAGCAATTCGTACATTTCCTTCTATTCTTTGGGCAATACTATTTGTAATTATGGTAGGTCTTGGTCCATTTGCAGGAGTCCTAGCTATCATAATGTACACAGTTGGCTTTGTTGCAAAATTACAATACGAGGCAATTGAGACTATTGATTCTGATCCAATGGATGCTGTAAGTTCAATTGGTGTTTCAAAATGGCAATTAATCCGATATGTTGTAATTCCTGAATCTGCTTCACATCTTCTTAGTCAATTGCTTTACATGTTTGACTATAATGTACGTCAAACCAGCATACTTGGTTTAGTTGGTGCAGGTGGAATAGGATTCTACATAATTAATTACATCAAATTCTTTGAATATGGAAAAGCAGCTGTATTCATGTTAGTTGTTTTGGTTACAGTGCTGATAATTGATTGGGTTAGTGTCAAGATTAGAGACAAGTACATTATCAAATCTCAACATGGAATGGAAGTTACAGTAAAATAATTTCAAAATCTCAGGTAGTGATTTTATCTAATTGATTTGATTCAGTAGCAGTTTTGACTTCTCTGGCAATTCTTTTTCCCATACTCATAGGCTCATTAAACAATAATGAATAGTAAGGCGAGCCATCCATGTAGATATTAGTTCCAGCAACAATTCTTGCTGAGAATTCAAATGATGTGAATTTTGCATTTTCGTCATATACCCCTTCAATACAAAATGGGCCGTTCATTCCTGGAGCTACTAATCTCTTAGCTGCTTCAACAAAGTTTTCTCCCATTGTATAGACCTCCTCAAGTAATGATTCTCGTAAAACTAGAGGACTATTACCAATGACATTAAACGATGGAACTTTGTTTGATTTTAGTTGCTGCTCTGATGGAATTCTTGAAAGACCTTCGATATCTGATTCATGTCTTTGATCAACTCCAAAGAATTCTAATTCATCTTTGAGGGGTGAATAAAAGAATTGCAGATATGCTAAAACTCCTGCAGCATATTCTTGAATGTAAAGTGTTTCATCTTGTGAAATTACTCCTTGTGAAATCAATTGATTTCTTTTGGTATTGTAATCATCTTCATTTGCAGCCATAAAGTAACCCTTTCCGCCTGCAGCACCTTGTCTTTTCACAATTACTAGTTTGTTAATTTCTTTAGGATCTGATACAGGTGTTGGAACAGGAAGATTTGCTTCTCTCATGAGTTTTTCTTTCATCTCTCTATCTGATTCCCATCTGAGAATCCATTTGTTTCCAAAGATTGGAGTTTTGATTGATTCAATTTCCTCAGAACTCATTTGTGCAATCAAAGTTCCATGTGGAATCAAAACTGCATTATTTTGCTCTAAAGTTGATTGAACATTTTGATCTAAAATCTCTTTGAAAGAATCTACTAGGATTAATTCATCAATAAATGGAAATCTTCGGTAAAGTTTTTCACGTTTTTTTTCACAGACCAGCAATGTTTTGAGGCCTTCATCTTTTGCACCCTTGAGAACTTGAAGTGAACAGTGAGAACCAAGTGTGGCAATTGCTGTCATGTTATATTTTTCCTATGATTTTACACTTTATGAACTATGTGAGGATGTCACATACTGAAATACTTCATCTATCAATTCTACGCTCAATTCTGATTTAATTTCTTGTGGAACTACTTTTAGGACAAAATCATACATTGTTGTATTTTCTGGAAGTTCATCTCTTTCTTGTAATAATGAAAAAACTGCAATTCCATTTGAAATTATTGCAACCATTTTTTCTTTATCTGAGAGAGTCATAAAATTAATGAAAAAATCCAGTAATTTAATGTAAATCTGGCAGTGAAAAATTAATTACACCATAGAAATGGAGTAAAGTGAATTATGATAGAAACTGAATTGGGTAATTTACGCAGATCTCACTATTCTGATGAAATTAACGCCTCCATGGATGGAACTCAAGTAACCATAATGGGTTGGATTTTGACAATTAGAGGACATGGAAACATTAGTTTTGCTACTATTCGCGATAAAAATGGCGAGATATCTGTTGTAGCAAAAAAAGGCGATT
>JABAOE010003032.1_pt2 | contig 14189 bp, 18 predicted proteins | sample 7062141 | NCBI WGS metagenome assembly JABAOE01 (sample SAMN14538627, study PRJNA623070) | marine sediment metagenome | biome: marine biome [ENVO:00000428]; feature: marine pelagic biome [ENVO:01000023]; material: deep marine sediment [ENVO:00002113] | place: India: Gulf of Khambhat ... | reverse complement strand
GGCCGCGAGCTGACGGTGGACGACATCATTTTCAGCTACGACCGCCAGCGCAACGAGGACAGCTCGCAGCGGCCCTACTACTACCGCTCGAGCCAGTACGAGACGATCGACACGATCGAGAAGATCGACGACTACACGATGCGCATCAAGACCAACGGGCCGGTCGCGCCGTTCTATCATTTCCTGGCCGACACCAACGCCATGATCATCCCCAAGGAGATTGTGGACATGGAAGATGGTCCGCTGGGCGGGTCGTGGGACTCCGTCGACGCCCTTCCCGGGCGCGAGCCCGGCCCCGGCGACCGCATGATCGGCACGGGGCCCTTCATGTGGAACAAGCTGACGTTCGGCATCGAGTACGAGGCGATCCGCAACCCTGAGTGGTTCGGCTGGGGCGACCCCGACCTGAACCGGCCGTACCTCGATGGCTACCTGGCGACCGGCCAGGGCCTGAACGACGCCACTGTAGAGTCGCTCTTCCGGCGCAAGGAGATCGACACGGCGGGCTTCATCGACAACCCTTCCTGGATCGTCGGCATGAAGGAAGAGGAGCCGGAGATCGAGTTTCTGCGAGCCGCCACCTCCGGCTGGCTGAACACGCGCTTCAAGGTGTTCTGCAAGCCGTTCGACGACTGGCGCGTGCGCCGCGCATTGCACCTGGCGGCCGACCGCTCCCAGATCGTCCAGATCATCGGCTCCGGCGCCTGGAACATCGCTGGCCCCGTCACTAAGGCGATCAGCTACTGGGCGCTGCCGGAGACCGAGCTACTGTCCCTGCCCGGTTACCGTACAGACAAGGAGGGCCGCGACGCCGATCTGGCGGAGGCCCGCCAGCTGTACGAGGCCGCTGGAAGGCCGGATATCCCCCAGATCTGGTTCGCTGACATCCCGGACTACATCCGGCGTTACGCCCCCTCGTACATCGAGACCACGCTCAAGAAGAACCTGGGCGTCGACCACGAAGTCGACTTCCAAGCGGTGCCGTACTCCCGCATCGCTGAGGGCCTCCTCAAGGACGAGTGCGACCTGGGTGGCTTCACCTGGGGCTTCGACAACGGCTGGATCGACCTGGACGACTGGTTCTACCCGTACTTCAAGACAGACGGTCCCAAGAACTCGTTCCGCCTTTCCGATCCGGACCTCGACGTGCTGCTTGACGCTCAGCGCGCGGAGTTCGACGAAGACGTGCGTCGCGATCTTGGATACCAGATCCAGCGCTACGTCCTGGGCGAGACGAACCCGGAGGCGCCGGCGGCCAACGCCCGCCTCGACTACGCTTCTCCCGGCGGCGGGACGATCGCCTGGCCGTACGTCAAGAACCGCACCGGCTGGCCGTGGTTCGGCAACAACTACTGGACGGCGGACATCTGGTTCGACAAGTCAGACCCGTCGTTCCAGGGCCGTCCCGGATAGCAGAGGCCGTACTCAGGAACGTCATGAGGGCGCCGCATTTGTGGCGCCCTCACTCTTTGCTCGCGATGCGACGCTAGAAGACGGCGGTCGTGCTGCCGCCGTCGACCTGGATCGTCGTGCCGCTGATGTAGCGCGCGCGGTCCGATGCCAGGAAGGCGACGAGGCCCGCCACGTCGGAGGCCTCGCCCAGGAAGCCCATCGGCACGCGGCCCTCTTCCAGCGAGACCGCATCGGCGAGCGTCTGACGCTGTCGCGCCGCCCGCTCTTCGATCAGCGCCATCAGCCGCTCTGTCGCGATATTGCCCGGGCAGACGTTGTTCACCGTGATGCCCTGGGGGGCCAGCTCACGCGAAAGCGTTTTCGCCAGGCCGACGACAGCCAGTCTGGTCGCGTTCGAAAGGATCAGCCCGTCGATCGGCTGCTTCACCGAAACCGAAGTGACGTTGATGATGCGGCCGCTTCCGGAGCGCACCAGGTGCGGCAGCGCCTCGCGGATCGTGCGCACGGCCGAGAGGAGGTTCTGGTCGATGGCGTGCTGCCAGTAGCGCTCGTCCAGGTCCTGGAAGCTGCCGGTTGGCGGCCCGCCGGCGTTGTTGACGACGATGTCCAGCCGCCGGAACTTCTCAGCCGCCGCGGCGACCGTCCGCTTGATGTCGTCGTGCGAGGCCATGTCGCAGACCGCCGTCGCCACCTCCATGCCGGTGTCGGCCTTTATCGCTTCCGCCGCCGCGGTCAGGTTCTCTTCGCTGCGTGAGCAGATAGTGACGTGCGCGCCCTCGCTGGCGAGCTCCGCGGCGATCGCCCTGCCGATCCCCTTGCTGGCGCCGCCGACGAGCGCGGCGCGTCCGTCCAGACCCAGGTCCATCGTTCTTCCTCCTGCAGTACTGGCTTAATCGTAGCTGTCGTTGACGCGCGCCGAAAGCGGGTCTATACTGCGGCCACAATCGAATAGAGGTGGACGGAGGTCTCCACGACGTGCCGCCAGCGGGCCGCTCGCTGACGGGGCGCAGGAGTCAAAAGCGAAGCCGGTGAGAGGCCGGCGCTGTCCCGCAACTGTATCCCCGGTTCTCCGGCGCGCCCGGAGAGACCAGGGAAGCCAGGTCGCCTGCCTAAGTCCGAGTACCAGCCTTCGAGGAAAGGCATGGGCCTCGCGCTCAGGCGACGAACCCCTGCTCACTCGGGCAGGGGTCTTTTTCTTGACCGCGGCCTTGCCTTCCGCCAGTTGACGGGAGGAACCAGACTATGCGCACATTCTTCGTTCTCGCCGGCCTCTTCGCCGCGCTCGCTCTCGCCGCCGCCTGCGGCGACGACGATGCCGGCCGCGACGCCACGCCCCTCGCGACGACCAGCGCCGCCACGGCAGCGGCCGCTTTCCCGATGACGATCACCGACGACGCCGGTGTCGAGGTGACGCTGGCGTCAGAGCCGGAGTCGGTCGTCGCCCTGGCAGCCTCATTCGTTGAGGTACTCTACGCACTGGGTGAAGGCGGTCTGATCGTCGCTGCCGAAACGAACGCCGACTATCCTCAGGAGGCGGAGTCGATTCCGAAGATCAGCGGTTTCTCGCCGAGCATCGAGGGGATCGCTTCCTACGAGCCGGACCTTGTCCTCATCTTCTTCGACCCCGGCGACCTGCAGTCGTCTCTCATCAGCCTTGGCATCCCAACGATCTTCCTCGAGACGCCTTCGACGATCGCCGGCGTCTACCAGCAGATCGAGACTCTCGGAGCCATCACCGGCCGTGCCGCCGAGGCCGAAACGATCGTCTCCTTCATGCAAGCCGACATCGCTGCGATCGTCGCCGAGCTCGATGACGTAGCCGCCGGCCCGAGCGTCTTCCTCGAGTATGACGAGATGCTCTTCACGGCCGGGCCGGGCAGCTTTCCGGACGAGGTGTTCGGCCTGCTAAAGGCCGCGAACATCGCTGAACCAACCGGTGAAGCATTCCCCCAGATGAGCACAGAGGCGATCATCGGTGCCGGGCCGGAGGTGATCGTCCTCGCTGACGCCGACTTCGGCGAATCGGCTGAGACGGTAGCGGCACGCCCGGGCTGGGATGCGGTTCCCGCCGTTCAGAACGGGCGTGTCTACCCGGTACCGGCGGCGCTCCTCAGCCGGGCCACACCCCGTCTCGTCGACGACATCCAGCTCCTCGCTGAGCTCTTCTACCCGGAGCAGTTTGAGTGAGACTGGTCCGCCGGCGCGCTATCGAGCCGCTGGAGCTGACGGCTGCTCCGCCGGAGGCTCTCCTTTCGGGGCTGCGTTCGGCGCTCTGGCCGCGCCTGTTCCTCTCCTGCCTGGCGCTGGCTCTTGCCATTGTGGCGGGGCTGGCGCTGGGCCCGACGACGATCGCGCCTGAGGACACCGTGCGCGTGCTGCTCTCGCACCTGCCGGGCGTCGGCATCCCGGACGACGTTTCGCTGGCGACGCGGAACATCGTCTGGGAGGTGCGTCTGCCGCGCGTCATCCTCGCGGGAACCGTCGGGGCGACGCTCGCGCTGACGGGTGCCGCCTACCAGGGCGTCTTCCGCAACCCGCTCGCCGACCCCTACCTGATCGGTGTCGCGACCGGGGCTGCGCTGGGCGCGACGATCGTCGTCGTCTCTGACGTCTCGTACGCCTGGGGCGGCCTCAGCCTGCTGCCGCTAGCCGCCTTCGCGGGGGCGATCATCTCCGTCGTCGTCGTCTACGGCGTCGCGCGCGTCGGCCAGACAACCCCCACGACGACGCTGATCCTGGCCGGCGTCGCGGTCGCCTCGCTCTCCACGGCGATCACCTCGTACCTGATGCTGCGCGACACGACGAACGCGACGGCGGTCCTCTCCGTCATCCTCGGTGGCTTCAACACCGCGAGCTGGACGAAGGTGCTCTGGGTGCTGCCCTACGCCGTCCCGGCAGCGGCTGTCATCCTCGCGCACGGCCGCATCCTCAACGTCCTCTCGCTTGATGAGGAGCAGGCGCGCTTCCTCGGCCTTGACGTCGAGCGCACGAAGCTGCTGGTGCTTGGCGTGGCCTCGCTGGCGGCGGCCGCGGCGGTCTCGGTCGGCGGCACCATCGGCTTTGTCGGGCTCATCGTGCCGCACGCGATCCGGCTCGTCTGGGGCCCGGACAACCGCTACCTGCTGCCGCTGTGCATCGTCCTCGGCGCGGCGTTTCTCATCGGCGCCGACCTCATCGCGCGCACGGCCGAGAGCCCGTCCGAGATCCCGGTCGGCATCATCACGGCGCTCTGCGGCGTGCCGTTCTTCCTCTATCTTCTGCGGCGCGCGCGGCTGGGAGCGTACTTCTAGTGGCCATCGCACCAGGGCTGACGGAGTTGGCCGCCGAGGCGGTCGGCGTCACCGTCTCGTACGACTCCGGTGGCCGCGAGATCATCGCGCTCAGGGGCCTCGACCTGGAGCTGCGGGCCGGCGAGCTGGTGGGGCTCGTCGGCCCTAACGGCTCCGGCAAGACGACGCTGATCCGGGCCCTCACGGGCGTCGTCCGACCGTCCGCCGGGAGCGTCAGGCTTTCCGGCCGCGCCGTTTCGGCGATGGCTCAGGCGGAGATCGCGCGCCTGGCCGCCGTCGTGCCCCAGGACCCGGCCCTGCCGCCGACGTTCGATAGCCTCGACTGTGTGCTAATGGGGCGCACGCCACACCTGCGCCTGCTCCAGCGGGAGGGTGCGCGCGACCTCGAGGCCGCGCGGCGGGCGATGCTGGCGACCGAGACCTGGGGCTTCGCCGGCCGGCCGGTGGGCGAGCTCTCCGGTGGAGAGCGGCAGCGCGTCATCGTGGCGCGGGCGCTGGCGCAGGAGACGCCGGTACTGCTGCTCGACGAACCGACGGCGCACCTCGACATCGGCCACCAGGGTGCGGTGCTCGACCTCGTGCGCGGCCTGACGCGGCGCGACGGAAAGGCCGTGCTCGCCGTTGTGCACGACCTGACGCTGGCCGCGCATTACTGCGACCGTCTGATCGTGCTGGATGCCGGCCGCCCGCGCGCAGAAGGTGTGCCGGGGGACGTCCTGCAGCCGGAGCTGCTGCGCGAGGTCTACGGCGCGCACGTGACGGTCGTCGCGCACCCGGAGACGGGGCGGCCGGTTGTGGCGCCCTCGGACGGCGGCTAGACTCTGGGCAGGACGATGCCCGCTAAGAAGCCCCGCAAGAGCATGCTCTACACTCGGACCGGCGACGACGGCACGACGGCGCTGTTCGGCGGCAGGCGTGTGAGGAAGGACGCCCCGCGCGTCGAGGCCTACGGCGCAGTCGACGAGCTGAACTCGGCGATCGGCGTCGCGGTCTCGGTGATGCGGCGGCGCAGGCTCATCGCTGCACTGCAGGAGGTCCAGAACGAGCTCTTCAACATCGGTTCGGAGCTGGCCAGCGCCGGTGCTAGGCGAGCGGAGGTGGCCGCGCTCTTCAAGGACGCGAAGAAGAAGGTCGCCTCACTGGAGAAGCTGACGGACGAGTACGACGCGAGGCTGCCGGCACTGCGCACGTTCATCCTGCCCGGCGGCTCGCGGGCGGGCGCGCAGCTGCACCTCTGCCGGACGGTCTGCCGGCGGGCGGAGCGAGCGGTGGTCACTCTCGGCCGCAAGGAGAAGGTGCGCCCGGAGATCGGTGCCTACCTCAACCGGCTGTCGGACCTGCTCTTCGCGCTCGCGCGCTACGAGAACCGCGCCGCGAAGAAGCCCGAGACCCCCTGGCGCAAGGGATAGCGCGGTGACCAGCCGATCGCTGACCGCCACCGGCGCATGATCCCTGTCGCCGACTCCGTAAGGACGCGGCGCACACCCTACGTCAACATCTCCCTGATCCTGATCAGCATCGGCGTCTTCATCTACGAGCTGACGCTATCGACGGCCGACCTCAACCAGTTCTTCGTCGACTACGGCGTCGTCCCTAACGACATCGACGCCTGGGTGAGCGATCCTTCGGGCATCGAGGAGCCGCTGACGATCGCGACGGCGGCCTTTGTGCACGGGGGCTGGCTGCATCTGGGCTTCAACATGCTCTTCCTCTGGGTCTTCGGCGACAACATCGAAGATGCGCTGGGCCATCTGCCTTACCTCGCGTTCTATCTGCTCGCCGCTGCCGGCGCGGCCGCGCTACAGGTAGTGACCGACACGGGCTCGGTGATCCCGATGGTCGGTGCCAGCGGCGCCATCGCCGGCGTGCTCGGCGCTTACCTCGTGCTCTATCCGCGGGCGACGGTGGCCGTGTTGATGCCGTTCTTCTTCTTCATCCCGCTGCCGGTGCCGGCGTTCGCTCTCCTCGTCTTCTGGTTCGTGCTGCAGCTCTTCGCCGGCATCGCCAGCATCGGCACCTCCGAGGTGTCGGAGGGCATCGCGGTCTGGGCGCACGTCGGCGGCTTCGTGACGGGCCTTGCGCTCATCCTCTTGCTGCGCCCGCTCATCCGGACGCGCCCGTACGGCAGACGCCGCCGCCGCACCGAGATGTGGTGACGGGGCGCACAGTTCGCTTAGCGCACACTAGAATTCGCTTGACTGCGTAGGGGCGATATGGCTAAATGGCAGTTACTTCGGCCACGGCCCGCGCGCCGGGAGCCACCAGAAGGAGCAGCCCATGTCAGACGCCTCTACTACTGATATTCCGCCCGAACTGGTCCAGGTCGCCGACGAGAAGGGCATCCCGCTGGACCTCATCCGGCGGGCCCTCGCCCTCGGATTTCCGGCGGACGCCATCCGCCAGCAGATGAGCATGCCGGGCGTGACCGCCGAGGCCGCCGAGGCGTTCATCTCTGAGCAGGAGAAGATCCGCGGCGGCGGCGAGATCACGATCCCGGACGAGGTGCTTTCGGTGGCCCGCGAGAAAGGCTGGGGCGAGGACATTCTGAAGCGCGCACTGGCCCTCGGAGCTCCACCGGCGATGCTGATCAACCAGATGAACGCCGGCATCACAGCGGAGCAGGCGGCCAGCGCCGTCGCGCAGCAGGAGAGGCTGCGGGGCGGCGAAGGTGGGGCGCTGGAGCTGGACCTCTCCTGGATGAAGGTTCCGACTGAGTGGGGCATTCGCGTCACCCCCGGCAAGAAGGGGCTGACGACGGAGATGATCAACGTCGGCACGTACGGCGATATCCCTGACTTCTGGCCGTACCACACTGAGATGCCGCGCGGTGCGTACCCGATCCCCGGCGTCCCGGCGATGGGCTACTCGATCTACGAGAAGGCCGAGCTCTGGTCTGACAACTCCGCAGACCTCTACGAAGAGGCGATTCAGCGCCGCTGGCGGCCCTCGACCGACATCCCCTGGGAGTCGATGGAGGACCTGCCGGATGAGGTAGAGAAGGCCGTCTGCCAGCTCTGCACGCACATCAGCGAGCGGTCACTCGTCGCCGGCGACATCGTCGGCAAGTGGCTGCCGGAGATGTCTTACGGCTACCATGAGGTCAAGCTCTACCTCTCCACTGCGGAGTTCGACGTGGCGCGCTGGTTCGAGGTGTTCCGCAAGCGAGCGCTGTCCAATGGCGGCGGCCTCGGCATTCAGGCGCCCGGCTACTATCACCGCGTGATGATCGACGCGCGCGCCTGGACGGAGGCTTCCGCCGCGCTGCACATCCTGGCCTCCAGCCAGCTGCTGATGCTCTTCCAGATCGGCTACTACACCGCCCACAACGACGCTGAGCGGACGATCTTCAGCTACTGCATCCAGGATGTCGCCCGCCAGCGCGCGTACGGGTCGCAGCACCTCAAGTACTTCCTCAGCCGGCACAACGAGCGCCGCGAGGAGATCAACCACGTTCTCAACAAGTACGAGGTGATGCTGGAATACGAGTGGGACGCGGACACGCCCCTGCGCGAGGCGCTCATGATCCTCCTGGGCGGTGGTTCTTCAGGGGAGCAGATCGCCGACGGCGCTAGCAAGCTCGAATACTTCCGCAGGCGCTGGGCCAACGACTACGTGGACCAGCTCACGGCAGCCGGTCTCGTCGAGCGCCGCGACAAGGTGCACCACAGCATCAAGCAGTACATCACAGAGCCGGAAGAGGCGGCCGCAGCCGCGGCCTGACCGCCGGGACTAGAACAAGGAGTCGCCCCATGGCACAGNNCTTCCCCTCGGTCGAATGGTTCAACGCCGTCAAAGCGATCATCAACGACGATGAGGCCTACCGGCGCCACGGCACCTGCGACGCGCAGGTCGGGATCAAGGTTCCGGAGGCCGGCAAGTACTTCGTGATCACGTTCGAGGCGTTCGAAGTTGAGGACGTCAAGGAGACGGACGAAGCCGCTGCGGAGAAGACGGACTTCTGGATCGAGCAGTCCTACGAGAAGTGGCAGGAGATGATCAAGAACATCGCCGACAACGGCCAGGCGGACCTCCACCACACGCTTAACACGCTGGACGTCGAGGACCCGAACGGCCTGGCCCGCTCAAACGACGGCTACCGGCGCGACCTCTTCTACCGCTTCAACCAGTCGTTTCAGCACTTCTTCGACGCCACCGCGCAGATCGACACCAAGTTCGCCTAGCCGGCCTAGCGGAACTCGATCNNTCGCAGATCGACACCAAGTTCGCGTAACCGCGGGGCGCGTCAGCGCTAGCGGAATTCGATCCGCGGCAGGATGCGCTCTTCGATCGCCGCAGCGACCGCGCCCGGCGAGACCCCGCGCGATAGCACGCGTTCCAGCAGGGGCCGCCGGGGCCGCACGAACTGAAGCTTCGGCTTCTCCGGCACGTCGGCCAGCGAGCGCGCCTTCTTGACGGCGGCCTCGAAGTCCCCCAGCTCGTCGATGAGGCCGATCTCCTTCGCCTTCGCCCCTGTGAACACTTCACCTGTGGCGTACTCGCGCACTCTGGCAAGGTCCAGGCCCCGGGCCTCGGCCACCGTGTTCACGAACCAGTCATAGTACTCGGCCGTCAGCTCCTTCATCTTCGCCTGCTCGTCCGGCGTCGGCTCGTGCCATGGCTGGAACATACCCTTGAGCTTGCCCTCGTGTGTCACCTCGACACTGACGCCGATCTTGGTCAGCAGCTCCTGGATGACGGGACGCAAGAAGATCACGCCGATCGAGCCAACGAGCGAGGTTGGCATCGCGACTATGTGCCGGGCGCCGCACGCCACCAGGTAGCCGCCCGAAAGGCCTGAGCCCATGATTGACGCGACGGTCGGCTTCTTCTTCGAAAGCTTCCTCAGCTGGCGGAAGATGGCGTCGGAGACCGGCGCCGACCCGCCCGGCGAGTCGATCTGAACGACGACCGCTTTCACGCGCGGGTCGTTCCTCAAGCTCCGAATGGTGCGCACCATGTCCAGGCCGCGCACCTGCTGACCGATGCCGCCGGATATCTCGAGTACGGCGACGCGCGGCCCGGTCCAGGGCAGGGCGATCGCTCGTGTTTGTGTCATGGTGACTCCTTCCGGGCGCGTGGCGGACAGGAGTGAGTATATCGCGTGCGCGTCTCAGGCGGCGCCTAGGAAAGCACGTCCAGCTCGGCCAGCGTCTCGTCGACCGAGGGGATCTCCCACTGCTGGAAGCCCACGTAGGCGTAGCGCACGGCCCCGTCCTTGTCGACGATGAACAGCGCGGGCCGCTGGCCGAGCGAGATCATCGCGCTTTTCACATCGTACATGCGGTACACTTCGCGGTTCGGGTCGGGCAGGCACGGGAATGGGATGTCTTCGCGCTCGAAGTACGATCGCGCCGCGTCCAGCGTGTCGGGCGCGATGGCGACGACCTCCGCCCCGCGCTCCGTGAACTCTGAGTACCTGTCCCGCAACTGCGAGAGATGACGTCGGCAGAACGGTCAGCGGAAGCCGCGCAGGAAGACGAGAACGACCGGCTTCCCCCTGAGCGACGAGAGCGACACCTCGGCCCCGGCGATCGCCTCCAGCGTGAAGTCCGGCGCTTCGGCGCCAACGGCAACCGTTTCGCTGTCCACCGGCATAGCGTCCGCATCGTAGCCGCCCCCGCAACGGTCGTCAAACGGGGCCGCCGTGCTATCATTCTTCCGCTTCTCTAATGCGTATCATTCTCTTTTCCGGCCGTGGTGGCAGCGGCGTCAGCACGCTGTCCGCGGCGACTGCTGTGGCTGCGTCTCGGTCCGGGATGCCGACGCTGGCCTTCAGCCTCGGCTCCGGACTGGGGCACGCGCTGGGCGTCGACGTCACCGCGGCGGTCACCAACGCCGTCGAAAACCTCGATGTCGTGCAGGGCGCCTCGGCGGACCGGGACGAGTTCCGCGAGTGGCTGGCCGACCTGCTCGACTTCCGCAGCATGGACCCGGAGCTGGCCGATGATCTGGCGGCGCTACCCGGGATCAATCACATCGGCCGTCTCCTCGAGCTGGAAGAGTTGATCGCGTCTGAGCGCTACGATGTCATCGTCCTTGATGCGGCGCCGGTGGAGATGTTCCTTGACTTTCCTGCGGCACTCGAGTCGGCGGCGCGCTGGCTGGAACGGGTCTTCTCGTCCCGCCAGCAGAGCGTTTTCGAGCCGTTCGTGCGCGCCTTCGCCGCTGACTATGCCAATACCGGCGAGGACGTCTTCGAGACCGGCCGCGAGCTGCTGACGCGGCTTGCCAGCCTGCGCGACCTTATGATCGACCACGAGACGACATCAACGCGTCTCGTGATGGCCCCGGACGACAGGGCGCCCGAGGCGCTGCGAGAGGCTTCGGGTGTGCTTAGCCTCTTCGGATATCTGAAGGACGCGGTGGTAGTCAGCCGTCTACTCCCTGACGCAGTGAAGGGCGGCTTCTTCGCGCCGGCGCGAAAGCGTCAGGCCGATCTGCTGGAGAGCGTGCGGGCGTCCACCGCGGCGCCTGTTCTCACCTGCGAACTGCGGGCCGAACCGCCTCACGGTGAAGATCCGCTGCTCGATCTCGCCGGCGAGGTGTACGGCGATCAGGATCCGACGGCGTTTCTTTTCAGCGGCGAGCCGCACGAGTTCTCGCGTGAAGGCGGCAACTTCGTTCTGGAGGTCGTCGTGCCCTTCGCCAGCCGTGAGGAGCTGAAGCTGGAGCAGGGGAGCGAAGGGATCATCATCCAGCTGAACGGCCGCCGCCGCGTCTTCGCGCTTCCTGACGAGATCGGCATGCGCGAGGCGAGCACCTGGTCGCACGACGGCCGTGTGCTGCGCGTGACGATAGAGTAACGGCGCTTTAGATCGCGGTTCCTGGGGCCTACGAAGACGCGGCTCAGGCGAGGGCGCTGGCGCGGCTCTCGTCCATGATCAGCCGCAGCGCCTTGACCATCTGGGCGACGTTCAGGTTGCGATAGACGGGGAAGCTGAGGATCGCACTTTCGTTAACGGTGTACGTATTGCGGCGGCCGACGCGCTTCTTGCCGATGAAGCCGTTTTCTTCCAGCTCTCGCACGATCTGGTAGACGGCGCGCTCCGTGAGATCCGTGCCGCGGGCGATCTCGCGCAGGGTGGCATTGGAGTTCTGGAACAGGTGCGTGAGCACGAGGCCGTAGTTGCTCAGGAAGTTCCATTTCTTCGGCACTTAACTTGTCCTCGCGTCACCCTTCCTTAAATTCGGCGGGTTATTGTAACGAACAGGGTTGACACCCTTTTCGCAGCGTCCGTAAAGTGAATCCTGCACTAATCGGTACAAATCTCCCTAGTGCAGTGCACCCAGCGGGCGCGATGCATGAAGCAGAAAACTACTTTACGCTATATCGATATGAAATTCAGGTGTAATTATGCACTTGAGTAATGGCACTGTCCAGTAGCGGGCACACGCGACTTCTTTCACTATGCTGCAAACCGCGCGACGCCAATCAGCGCTCCGAACTGCCCGGAGCAACGGGCAGGACGGGTTTGTCGAGACCTACAAGCAGTACTACCCTCGCCTCTTCGCCTACATCTACGCCCGCGTCGGCAACACGCACCAGTCTGAGGACATAGCCTCTGACGTCTTCGAGCGCGTCTACCTGAAGCTCGACTCCCTGCGGGACCCGGAGGCGCTGACGACCTGGCTCTTCACCATCGCCCGCAACGCCATCGTCTCCCACGCTCGCAAGCGCAGCCGCGAGACCCTGGTAGACCACGACGCGATGGCTGGACTCTCGCCGGCAACCGCTTCTGCAGAGTCTGAGGTGATGCACCGCGAGGACCTGGCCGGCATCGTCCGGGCCGTGCGCACGTTCTCGCAGCGAGAGCAGGACATCATCTCACTCAAGTTCGACGCCGAGCTGGCGAACGCCCAGATCGGCCAGATCATGGGCCTAACCGAACAGAACGTCCGCGTGATCATCTTCCGCACGATCCGCAAGCTGAGGAAGATCATGGCCGCCCAACGAACGGCCTAGCGCTTGGACACCGATCCCAGACTGATCCGCGGATTCCAGCTGACCGCCGGCCTTGTCGCGCTCCTCATGTTCGTGCAGGCGGCGCTCGCCGGCCAGTTCATCGCGCAGGACGAGCCTGACCTGAAAGACGTGCACCGGTTCGTTGGCTACTTTCTCTTCCTGGGCACGGCACTTCAGGTTGCGCTTGCCTGGCTCACGCGCGACGTCTGGCGCTACCGGATTGTGGTCTGGGCCGCGGTCATCCTCCTCGTGACAGTCGTTCAGACAGCGCTGGGCGACGTCAATCGCTCAGAGCACAACGCTGACCTGGTGGCCATTCACATCCCGCTCGGCGTGCTCCTCTTCTCGCTCTCCAGTATCGTCGCCATGCTTTCGGTGATGGACGAGGGAGCTAAGACAGCCCTGCGCGAACGCGCTTAGCGGTGGCCGATGACGCCGTCTGAGCGCAGCGCCTCGATCTCGTCCCAGGTGTAGCCGGCCTCCAGCAGCACTTCCTCGCTGTGCTGGCCGAACTCAGGCGCCGCGTGCCGGATCTGGCCGGGAGTCTCGCTCAGGTTCACCGCCGGGGCAACGATCGGCAGCGGGCCGTGCTGTCCATGTTCGAGCGTTGCGAGCATGCCGTTGGCGGTGACCTGTCCGTCGCTCTGCAGGTCGCCGTACTCCTGCACAGTCTCGATCAGCAGGTCGTACTGGCGCAGATGATCGACCCAGTAGGCGGCCGGTTGCGTCGCGAACAGCTCGTCCAGCCGCGCGATCAGGCCCACCAGCTCGGACGCGTTCATCCTGATCCACTCGACGCTCATCTCGGCCGGCTCGAGCTCCTCTCCGGTGGCGTCAATCATCGCCCTGCGCAGGCCCGGCCAGTAGCGTCCGATCTGCGTCATGCCGAGCATGATCCAGCGCCCGTCGGCGGCCTTGTAGTGGTTCCAGAGGGGGCTCGTCATCTTGCGTGAGATGCGCGGGATAGGCGAGCCGGCGTAAGTGTTCGACATCAGGTAGCTCGTGATGTTGAACGCCTGCGAGGCGATCACCGACTGCAGCAGCGAGCCGTCCACCATCTGGCCCCGGCCGCTGCGCTCGCGATGAAACAGAGCGACCATGATCCCGTACGAGAGCAGGAAGGCGCTCACCTGGTCCGCGAAGCCGGCGAAAGTCCGGGTCGGCGGCGTCTCCGGCTCGCCGGTGACGCTCATCACGCCGCCGCGCGCCTGCGCCAGCGGGTCGAGCGCTGGCCGCCCGGCGTCGTCGCCGGCGAGCCCGAATCCGGACGCCTGGCAGTAGACGAGGCGCGGGTTCAGCGCGCGCAGCTCCTCGTAGCCAATACCCAGCCTGTCGCCGACGCCGGGCCGGAAGTTCTGGATCACAACGTCGGCGTCCTTCGCGAGGCGGTAGAATACCTCGCGGCCCGTCTCCGACTTGAGGTCGAGCACGAGGCTGCGCTTGTTGCGGTTGTGCGTCTCGAAGTAGGCGTTGGGGCCGCCGGGGCTCGCCTCGTAGCGGATCAGCGAGCGGCCCGGGTCGGG
>JABAOE010013499.1_pt1 | contig 14202 bp, 14 predicted proteins | sample 7062141 | NCBI WGS metagenome assembly JABAOE01 (sample SAMN14538627, study PRJNA623070) | marine sediment metagenome | biome: marine biome [ENVO:00000428]; feature: marine pelagic biome [ENVO:01000023]; material: deep marine sediment [ENVO:00002113] | place: India: Gulf of Khambhat ... | reverse complement strand
TTGGCGGTCCGTCTCCGGGGCGAACCTCGAGACCGATAGGCTGGGACACTGGTTCCGGTTGATCCAGGCAGTCGGTGGAAGGGGCACCGCAGCCATAGGCGCCACGGCTCACGACGAGATCGTCGCGATCGAGGACCAGGGCTTCTCTGGGCTCGAGACCTCGCTCGGAACATTCTTCCTTCGTGAGGACATGCGCGACTACTACCGGCGACACGGGTGGAGCGTCTTCGCCACCTTCCGCCCGGGACGCCCCCCGCTGGACCTGATCGTCACCTTCCGCGAGGAAGAGCATCAGACCGCTCCGCTGCGAAACCCCTGGACCCTTCGGGATGAGGACGATCCCTGGCGGCCGCTTCCCCTCGCCGCCGAGGGCCGCCTCAGGAGCATCCAGGGTCAGCTACGATGGGACTCCCGAGACGACCCTTCCTTCCCCGCCGATGGATGGCTCCTCGACGTCATTGCCCAGCGCCAGGTCGGCGGCTCATTGAGGCTCCCGCCCTCGCTTCCCGACGGTGGCGACCCGCTGAGCGATCCCTTCGATGAGCCCCCCAAGCTCTCTCAATATACGATCGGCACCATCGATGTTCGGCGTTACGCCCGGGTCGGTCCGACCTCCCGCCTCAGCCTGCGAGCCGTTGCGACGGGGAGCCTGAACCGCACCCCACTCCCGCCACAGGTGCAAACGGCGCTCGGGGGGGAAGGCAGCCTTCCCGGCCACCCTCGATTCTCCATGGATTGTGGCGCTCGGGCGGCGACTCGTCTCGCCAGAACGGGGGAGGGAGACGAGGGTCGGGTCATCGAACCCGTATTTCCGGGCTACGGGTGCGATCGGATGGTCCTCTTTCAGGCCGAGTTCCAGGGTGCACTTCCGTTTGCCACCAATCCAATCCCAGACGAGTGGGAGGACGCCCAGCTCGCGGCTCTCTTCGACATCCGTCCCGTTTGGACCGTCTTCCTGGATGCTGGCCAGGGATGGGAGCTCGGGAGGCTGACCGACGCGGTCGGTCGATCCGACAGCCCCACCCGCGCCGACGTCGGAGTTGGGCTCTTCCTTGGACCCTTGGGGCTGTACTGGTCCTATCCGCTCAATCGGAAGGATCGAGGGCTGAACTTCTTCGTCCGACTCCGACAGCGTTTCTGACGAGGCGCATGTGAGCCTGACGGCTTCCTTCCGCAGTTGGCCGGGACTCCTCCTGGCCGTCTCTATCGCCATCCCCTCGGGGCTGGCGGCCCAGGGCGAGTCCCCGCTGCGACTCAGGCTCGACGATACGACCGGGGGAATCGAAATCGAGCTCGGCGACGTACTCGCAGCGGGACGGATCCAGGGCTCGCTCGAGTCGGGCCTTCCGATCCGCATCCAGGTGGTGACCGAGCTGTGGCGAGACCGGTTCTTCGACTCCCAGGAGGGGCGTGAGGAGTGGAACGCGACGGTCTTGTACGAGCCACTGACGGGAACCTACCGAATCGAAACCGATGAGCGGCCGATCGGGCTTGCCGACTCGCTGGAAGCGGCCGCCGAGCTACTTCGCGGGGCGGTGAGCTCGTCGCTGCGGCCCCAAGAGCCGGGTTCCTACTACTATCTGGGCAGACTCTTGATCGAGACTCTCTCGCTCTCGGATCTCGAGGAGCTACGACGATGGCTCCGCGGCGAACTCGCCCCCGCGGTTGGCGGAGACGAGGCGGTTGGAAGCGCGCTCGGCCGGGGAGTCCGCCGACTGTTCGTGCGCGCCCTCGCGCTGCCCGTGATCCGATCTCAGACTCGCACCGACGAATTCGAGTGGGAGGGCTAAGCAGGCTCCCGCGCGACGGGTCGTCGTAGGTTTCCGAAGCTGGCTCGACGAACGGCCAAGAGCCCAATTCGATCTGCGTCCGGCTCGACCCCGATTCCGGGTCCGTCCGGCGGCTTGAGCCGCCCATCCCGAAGGACGAACTCCGGGTTCACGATGTCCTGCTCCCAGTAGCGGCGGGACTCGGAAACGTCTCCCGGAAGGGTGAAGCCGGGCAGGCTCGCGAGTGCGAGGAGGTGCGCCCGGCCGACTCCGGACTCCAGCATCCCTCCGCACCAAGCGGGAACACCCCGCTCCCGGCAGACATCGTGGATCGCCCTGGCACCAGCCAGGCCGCCCGCAGGTCCCGGCTTCACAGTGATCACCTCGCAGGAGTGCAGATCCAGCGCTGCGCGAGCCTCGCGCTCCGAGCGAATGGACTCGTCGAGACAGATCGGTGTCTCGAGCAGATCGGCCAGCCGGGCATGCTCGATGAGCTCGTGACGGCCCAGGGGCTGCTCGATCATCGAGAGGCCGAAGGCGTCCAGCTCCTTCAGCCGGGCGGAGTCCTCCAGCCTGTAGGCTCCGTTCGCGTCCACGCTGATCACGGCCTCTGTGAATCGGCGCCTCACCGCACGAACCACTTCGATGTCTCTTCCCGGAGCGATCTTCAACTTTATTCGGGCATAGCCACGATTCAGGAATCCCTCGACCGCGGCGAGCAACGCGTCCTCGGTCGACTGGAGACCGACGACCGCTCCTACCGGCAACGCCGTGCCCGTCCCACCGATGAGCTCCCAGAGGGGCAGGCCGATCTCTCGAGCCTGGAGGTCCCACACGGCCATTTCGACGGTTGCCTTGGCCATTGGATGACCTTGAATCGGCGGACCGGCCGTCCAGAGATCTTCGGGGCCTTGGATCTCGTGTCCCGCCAGGTAGGGAAGCAGAAAGGTCGTGAGGATGTGCCAGGCGGTGTCCGTCGTCTCGTACGAGTAGGAGGGATCTTCACCGGCGACGCACTCGCCCCAACCGTCGCGTCCCTCCTCGCCCTCGACTCGCAAGAGGAGGAATCGACGCTCCGTACGAGCGCCGTAGTGGCTGACGAACGGCTCTCTGAGCGGCAGGCGGATCTCGATGAGCTCCAGACCCGTGAGCTTCACGACAGACGGGTCAGCTCTCGGAAGACCTCCTCCACCTGCTGCCAGCCGATCCTCAGCAGGAAGGTGTTGTTACGACCGTACGACTTGTCGCCCAAGATGTAGAAGTTGGGCTCCGGGCTCTTCAGCGCGTCGGCACCATGACTCCGCTGGTCTAGGCAGTCGGCGGAGCCGGAGCCCAGGAGCGCCGCCGCCAGCTTCATCGGTCCGCTCGTAGCGTAGCACTCGTGCACCTGAAGTTGCCGATAGATGCCGTGGTCCCCCACACCGCCCGTGAGGGAGAGGATCCGNNGCCGGACCGCGATCCGTCCGTTCTCCGGTTGGATCTCCTCGACCACGACGCCGCGGATGACGTCGACATGAGGCGATGATCCCTTGGCCAGGAGCCTTGCCTCGTCCGTAAGCTCCCTCCTCCCGGGGAGGGGGTCGCTCTCCACCGCGCCCCACTTGGGCTCGGGCTTACGTACGGTCCAGATGACCTTCGCTCCCCTGGGCTGGACCTCTGCGAAGTTACGCGCGGCCGTCTGGGCCGAATGGCCGGACCCCGCGAGCAAGATCGTCAGCCCGGACCAACTCTCCGAGTCGGCCTTGAGATCGGGGATGCTTCGCTCGATGCGCTCACCGAGGCTCGCTTCTCCCGGTGCCGGGATCCCGGCATCGCCTAGAGTGTTCGGGTTTCCGTACTTCCCTGTGCAGTCCAGCACGACATCGGCCGTCTCCGTCCACTCGCGCCCCGACGCATCCCGAAGCAGGATCCGAAACGGGCGGCGTCCTCGCTCGGGCGATCCAATCTCCTCGTGCTTCAGCACCCCCTTGCGTCCGACGGCGACGACGCGGGTCCCGAGGTGCAGACGGGACGTCGGAAACGCCCGAGACCACAGAGGATCGAGAAGCTTGTCGGCGAGCTCGTGTCCCGTGGGATGTTCATCCGCGTCGACATCCAGAGAGATGTCTGCTCGGCCGGCGTGCGACCGCATCCGTAGCGAGATGTTCATGGCCCAGGGAGAGAAGAGACGAACGTGTCCCCAATCTCGGACGTTCGCCGCGGGCCGTCGGCCGGCCTCGTACACGTCGACCTCGAACCCGGCGTCCAACCCTGCGAGGGCGGCGTCCAGTCCTACCGGGCCCGCTCCCAGAACCGCCAGCCGCACGGGCCTGTCAAGCGCATGTATTGGCATTGATGGCTCCCTCGGGCGGCACCACCGCCGCTATCGAACCGTCCATTGGCCCACAAGGTTCCGCGCTCGGGGGAGGACGCAGTGCGTTTCGTCGATTCCGCCCTCCGAAAGCAGCCCGTGGCATCGCGTTCTCTGGGCGGCCCATGCCCACTACGCGCCGGACAGCGGCGGCAGCATGAGTAGCGCGGCCAGAAGCGCGCACCGATCCAGAGACCGGTCGATGTGCACATACTCGTGCACCGCGTGCGCTCCATCGCCCACTCCCCCGAGTCCATCCAGCGTAGCGGTGGTCAGACTCGTGGTGTTTCCGTCGGAGGCGCCTCCAGACATCCCCTCCTCCAGCTCCATTCCCATCGCGCTACCGACCCTCAGAGCCTCTCGCCACAGGCGCCGATTGCGCTCCGTCCGCTCCAGCGGCGGGCGGTCCACACCCCCTTCGATCTCGAGCCGGCACCCGGGTACCCGTGCCTCCAGCCCACGAATCCCCTCCTCGATCCATCGCCCCTGCTCCATCGACTCCACCCGCACATCGACTTCGGCCTGCGCCTCGGCCGCTACCACGTTCGGGCGGACCCCTCCTCGGATCTCCCCGACATTCACCACGATTCCCTCCTCCAGGTCCGTGAACTCGTGGAGACTCTGCACGACCATGGCGAGCTCCTGAATGGCGCTCGCCCCCCGTTCAGGATCCAATCCCGCGTGCGCGCTTCGCCCGATGATCCGGATGGTGAAGCCTCCGGTACCTTTCCTCGCCGTCTTGATCTTGCCTTCCAGACCGAGAGCCGGCTCGAGGACGAAGACGCGCGAGGCTCGCGCGCCCATCCTCCGCACGTGCCGAGTCGATTCCGGGCTTCCGATCTCCTCGTCCGAATTGAACAGCACGACTGGTGCCACCTCGGGCTCGAGCTCGAGTTCCTGGAGCGCTCGCAGCGCGACCACTACGTGAACGAGGCCGGACTTCATGTCGAAGACACCGGGCCCTCGGAGCATGGGATCCGCCACTTCCACCGGCATTCCGCGAAGGGTTCCCACAGGCCAAACCGTGTCGGTGTGGCCGAGTAGCAGCTGGAAGTGTCCACCAGCGCGGCGCCGTGGCACCGCCACCATCGACCCTCCGGTGGTGGTGCCATGGAGGCGTCGAACCTTGAAGCCCAGCTCGGCCAGGCTCTCCGACAGGAGGTTCTGGACCGGGACCTGTGTTCCCGGCTCGGTCGTCGGCGATTCCATGAGTGCCAGGCTGACGAGCAGATCGACCCACTCCTTCCGCCGTGAGCGGATGGCTTCCAGGATTTCCCGTGGGTCGCTCAGGGCCAGGGATCGTGGCTCGGGCTTGGGCACTCCAGCGGTCACGGCGGGCCGGTCACCGGGCGAAGTCGGCGGGAAAGGGAAAGGGCTTCGAGGACGCGATCTCCACGAACCTTCCAGGATGCAGATAGGCGAGAAGCGGGGAGCGCTCCAGAACTTGGGTATCCTCTGCCTCGGAGGTTCGAACCGCTGCGGGATTCGCCCTTGCAGCCACGATCTTGCCCACGATCAGGCTGTTCGCACCGAAGCCGTCGACGATCCGATCCAACTCGCACTCGAACTGCAGACGGGCTCCACTCAGAAGGATTCCCTCCACCGTGCGAGCCGGCTCGGTGGGCAGCAGCTCCAAGCCGGGGGTCTCACCCCTGGCATCCCGCGGTTGGGCGGCCAAGCTGGTCACGACCAGTTGGCTGGGCGTAGGAACGCTAACCGTAAAAGCGCCTTCGCGCCTAGCGTTGTGATAGGTCGCGTGCCGGGGCGTGCAGACGAAGCCGAAGTAGTTCTCCCAGCCCATGGGCATGGCCATGTGCTTCGGTGCCAGATCGAACCGGTCGCCCTCCTTCGTGCCGATNNGTGCCGATGAGAACGAGCGGGCTCGGAAGGAAGAATCGGTGCCAGATCGGCTCGGCGACCGACAGCTCTACCCAGCCGCCCTCCACAGCCTCAGTCGCTTCCATCGTAGAATCCTCCCCTTCGGTAGCTTTCGTCTAACAGCTCGACGGGGTGGACTACCCGAACGGCCGAGCCGCGGAGGCGAAGCCCTGCCCCGATCTGCATCGCGCAACCCGGATTCCCCGTGGCCAGGACGGGCGCTTTGGTACCGAGCACGGCGTCTACCTTGTCTTCACCGATGCGTCCGCCGAGATCCGGATGCGTGATCCCGTAGATCCCGGCCCCACCACAGCACTCCTCTCCCTTGGGGACCGAGACCACCTCCAATCCGGGAATCGAGCGGAGTAGTCGTAGCGGGGGCTCCGCGACACGCTGGCCGTGCAGGAGGTGACAGGGCGGATCGTACGCAACCCGCAGGGGAATCGATCCGCCCCGCCGGGGGAGATCCACCTCTTCCCCCGCGAGCATCTCGGAAACGTCCCGGACACGCTCTGCGAACCAGTGGGCATCCTCGTGTACCCCGGGATCGCCGGCTCCGAGAAGGTGATGATACTCTCGCATCGTGGCTCCGCACCCAGCCGCGTTGGTGACGACGAAGTCGACCTTTGCGGCGCGGAAGGCCCGGATGTTCGTCAGCGCCAACTCCCGGGACCGTGGCAGCTGCCCCGCGTGCGCGTGCAGCGCTCCACAGCATCCCTGGTCGGGGACCTCGACGACATCCCAGCCGTTTGCCCTTAGGACCCGCTTCGTTGCAGCGTTCACCCTGCCGAACAGGTGACGCTGCACGCACCCGTCGAGGATGCCGACGCGGTTGCTGCTTCGGTCGTGTGCAGGCGGGAGGACCGATTCCGTGCTCTCTCGGTCCACTTCCGTGTCCTCTCGGTCCACTCCATCCCGCGTCGGCACGGCCGAGGACGCCACCCGCCAGTCGCTCGAAGCGGCCAGCATCGCCGCCCCGAACCTGGGAGTCCTGAGCCATGACCAGTCGGGCGTCAGCGCCACCAGGAGGGACGCCAGCCCGAGCCTTCGCACCAACCGACCTCCGCTCATGCTGAGGTGAGGGTCAGGAGAAGGGGAGATCGGACCATGGCCAAGAGCGCCCTCGAAGCGAGGGGGCTGCGTCCGGACGCCAGCGCCACTTCCCTTGCCCGCTCCAAGAGAAAACCGTACTCCACACCCGATGGACAGACCGTCTCACAAGCTCGGCACCCCAGGCATCGATCGATGTGCGTCTGAAACGCATCCGCCCCTGGATCCAGGCGGCCCTCGGCGACGGCCCGCATGAGATGGAGCCTTCCCCTGGGAGAGTCCGCTTCGTCACTGAGTCGAACGTATGTGGGGCAAGCCGGCAGACAGAAGCCGCAGTGCACACAGTTCGAGAGTCGGTCGTCGTGGGCAGCGAGCGCCGCTGCGAGCGCGCCCTGCTGCCGGTCCCCCGTAGCGATGGTTGGAGCCGGCAACGCTACCCCTCCTCGGCGCGAACGGTGGCGCCGCTCGCCTCTGCGGGGAGCCAGCCTTCTCGCCACGCCCCTGGGAGGATCCCCTTTGGATCGAATGTCCGAAGGATCTCGGCGGTGACCCGCGCCTTCGCTGCCGAAGCCGAGTCCGAGGCGGCCGCGGCACGGGGCACGGTCCGACTGGTGAGAACCGCTCCTTCGCTCTCCTCCACCCAGAAGGATCCTCCCAACTCCCCCGCGCGGGCCGCCAGCACCGCCAGGTGCTTCCCTGCATCCCCGTTCCCCACCAGCCCCCGACATGTGCCGTTCAGCAGTTGCAGCGCCCATCTCCGGGCCGGCACTCTCTCCAGAGCTTCCAGCGCATCCGCACCTCGCGAGGGAAGCAGATGGAGACGAAATGCAGTCCCTAGCTCCCCGAGGGCACGCGACATCGCCGACGACGCTTGCGTCGATCCATGGCCGTCCAAGCGCCGATCGGGCGCACCCGCCTTCTGCAACAGCGCGTCGATCACTCCGGCTACGGCCTTTGACGAGCCCGCCACGCGCAGGAGTACGCCCGGCCCATCCCCCGTCAGCGGCTCCGGCCAAGCGCCCGAGAATAGCTCCGCCGCCGAAACGGGGATCGGAAGAGTGACGAGACTTCTGCCCAGCTGCCATGCGGAGCTCAAATCCGCTCGGCGCCAAACCAGGCTGACGTCGGCTTCCGGAAGGGGATGCAGCCGCCAGTTGATCTGAGTGATCATCCCGACCGCCCCTCGGCTTCCCGCGGTGAGCCGGACGAGATCGAACCCTGCCACGTTCTTGACGACGCGACCTCCGAGCCGAAGGACGCGTCCCGCTCCGTCGACCAGGGTGAGCCCGAGCACATGATCCCGCGGCCGCCCATACTGCGCCCGCAGGGGGCCGGCCAATCCCATCGACACCACTCCACCGAGAGTAACTTTACCCCCGCCGGGCGGATCCAGCGCGAGCCATTGCCGCTCTTTCGAAACCGCCGACTGGAGGGCTTCCAGCTCCACGCCGGCCCCAGCCGCCACCATCAGGTCGCCGGGCTCGTGCTCGACGACCTCGTTCATCGCCCGCGCAGACAGGACCAGGTCCGGCCCCTGTTTCGCGAGATCCCCCGCCCCGGCACCGACGGAGGCCATTCCCGGTCCGAGCCTGGAGCCAGCGGGGAGCGCCCTCCAACCCTCCTCCGCACACACCCGAAGTAGGCTCGATACCTCGGCATCGGAGGAGGGCTCGGCTACCGCCACACCCGCCCGCATCGACAGCACCCCATCTCCCACCACCCGGGCGAGTCGGTCGCACACAGCCTGCGGCTCCGCTCCCAACAGGCGCTCCGTCATGACCCCGATGCGGCTCCTTCGGGGACCGGGTCGGGCAGCACCTTGCCGGGATTGCAACGGTTCCAGGGATCGAAAGCCCGCTTCACGGATCGCATGGCGTCCAGCACGTCCTCCGAGCACACCAACGGCATGTACTGGCGCTTGTCCAATCCAACTCCGTGCTCACCGGTAATCGTGCCTCCCGCGTCGATGCAGACGGCCATGATCTCCCTGGAAGCCGCCTCGACCCGCTCCACCTCGTCGGCATCTCGACGGTCGAACAGGAGGTTCGGATGCAGATTGCCGTCCCCAGCATGGAAGACGTTGGCGACCAGGAGATCGTATCGGCGCCCGATCTCCCCCACCTTCGCGAGCACCTCGGGAAGGCGAGTCCGGGGGACCGTCGCGTCCTGTACCAACAGATCCGGCGCTAGCCGTCCCATCGCGCCGAACGCCTTCTTCCTGCCCGCCCACAGTGCGGCGCGCTCCCCCTCGTTCGCGGCAGTTCGAACCTCTCGGGCATTGGCCGCCTCGCAACACGCCAACGCCTCGGCAATCTCTGCGTCCAGCCCATCTTCCATTCCATCGAACTCCACAACCAAAGCCGCACCGGCATCGACCGGGTACCCGGCGGCGAATACCGACGCCTCGACCGCCCGTATGGTCTCCTGGTCCACGATCTCCAGGGCGGCGGGGAGCATCCCTCGGGCCATGATGTCCGACACGGCACGACCCGCGTCTTCGATGGACTCGAAGATCGCGAGCATCGTGCGGACCCCCTCCGGCCGCGGGATAAGCGCCAACTCGATCTCCGTTGCGATCCCGAAGCATCCCTCCGATCCCACGAAGAGCCCCACCAAGTCGGGGGACTCGTCGTCGCGCTCGAGGCCACCAAGAGACACGACTTCGCCGGTGGGAAGGACGATGGTGAGACCCGTCACATACCGGTTCGTCACGCCGTACTTCAGGCAGTGGGGGCCCCCGGAGTTCTCAGCCACATTGCCACCGAGCGTACACGCCGACTGGGAGGAGGGGTCGGGGGCGTAGATCAGCCCATGGGGGAGCGTGGCCTGGGTCAGATGCGCATTGATCACACCCGGCTGAACGCGCGCGCGCCGATTGGCCACGTCCAGCTCGAGAATCCGATTCATCCGCGCGGTGCCGACCAGAATCGCATCGTCGACAGCGAGGGCCCCCCCGCTAAGGCCCGTGCCAGCGCCCCGCGCAACGAACCTCTGCTTCGCATCGTGGAGGACCCTGAGGACCTCACTCACCTGTTCGGTGCTTCCCGGGAGGACGACCGCCGCGGGTGCGAACCGATACTGGGTGAGCCCGTCGGACTCGTATACGAGGAGTCGATCACGATCCGCGATCACGGCCTCCTCCCCGACGACGGATTGGAGGCGTCGAGCCAGCGCGGGATCGAGTTTCGGGGGCTGGTGGACGGTCACCATGGACGGCGGCGTGCCCCCGCTAGGTCAGCGACGCTCCGATAGGATCTGTTCTGCGAGCTTGTCGGATACCGCCTGGACCACCGACTCGTCCTCGGGTGTGAACGCCGACTCGTCCTCGCTGGCAAGGTCGATCTCTCCCAAGACGTCCTCGCCCGCGCGGATCAGAACGACGAGCTCCGAGCGGACGTCAGGACCGCAGGGGGTGTAGTCCTCGAGTACCGTCACATCGGGAACACGCTGGTTCGAAGCGAGCGCGGCGGCCGTCCCGCAGATACCGCTCCCGACTGGAACCTCGGCGTACCGCGCGGGCTCACCCACGTAGTTGTGCAGCCAGAGCTCTTCTCCACCGTCTCTCATCAGGAACGCACCCACCCAGTGGATGCGTTCGTCCGAGTTCGCCATCGTTTTCACCGCGTGACGAAGCAACGCATCTGAAAGGAAGCCGTCGTCGCGCATCTGTTGAAGATCCCTGACCAAGTCGTTGGCATCCAGCATGAGATCTCTTCGAGTCCTCGGGTTGAAGGTTGTATCCGGATGCCTATGGAGGGCGTGGGTCCGATGACCCCGAAGCGCTGCTCCGAAAGGTGAATTCGTGGTGCTCACTCCGGAAGAGTGGTTAGTTTAACCGTCGGCAAACGAAGGAGTCAACGCGCCCCGACACGGCGGAATCGCTCGATACAGCGGGCGCGGAGGCCTATGAACCACATAGACGACAGGCGGTTTCCGGTCCTCGCTTGGGGGGTCTTGTTCTACTCCCTCACGGTGATCGCTTGGGGATACTACCTGAGGGTCTCCGAATCCGGGGACGCTTGTGGGACCGACTGGCCGCTTTGCGACGGCGCCTTCGTCCCCGCGGCTGCCGAATTTCCCACCTGGGTCGAGTACACTCACCGGATCTCTTCCGGACTCGCTCTGTTGCTCGTGGTGCTCATGACGGCGTGGGCCGTGCGCTCCTTCGACCGGGGGCACGCGGTGCGCAGCGCGGCTGGCGCGGCGCTCCTCTTCACGATCACGGAATCGCTGTTCGGCGCCCTTCTGGTGGTGCTCGGATGGGTCGCCGGTGATGTCTCCATCGGCCGAATCGTGATTCGTCCCTTTCACGTGACGAACACCTTCTTCCTCATGGCCTCACTGGCGCTGACCGCATGGTGGGCCTCCAGGGGGGTAGCCGAACGGCCTCGGTTTGGGCGACTTCGAAGGATTGGGGTGCTCCCGGGGTTGGTCGGCATGGTCGCGATCGCCGCGACGGGCTCATGGACCGGACTGGCCGGCACGGCATTTCCGGTCGCGAGCCTGGGAGAGGGACTCCGACAGTATCTGGATCCCGCGCACCTTCTCATCTACCTGCGCACGGTCCATCCCATCGTGGCCGTGATCGTCACGATCCTGATTCTGCGGCAGGCGTTCGCGAGCCGGAGAGGGGACGCCAGCGCCGTCGAGCGTCGCCTCGGTACCGCAGTCCTTTCGATCGCTCTCGTTCAGCTCCTCATCGGGCCGCTTACGATCGTCCTGCTACACCCGACCGGTCTGCGACTCCTTCACTTGCTCCTCGCGGATCTGCTCTGGCTCGGCCTCGTTCTCCTGTCGGCCGCCTCGATGGAGGTTGGCCGGTTCACTCCTGAACGAAGCTACTCTCCGCAGGGAGGCTCCTCGCGAAGCCGGCCAGGAGCCGCGATGCCCTGACGAGGTCCTCCACCGATACGAGCTCGTTCGGCGAATGCATGTATCGGTTGGGTATCGAGATCAGCCCCGTCGGGACTCCGGAACGGACGAGGAAGATCCCGTCCGCGTCGGTCCTGCTCGACTTCGGTGCAGCCTGGATGGAGTAGGGGATCTCCTCCTTCTCGGCGACTTCGACCAGGCGATCGAAAACGAGAGGGTGCACGGCGGACCCCCTGCTCAGAACCGGGCCTTCCCCGATTCCATGCTCTCCGAGCTCCTTCTTGTTCGCGTCCGGTACGTCCGTCGAGAAGGTGACGTCGACCACGAGCGCGACGTCCGGATCCAGGCTGAACGCCGACGGGCGCGCGCCCCCGCCCGAGTAGCCGATCTCCTCCTGAACCGTGGCCACGGCTACGACTCCGGCGTACTTCGGCGGATCTTCGGCCAGAAGCCTGAGGGCCTCCAGAACAACGTAGGCGCCCGCCCGGTTGTCGATCGCGCGCGACACGACTCGGTCGCCGGCCAGGCGCTGGAAACCCGCCGCCAGCACGAGGGCATCCCCCACTCGGACGCCCAGATCCCTGACCTCTTCTGCAGAGGAGGCTCCGACGTCCACCCAGATGTCCGGAATCTCCGTGACCTTCTTCCGATCCTCCGGCTTGATCAGGTGGATGGGCTTCTTTCCAACGACTCCCGGCACGTCGCTGGCACGACCGAGCACGCGAACTCGTTGCCCGACCAACACCTGCGGATCCCAGCCACCGATGCCGTCCACATAGAGGAACCCCTTCTCGTCGACGTGTGTGATCTGGAGCCCGATCTCGTCGACGTGCCCGGCCAGCATCACGCGGGGACGACGATCCACGCCGATCTCCGCGTAGGAGTTCCCGTGCACGTCCGCCCACACCTTATTCGCGAAGGATTCCGCCTCCCGGCGCCAGACTCGCGCCGGCCGGGACTCGAATCCCGAGGGTCCCGGCTCCTCCAGCAGACGCTCCAGAAAGGCTTCCGGTTTCTTCGTCACGACTGCCTACCTCCTCGACTTCGGCGTGGGATCCCGGATGTCAGTCCTGCCGGATGTCAGTCCTGAATGATCTCGCCGGGCCGGGGAGGACGGTCTTCCTCGTCCCCCCGCTCCCCAAGACCGGCCTCCGATCCGGATTCGAATTGAAAACCAGAACCCGTATCGGGTCCATGGGTTTCACGGCCACGCTCGGGGTCTACGGAGTCGGGGTTCGACGATCGGTAGAAGCTGTCTCCTTGCCAGACGGACATCGTCAGCGCGCCCGTCTCCAGTGCGATTCTGAGCCGCCGCCGGATCCATCGGAACGCGAGCTCCCGGGTCGGAGGAAGTAGTAGAGCGAGACCGATCAGATCGGTGAGAATCCCAGGTGTGAGCAGGAGCGCTCCGCCGACCAGGACTGCGGCGCCGGAGAGTAGCGAAGCTGTAGGAATCCGGCCCTCGGCGAGCTCGCGCCGAACCCGGGTCAGGGCGCGGAGCCCTTCCCTTCGAGCCAAGAGCGCGCCGAGAATCCCCGTGGCCGCGACGAGAGCGATCGTGGGCCAGAGCCCCACGGCCCTCCCCATCCAGATGAGGAGGAAGAGCTCGACCAACGGAACCAGGACGAAGAGGACCCAGAGTCTGAAGAGCACGAGCCTCGTAGTGGACGGCGCCGGCTACCACGGGCCGGAAAGTCGACGGGGAAAGACATGCTGCCGATCGGAAAAGATCGAGCCGGGCCGGCATCCATGGCAAATCGCGCCAGCCGCGGGTCGACGGAAAGGAATGAGGGAGGAGACGAAGTGCCGACGTCTATACGGCCACCTCTTCGACCGGGGCCCGGCTCGACCGAGCGGGATGTCCCTTACGAGCCCCGTTCGGCCCCAGGAGCTTCACGTCCAGACGAGCATAGCTCTTCGGTTTGGAGCTGCGTCCGAGACGGGCGTCCTGAGCCACTTCGCGGTACAGGCGCTCCATGTTCTCCACCCAGGCTGAGACATGNNGCGGTCGGCCGCGGCCCGGCCCATGACGCTCAGAACCGAGGGATCGCGAAGCAGCTCAATGGCCGCCGCAGCCAGCGATCCCGCGTCGGATCTGGGGACCAACCGTCCGGCTTCCGACGTCCCGATGATCTCGGGCACTCCGCCGACGCGGGTTCCGATGACCGGAAGCCCCGCCGCCATGGCCTTCAACGCCGCTATCGGAAACGGGTCCCGGAGGCTGGGGTGGATGAAGAGGTCGCTCCCCGCCAGGATCTGCGGAATATCATCCTCCAAGCCATG
>JABAOE010020610.1_pt1 | contig 14217 bp, 15 predicted proteins | sample 7062141 | NCBI WGS metagenome assembly JABAOE01 (sample SAMN14538627, study PRJNA623070) | marine sediment metagenome | biome: marine biome [ENVO:00000428]; feature: marine pelagic biome [ENVO:01000023]; material: deep marine sediment [ENVO:00002113] | place: India: Gulf of Khambhat ... | reverse complement strand
CCTCACCTACGAGTATACGATCAGGCCTCATACGAAGCGCGTTTTTCAATAGCTCATCCATGGTTACTTCATTCCCGCTTTCATGGAGGGGAATCTTAGTCTCCATAGGTATCCAGTGCTCGTGCATTAGCCTGATTTCAAGGGTGTCTTCTATGGACACAACTCTCTCCCTTCTTGGAACGAACACAGAAAGCGCGTTTAACGTTGTTGTCTTACCAGATGCAGTTCCACCGATAATGAGGGTGTTTGCAGGTTTTACCCCGCCCATGCCCTCGATTGTGAGCCATAGAAAGGCAACCAGCGATGACGTGAGGGTTCCAAATTGAATGAGCTCCACTACGGTAAGGCTCCTGGTTTTAAATTTGCGTATTGTTATCGTCGGGCCTTTTGGAGTTACACCTGAAAGAGTGGCATTGACCCTTGAGCCATCAGGAAGCCTGCCGTCAAGGAGTGGATTTTCCGAGTTCACAAGCCGGTTTGAATACTTAGCTATCCTTCTGATAATGGCATCCGCTTCTTTCTCATCGAGATATTCCTCGGTCTTGATCATTCCTTTGTTTCGGTCAAAGATGTAAACCGGGCCTGCCCTCCCGATGACCATGATCTCCTCCAGCTCTTCATTAGCAAGGTAGGGAGTAAGCTTTCCAATGCTCATCTTCTCACTAATATATCTATCAATCGACTCCTCACTCACAGTGTTTTTGAGAAGTTTTTTAAGGCTTTTTTTTGTCTTTTTATATTCATCGCCTGTAATAACAAAAGCACCAGCCAGGCTCTTATCAAGTTTAGCAACCCGATCTATCTTCTCCAGCTCGTACCTGGCCTGGAGGTCTCCATCACTCCCTTCACCACCTTCATTTATTGCGCCAGACGCTTCCATTCACCTAAAATTCTATATTGGATTATAAAAACCTTATTACAACTCTAGTTAAGTTATAATTACATTTTGACCTCGCGGGAGTTACAAATTCCAGGATTATTTGTTTATGTTTAGCCCATGACCTCCAGATATAAAATTACAAAAGAGATTAATATTTGAAGGGAAATGATTCTTCATGATCTGCTTTGACTTGGAAGGTCCGCTTTCGCCTCAGGATAACGCTTACGAGGTTATGGGTCTTTCCGAAAACGGTGGGAAGGTCTTTGAGGCATTGAGCGAGTATGATGACATCCTTGCTTTGAAGGACAGACCGGGATATGAGCCGGGGGACACGCTGAAACTTATTGTTCCCTTTCTCAAGTATTACGGTATAGTTGAAGAGGATATAAAAGCGGTTTCAGAGGGAGCAGTTCTTGTGCAGGGAATGAAGGAAGCGGTGCGCTGGCTCAAGAGCGCAGGGCAGCAGGTGAGAATTATTTCAACAAGTTATGAGCAGCATGCCCACACGATAGGGCGGCGGCTGGGAGTGTCCGAAGAGGAGATTGCGTCAACATCTCTGCGGCTGGAGGACATTTCCTTTGACAGCGATGTAACAAAAAGGCTTGAAAATATTGAGAAAAAGATTATTGAAGGTGGGCTTTCAGATGAGGTAACCGGGATGCTTGACGAGCTTTATTTCACGTCAGGGCTTTTTGATAGGATTGAAATTGAGGTTGTGGGTGGACAGAGGAAGGTTGACGCCCTTCTGAATTTTGCACGAGCGGCAGGGGAGCATGTCTCAGGCGTTGTCGCAATCGGTGACAGCATAACAGACTACAAGATGCTCAGAGAGGTTGGGAGCGGAGGGGGGCTTGCAGTTGCCTTTAATGCAAACCAGTACTGCCTCCCTTATGCAGATGTGGCGGTTGCCACATTTGACGGGAGGGCGATTCTTCCGGTAATTGAGGGATTCATCCATGGGGGGAAGCAAGGGGCGCTGGAAAAAGCGGAGGAGCTTGAGCAGGACATAGCAAAACTTGAGGACGGATTTGAATACCTCCTCGAAAATAGTCCCCCACCCTTTTACAATCTGATAGAGAAAAGTACGGGTTTGGATGGGATTTTAAAGGCGCACATGGATATGCGGATGCATATTAGAGGGGAGGCTGGTAAGCTTGGTTGAAATTGTTGGTGTGGGGGCTTTGAATTGGGATAAACAATTTATTGTTGACAGGCTACCAATCCCTGGGGAGGAAATCGTTATAAAATCATTTAAAGAAAGTGCAGGTGGATCAGCGGCCAACACGATTGCTGCTCTATCCAGAATTGGGGTTAAATGTGGGTTTATAGGGAGGGTGGGCGATGATTCAGTGGGAGACTGGATTATGGGCGCCTTCAGAGATGATGGGGTGGACACAAGCGGAATTGTTAAGGTGCCCGGTATTTCCGGGACTGTTTTAGCCTTTATCGACTCTGAGGGTGAGCGGACAATGTATGTAGATTCTGGAGTCAACCACGACTTAAGTCTTGATGACATTTCTATTGATTATTTAAACAAATCTGAGATTGTTCACATCTCCTCTTTTGCAGGGGCCACCTCACAAAAAACGCTTACAACGATACCAGCGCATTTGAAAAATGTAAGATTATCATTCGCCCCTGGGTTTATGAGCTGGCGGAGAAGAGAAATCCTCAAACCTATCCTAGCCAAGTCCACTATTCTCTTTCTCAATGAAAAGGAGGCAGAGGCTTTAACCAATAGTGCTCCTGCCTCTGAAGCCGGGAAGGCTCTCAGAGAAGAGGGGGTGGAGAAGGTGGTTATCACCCTGGGTGCTGAGGGTTGCTTATTGTTAAATAAAGAAGGTGTCCAGAAGGTAGAGGGTGAAAAGGTAAAAGCTAGAGATACTACTGGTGCTGGCGACGCCTTGGCGGCAGGTTTCTTGTATGGAGAGCTTAGAGGCTATAACGATTTAGACAGTGCGAGAATCGGGAATTTTGTGGCCTCACGGTGTGTGCAGCAGATAGGTGCGAGAAAGGGACTCCCAGATAGTAAGGTGATGCAGGCATTCGAAAAAACCCTCCATTGAGATTTGAATGTAAACGTCAACTTTATTAAAGTCGGATGATAATCCTATCTTGTGTTAGTCGAGGAAAAGTATATTGTTGCCGATGTGATGAGCAAGGTTTTAGTTGATGTAGCTTTAGAAACAACTGCTAGGGATGCAGCAGAGATTATGGTGGAAAACGGGGTGAGCAGCCTGCTTGTAAAAGAAAATGGCTCTGCTGTGGGGATTGTGACTGATAGGGATTTTACAGAGTCCTCGGCTTCTGGAAAGAATTTTTCGGAATTAAAACTGAAGGACATGATGACAGAATCCATAATATCTGTTGATCCGAAGGTTTCACTTCAAGAGGCAATTGAGGTCATCAGAAGTAACAACATCCGCCATCTACTGGTGAAGTCAAATAGCGGTGATTTTATAGGGGTTATTTCTGTAAGAGATATTTTGAGCACACTCTTTGAAGAGATAAAAGAAAGGAACGCGAAACTCAAGAGAAAGGTAAACGAGCTTGAGAAATTCTATAAAGTGGCAATTGACCGAGAACTTGTCATGGTGAAGCTTAAAAAACGCATACATGAGCTTGAAAAAAGGCTTGGAGAGGAGAGCGACCTGTCACAGCTTCTGACAGAATGATCCAGTTTTTAGGCAGCGATCAAATCCTTATGAGAACAGTTATTCGGTAGACGTCTTTTCCATCTTTTCTGCCCACAAGCGTTGCTGTTTCTTTGATTTCTGCCTTATGATGCCCTTTGAAGTATGTACCTAGCGCTTTTGCAGCTTTTGCTGATCCGAGCTTTAGGTCTACCCCTCCTTTTAGCGCCCTTTCTTCAACAATGAATGCATGCTTGTCCTTTTTAAATATTCTATTCAACTCACTGTGAATCTCTGACAGAAATTTATCGATTGATTCTGCCCTAAGCTGGACAACAGCCTCATAGTAGCCGCCAGCCCTCTTCGAGCAATCAGGGCAAACTACATTGGTTATAGCTAGGGTTGAAGTGAGGGTGGCATGGTGGCGGAGGCCCATAGTGGAGCCTGTTACCTTCACTTCCAGATCAACGGTAAGTCCCCTCCCTTTTTCTTTTATATCTTTGATTTCTACTTTGGTTTCAGGGTTTTCCAGGTCTTTTGAAAACCCCTTCTCCACCTCTTTTTGCACTACCGCGTCCATCAGTGCCGCTAGAGAATCCTCGACTCCAACCCAGGCTCCCGCATAGTATCGCGTGCATCCTCTGCAGAGGCTTACTTCAATCTTCTCTGGAAGAAAAAAAAGCTTCTTTTCTTTTGAATAACAGGAGCCGCACAAACCCTCATAAAGCGCGTCAGTTACCTTTCCGCAGAGATAGCAAAACTTCCCAGAGGTCATTTTCTAAATCCTGACTACTTGCGCATGGCTGCACCCGCCCACGTCAAGCACATTTTCAGGCTCTACATATCCTGACTTAATCGCGAGATCAACACACATCCTGCCGGCAAGATTGATAATATTCGCCTCCTCCAAAAACCCCACTAACTCCTCCTCACTTATCCCTTTCTTCCCATAAAAAGATGGATCCACAAAAAAACTCAGCTTCTCATTTTCAAAGGTCTTGTTGTGAACCTCGGCATCGCAGACCGCAAGGACCACGTCCCTACCTCTTCGGTGAATCTTCGAGTAGTACATTATTACATTCTATAGTACTTAGTCTAAATAATGATTTTGGTCTACAGCGGACGATTGGAAAAATCCCCATTATCCATATGTTGAGATCCTTTCAGGCCGAATCCTGTAAATGACCCGAACCTCGCCTTCCTGCCTATAAGGGTATTCATCGACTCCGAGATACTTATTAGCCAGTTTATCAATATGGGCGTCGCCACCATTCTCGGTAATGTCCACAACAGTTCCTCGAACCTCAAGGTACCTGTAGGGATTTTCCGGGTCCTGAATCGAGAGCGCAACCCTTGGCCGGCTGCGCATGTTCAAATCCTTTTGCCTTCCCTTCGCCGAGTTTACAACCACCTCGCCGGATTCAAGCTCAACCCAGACCGGAGTAACCTGTGGGCTTCCGTCGGGCATAATGGTTGCAAGATGAGAAAAGCCCTTCTTCTCAAAGAGATCGAGAAAATCTTTTGGAACATCTGCCATAATCTATCACCACATAAACATGTCACAATCTGCAATAAATAATTTCACAAAAAAAGGTAATAATTTTATACAATAAGTTGAATAATCATTTGTAATATTGGGAGGAAGATGTCAAAAATTAATTGTAAACTGGGTTTGGATTTTGGCACATTAAAATATTTCAGTCTTATTTTAATGCTGATTTTAATGAGTTTGAGTGGTTGCATCTCACAACCAACTGAACCAATAGTAACGCTTCCTCCCACTACCACAACAAATCAGTTTCCAACTCTTACAACGGTTACTGCAGCGCCTAACGAAACTCCGGTAACATCAACATTTGCTCCAACTACTGTAGCAACTGTTGAAACAACTGTAACAACAACGAAACCCACAACAACCACCACGACGCTGCCTCCAATTCAGAAACCATCTGAGCCAGCACAGTACAGGCTAGCTTTTAAAACTACTTGGAGCAAAATTACCCATCCCCAAGATTTCCCTGAAAACCCACATTTCTCAGGCCTTATCGGCGCAACTCATAAACAAGGGGTCAGACTGTGGAATGAGGGAGAGCTTGCAACACCTGGGATTGAGGCCGTAGCCGAGGACGGGGTGAAAGGCCCACTTGACATGGAAATTGATACTTTGATTGCCGGTGGAGGGGCCTGCGCCAATATATCGGGTGGCGGCGTCAGCCCATCACCTGGGATGAGAACCGTTGATTTTACAATAAGTCCAGACTGCACATATGTATCGCTTGTGAGCATGATTGCCCCAAGCCCTGACTGGTTTGTAGGTGTATCTGGCGTTGATCTGAATGATAACGGTGAGTGGGTCGACGAAGTTGTTGTTGAGCTCCTACCATATGATGCGGGAACAGACCTCGGCAGCACCTATGCCTCGCCCGACGAGCCGGCTGAAAATCCGATTCCAATACATGAAATCGACTATCCGCCTCTGACTGTGGATGGCGCAACAGTCCCACCAATGGGGGCGTTTACGTTTACTCGTTTGGATACATAAATCGATGACAACCGGTACTCATTTTTCAATAGGTGGATTGTTTTCACACAAGATAATAAATACTGTTTACTCATAAAAGATAACTCTACTAAAAATGGGGAGAACGATATGACGTCAGATAACGAACCAAAAGGCGCGATTCTGCAGCGTGATAAAGAGACCTATGCCATTGTACCAAGAATCCCCGGCGGCCTGGCGAAACTGGAAAATTTTAGAGAGATCGTAAAAGTTGTTGAAAAATATAAGATCCCAATAATAAAGATTACTTCAGGGCATCGCTTGGCTTTGGTTGGGATGAAGGGTGAAGTGGTTAATGACATTTGGCATGATCTGAAAATGGATGAAGGCAGGGCCATTGAGTTGTGTCTGCATTATGTTCAGGCGTGCCCGGGTAATACAGTGTGTAGATTCGGAGTTCAGGATTCACTGGGTCTTGGGATAGAAATTGAAAAATTTTTCTTAAACATGGCCCTGCCTGCCAAGGTAAAAATTGGTGTGTCAGGTTGCCCATTCTGCTGTGGAGAGAGCTTTGTTCGTGACATTGGTGTCATTGGCAAGAGAAAAGGCTGGACCGCGGTTTTCGGCGGGAATTCGGCCAGACGGCCTCGAATCGGGGACATCATCGCTGAAAATATTACAAGGGAAGAGGTCATTGACCTCTGCAAGCGCTCCCTAGAATTCTACGCAGCAAATGGAAAAAAGAAGGAGCGCACAGCCCGATTCATTGAACGCATTGGAATTGATGAGTTTAAAAAAGCAATATTATGAGCCGACGCCTGTAGAAACAGTACACATCAAAAGTTAAGTGAAGTGGAACCTGGCCTCGTTCCAAAACAATATAAGCTCACCTATATTTTTCTATTTCTTTTATAAATTCTTCAGGATTTAAGATTGGCAGTACTAAGACATTTGCAAGGATTTTCTTAAGTAAGGGATTGAACAGAGGATAATCCTTAGAATATCTTATCCTTACTTCATTTACTTTTTCTGAACCTCTTAACTTCATTTTTTTCCCCAATAGAGATACTTCTTCAGCCTTGAAATGTTCAATTGATTTTATCTTGGAGAAGGGTAAAAATTTATTTTTAAGAGATAAAGCGTTGAATGACAATCCTGTGATACGAATTCCTTCGGGAGAAAGAATTATCTCTCCAGCCAATGTAGCATAATACATGACTAAAATCAGAAAAGTGCCTATTCCCATAATCAATTTTGTTTCATTATCCTCGACAAAATTTAGTTTTAAGTCCAGAATATACCAAACAACAAAAATGATAGAAATCCATTTATACATCCGATTCTTCGGGTATTCAAACCTGTATCTCGATTCCCCTTTTGCCATAAGAAGCCCTCACTTCAACCTCCTTCACCATTCGCAGTTTTAGGATATAAAGATTGAGTTCAAAAGCGAACGAGCGTTTAAGAATCTAGTACCTTTAACTTCTTTTATCTCCATCCGCGTCTGGGCCTGTAGTTACCTTTCCGCTGGGGTCGTCTGCGGGCTTCAGGCTTTACAACCACGATTTTTTCGATATAAGGTGTTTTCTGTTTTTTGATGTTGAACTCTCTGTATTCCTGTCGGATTCGGCGGAAATCCTTGAAATCATAGTCGCTTATCAGGTTGATTACCTTTCCCTTTTCACCTGCACGCGCGGTTCTGCCGATGCGGTGCACATAGTCCTTTGAATCGCCGGGCGTCTCATAGTTATATATGTGCGAAACGTTGTCGATGTGAAGACCTCTTGCCGCAACATCGGTGCACACCAGGACTCCTGCCTTTCCATCGTTGAAGTGGGTGATGTTTTTTGTGCGCTTGTTCTGTGTGAGCCCGCCGTGGATTGCGATTGCTTTGATCTTGTTTGCCTTCAGATTCTTCACAACAAAGTCAGTGTTACGTCGTGTGTTGCAAAAGACCATGACCAGGTCTGCATCTTCATGTTTGAGCAGATGCACAAGCAGCGACAGCTTTTTGTTTTTCGACACATCGTAGTAGACCTGCCTGAGCTTGCTGGGATCAACCATTTTAATTGCGTTCACAGTCTCAGGTTTTGTCATGAACCGGTCTGCAAGATCCAAAATATCGTAGGAGATGGTTGCTGAAAAAAACATGGTCTGCCGCTCCCAAGGACAGCTCCTTATGATCTTTTCTACATCTTCGTAAAAGCCCATGTCAAGCATTCGATCGGCCTCGTCGAGAACCAAAATCGATATCTTTGACAGGTTGATCGTGCCCCGTTCCATGTGGTCGAGCAGCCTGCCCGGCGTTGCTACCACAACGTCTACGTGTGACAGGTCCCGTATCTGGGGACTTATGGAGACGCCGCCGTAGACAGCCGCGATTTTCAACCTGCTCCCACGTGAAAGTTCGCGCAGCGAGCTTTTAACCTGTTCTGCAAGCTCTCGTGTTGGAGTGAGAACCAGGGCTTGAACACCCTTGCCAGGAACGATCTGCTCGATTATCCCTGATCCAAAGGCAAGTGTCTTTCCTGAGCCTGTTGCCGACTCGCCGATTACATCCCTGCCTTCAAGGATCGGTGGGATTGCGAGACTCTGTATCTGAGTGGGCTTTGTGAACCCAAGTCTTTTTACGGCCGTAAGCAGATTTGGGCCTAGGCCAAGATCTTCAAAATAATTCATACTCTATGTACCTCTTTTTAATTTTTCTGCACTTTACTCCTGAAGAAAAAGCGAAATGTTCAAAACATCGGATTTTGTGAGCAAGTGCCTTCTCTTAAACGTTAAGTGACTTATAGTTTACAACACCAATTCAAAAGGACGCCTATATAACTGTTTCCCACGGATCGGCAGCCCGAAAATACTCGTAAATCAAAAATCAGACTTTCTTAAACTTCCCGATCTTGGGCTCGTAAACATCACTGTTTGAGAGAAGGTCGTTTAAAGTGGGGTCAAGCTCTGTGTCCTTGAGCCCTGACTCCTTCAGAATTGAGTTGTAGTCTGCACCATCTCCCTCATCGAGTCTTTCGATCAGGCTGAGGACAATGGGCTTCAGATCAGATACCTGTTCTTCTTCAGTGTCGAGCACCTCTTCCTGGGACACAGCGATTCCAGCCTTCTTCGCCCTCAGAAGCAGCTCAAGGTTTCGCACTACCTCCCAGTTGAGGTCTTCAATCTCTGTAATAATTCGAGGCGCGATATAGGTCTCCTCCTCATACTCACGCAGCGTCCCGATCACATCCACCGTGTCCCCCACCGAAACATTTGCTGCCATGTCCTTGTCTTCCCCAAAGAAGCGCACTGAAACGGTTTCAGTTGCGTCATCAAGCGTAAGGATGGTGAATCGCTCTGAATCATACTTCGACACAACAACCCCCATCACGCGGACAGTGAAAATCTGCTGGCCGTCGTATTCGATGTAGGATCTGTTGTCTTCGTCTTTATTGAGCGCCCTTTCCACGGCGTCGCGAACAAACACCTTAAAAGCTGTTCTGTCGTCCATATAAATCACTTAAGCTATCTTGAACTGATCGAACATGGGCTCATAGATCTCGCCGTTCTTTTTGAGCACATCAAGGAGCCGGTCAACATCGCCCTTGTCAATCCCCTTGCCTTCAGCCATCTCGATTATCTCACCCTTCTTTGCAGTCCTGTATTCCTTCTCAAGCTCCTTTATAATCCCAAGCACAATCTGGATCTTGTCCCTCTGGGTCTTTGTAACACCTGTCATTATCTTGTCGATGTCCACAGAGCCCGATTCAAGATCGATTCCCACATCCTGAAGAGATGAGTCGAGGAGCTTTATTGCGTTTCTCGCATCCTCAACTGTGGCTTCAGCACTGAGCCGAACTCTAGCTGAAGCCCTGGAGAGCCTTATAACAGCCCAAAGCTGTCTAGCTGTGAGCGGGATCGCAGCATCCCTCGACGCCTCACGCCGAGCTACATAATACTGCTCCAGCTCATTTCTTGCTTCTTCAGTGAGTATCGGGAAGCAGTGCTGGCGCGCATAAGCTACATAGATTCTCAGAAATTCCGGTGAAATTGGGGGTGCGATCTTTGAAGGAGTAAGAACCGAATCCAGGATGTGTTTTGCAATCATCTTTGTGTCGTCTATAACGTCCTTAACCGTGAACAATAGGTCGAATCTGGAGATGATCGTTGGCGTGAGATTTATCTGCTCTGAAATCGGCCTGTACTGGTCAAAGCGGCCGAACTTTGGATTTGCAGCAGCAAGGATTGCAGTGCGGGCAGAGAACTGAGCAAGAATCCCGGCTTTTGCTACACTCACGGTCTGCTGTTCCATGGCTTCATGCATTGCCGAGCGGTCTTCATTGGTCATCTTGTCAAACTCATCTACACAGGCGATACCACGGTCTGCAAGGACCAGCGCACCTGCTTCAAGACTCCAGCCGCCATCACCGAATTCATCTTTCACTGCAGTCGCCGTGAGGCCCGCCGCAGTCGAGCCTTTGCCTGATGTGAAAACACCTTTGGGCGCAAGCTCCTTTGCAACATACTGAAGTATCTCAGATTTACCTGTTGCAGGCTCGCCGAGGATTAGGATGTGGGAATCACCCCTGATCATCCCGCCGTCCGGCATCTCAATTCTGGGCGCAGAAAAGAGCTGGTACATCACCGCGGTTTTGATGTTATGAAAACCATATATGTGGGGTGCGATGGAATCAGTTATCAAATCATAGATTTTGGGGTCTTTTGCAAGCTTTTTGATCCGCTCCTCATCCTCTTTAGAAATGTTAATTTCTTCAAACTCCACCTCCACCGGCCTAACATGGATGGATTCGAGGTAGATGTTAAAAACCCTGCTTTTATTCTTAAAATCCCTGCTTGTACGAAGCATGCCCACAACATCAACTTTGTCCCCCGGCATCACAAGTCCGGTGAGATCGTCTTCTAAAAATATAGTGAGCTGCTTGGGGTGCTCCCGTCCACGGAGGTCCTCAAGGCGCTCTTGAATGAGTATCTTCTGAAAATTTGTGAGCTTCGAATCTGTGGAAAGCAGCTTAAAAGGCCCCCGTGTCTCACAAGCCTCACAGAGATAGGGTTCTTTTATTCGGATGTCGTGCTGGGGGATCTTCATTGTATGGCCGCAGCGCTGGCACTCGTAGTTTCCTATCACAAGCTTCGGGCGGATGTCTGCTGTCTTTCGAACCACGCCTGCAACTGAGATAAGTCTCCCAACGTGATCGCTTCTAATATCACGTACAAGAAGCTGATGGCCCGAGGGGAGATTGACAAAGGCAACGTGGATCTCAGGAGTGCTGCCTTCAAAGGGGAGGTCCAAACTGCGAATGACTTTTTCGGCGGTTCCTATGGTTTCGTCAGGATGCTCCAAAAGATGCTCGGACATCTCGAAGTCGAACACCTCCAGGTCCTTAAAATCTACAAGAAGCCGTTTCTCCTCGGGATATTCCCTTGCAACCTTCAGTATAGCGTCATGATAGTACTTTCTGAAGAATTCATCAAGGCGGGAATTGAGTTCATCAATTTCGAGGGTCGGCGTCGTAGAATCCATAATAACATAGCAAGATTATGGTTGGACTATTTAACTATTGTTTTTTGGCATCCTGTATTTCCAATGAAATCTGTTTTTCATCCAAGTTCAACACCATAAACTTTTTCCACATTGTCTTTGTGGATTTTTGCTGCATCGTCCAAGCTCAAAAGCCCTTCTTCAACTAGTTTTTTTGTCACCCTGGGCACGGTCTTTGGGCCAAGAACCGCTCCCGGCCGACTCAAATCGTCAATATAATCCGACTCGAGGAAAAACCGGTAGTTTTTCTCTTTTAACGCTTCTGTGGCATTCTCGGTTGATGATAGAACTGAAGGCATTATCCCGTATTTTTCAGCAAGATTTACATCTGGGCCGTTGAAGTGTTTCACCACCTTCTCAGGATCGAGGCCTGTTTTTTTTGCCATGGATGAAATATCCTTGAAGAGCGCCTCGGACGACGATTCTGTGTGAAGCTGAACTGCACAGCCAACCTCCTTCGCAACTTTCATGGCATGTTCCAACAGCTGATTGGAGACATCTACTATATCTGAGTCTACCTCGAAGTGGGGACGACCTATCTCGCCAAGTGCCGTGGCCTTTCCCTCCTTTACTTGCTGCCCAGCATAATCAATGGCGCCCGCTGCGATTTCGAGGGCCCTTTCAACACCGAGCCCATTGCACAAAAAAACCAGCTCAGCAGGATGCACACCAACAACTGCAAAAGCTTCAAGCCCCACCTCTCTTTTGACCCTTTCCTTGATCGAAACGGTATTTTCAAAGACTTTGCTAAAATCCTTGGACTCGCGGACAACAACGCCTGCATCCTTGGACATCTTGTTAACAAGAAACAGGCATGTCCCTCCTGCTCGCTTGAAGAGCGTTGCAGCCTCTATTCCCACACCATTCACTGGGTCGATGTGCATATGATTGTCAGTTATGGTGTTGAGCTTCATCGGATTACATCCATCTCATTCTTTGTCAATTATCGATTCAGGCAGATGATAGATATAAGTTTTCACACAACATTCAAACCCTTGCTGTTGCTCCAATAGGGGCAGAAATGTCCCCCGAGGTGCACACATTCGGTAACTGCATTTTTATATCTCAAAGCGACCAAATAATATAACCAGCCTGTGAGACAGAGAAACTCTTTTTCTAACAGTCTTACAGGCCACCTCCCCCCTCTAAAAATATCCGGCCAATTTCAGGGGATTATCCTATCTATCTGGTAATAGGTTATGTCCCCTTCGTGATCAACAACTGCAAATATCAATCGCTTTTTCACGCTCTGCGTTAGACGAACGGCCCTAGCGAGCTCTGGAAGGCTCATCACAGAGTCTTCCGGCAAGACGTGGACGAGAAACGCTGAATGACCGTCTTGGGAAAATTCCCCCTTTTCATACACCCGAAAATGGGCGCCGAACTTAAAACCAGTTTTCACTACATAACCTCTCGACCTAAGATCGCTATATATTGCATAGCGTCGTTGAAAATCTGCTTCATCCTCTGACCTCTCAAGGATTGCGTCTCTTCCGACCTTTTTCCCTTTACTTTCAACTTCAAGGGTCCCTCTTTCAATTAGAAAAAGCGTCTCCAGAAGAGAAAGCTCCAGTGCAGCCTCCTTTTTTACTCCAAATCCTCTTTGAACCAGCCGCTGGATCTGGGGTTCGGATCTGATAATGACCTTGTCTTCGATTAGCTCGCCTTCCATAGTGGAAGCTCTCAATAATGGATTATTTAAGTTTTCCTTACTCCTTCGTAGGTTACGCGGTAAAGGGCCCCTCCAAAGTCATCACTTATTATCATGGACCCGTCCTCAGCTATGACCATATCCACAGGTCTACCCCACTTCTCATCATCATCCAGCCATCCAACTATGAAATCCTCCACAACATGAGCGTCCCCGTCAAAATGGACACTTACTAGCTTGTAGCCGGTTGGCACGCGTCGGTTCCAGGAGCCGTGGTAGGCGACAAAGAGTGCACCATGAAATCTTTCAGGAAACATCCCGTCTTCATAGAAACGCAGCCCAAGAGGGGCGGAGTGGGCCTGAAGCTCCACGGCGGGGGGCTCGGACTCGATGCATAACGAAGGATCACCATATTTTGGGTCTGCAATCCTCTGACCATAGCAATAAGGCCAACCATAGAACCCGCCTTCCCTTACAATATTTATCTCGTCGGGCGGCAGATCGTCACCGAGAAGGTCTCGTCCATTGTCGGTTGCATACATCTCTATTGTCTCGGGATGCCACACAAAACCCACTGAGTTTCTAAGGCCTGAAGCGAATACTTTTTCACCGCTCCCATCTTTTTGGAATTGAAGCACTGCAGCCCTCCGTGGATCGTCTTCACATATATTGCAGGAGCTTCCCACTGACACGTACATCTTGCCATCAGGCCCGAAACCCAGGGTTCGAGTATAATGCCCACCCCCCCTTGGGAGGCCCTCCATCACAACCTCCTTTATGTCACCCCGCAGATCGCCGTCCTTATCTTTGAACCGCGTCACCCTGTCGTTTTCCGCAACATAGAGCCAGTCCCCATCAAAGGCAAGTCCGTGGGGTTGGTTCAAACCCTCTGCATAGGTTATCACACCATCAGCTACCCCGTCCAAATCCGAATCTCTCACAACCGATATCTTTCCCTCTCGGGTCTGGCTCAGATAGATATTTCCCTGGCTGTCAAGTGCCATG
>JABAOE010005167.1_pt2 | contig 14220 bp, 14 predicted proteins | sample 7062141 | NCBI WGS metagenome assembly JABAOE01 (sample SAMN14538627, study PRJNA623070) | marine sediment metagenome | biome: marine biome [ENVO:00000428]; feature: marine pelagic biome [ENVO:01000023]; material: deep marine sediment [ENVO:00002113] | place: India: Gulf of Khambhat ... | reverse complement strand
AGGAAGTAGATCGGGTTGAGCATCGCCAGCTTGAGCGGCAGCTGCTCGGTCTTCTTGATGTTGTTGTGTGCATAGGCTTCTGCGCCGTTACCGATCTCCTTGGCGGCCCAGTAGGTTCCGTTCGCCAGTTTGTCGCCGATCCCTTCACGCTTGACGATCATATCGAGCAGATAATAGAAGCGCCCTTCGTTATCCTCGGGCATTCCCGGGAAATCCTCTTCGCTGAGAATGCCGTTTTCCAGCAATTCAATGGCAAAGGCCATCACCTGCGGGGCGGAGAACCCGTCCAGGCCATATTCGGTAGCCTGCTGCGCGATCCGCAGTCCGAAATCGAGGTCAGAATAGGCCCCCATGGTATATGTGAGCTTGGTAAAGCACTTCATCATGTAGGTTGGCAAGCCCGGCATGGAGATGGTGGCGCCGCACTTCATCGGGCAGTTAAAGCAGCTGATCAGCCGAGTGCGAGCGTTTTCGAGTGTCTCGGTCCACTCTTTTTCAACCTCTTCATTCCAGAAATCCTTGCGGCGTTCTCGCGAGTTGCCCCACATGAAGTTTTCGGTGTGCCACTTTTCGTCGTGGACTTTCATCTCCTGCGGGGAACCAAGACCGGCGAGAATCGGCATGACACCCGGGATCGGGTTGTCTTCACGGTGCTTGATGTATTCCAGCACCTCGTTGCACAGCCCCAGGAATTGAGCCGGCTCGGCGAGCGTAATGTCTTTGGTGCCCCGGACCACGATTGCCTTGACCCCCTTGTCGCCCATAACCGCGCCAATTCCACCACGGCTCGCGCTCGAACGACCTTGCTCGATTGAGGCATAATAGACCCGGTTTTCCCCGGCAAGCCCAATCGCGGCCACCTGGGCCTTCGGTTCCTTGAGTTCGCTCTTGATAATCTCGGCAGTCTCGATGGCGCCCTTGCCGGCGAGATGCGAAGCATCGCGAATTTCAACCTTGTCGTCCTTGATCCAGAGGTAGACCAGGTCGGGCGACTTGCCGCGCAGAATAACCTTGTCGTAACCGGCATACTTCAATTCCGGGGCCCAGAAACCACCCATCATCGAAAAAGCCATCAACTTGGTCTGCGGAGATATTGTCGTCAGGATGGTCCTGTTGCACCCGGTGGCGGGCGTGCCGCAGAGTAGTCCGGCGCCGAATATCAGCAGATTCTCTGGAGAAAATGCCTCCACCTCGGGCGAAACACGGTCCCAGAGTATCTTGGCGTTGGTTCCCAAGCCGCCGAGATAAAGCTCTGTGTCGTGCGGGTCGGAGGCAACCTTTTCAATGTTTCCCCGGGTGAGATCGATTTCCAGATTATAGCCTGTCTCTGCGTATCTCATTTTCTTACCTCTTCTGGTCGATGGTTAGGCTTTCCGCCTTCAAGATATTTTTGCACCAGGTATCAATCTTTATTTATGTAAATAAGTACCTCAATACCTATTTAACTGTCAAGAGAATATAACAGTGTTAGAGAAGACGGCTCGTCAATGTTGAACGATGTTTCGCCAGACGCCGTTTCCCTTGCTCTTGACCAGTCTTCACGGCCAACCGCAACGATTTAACCTTGATTGGTTAAGCGCANNCCACGATTTAACCTTGACTGGTTAATCATAACAAAAACCGTAAGATAAAGAGATGCACCTGACAATGATTATTAACAAAAAGGAACACCGGCTTGCATCTTGCTAGCCAAACATTTAACTTCAGAGAAGATGATTAAAACATGCTGCAATCGACTTGTGCGAAGTTGAACTTTTCACATTGAGAGGTATCTCGAAACATGGACAGTTTTGAAACAGGTCCGATCAGGCCACCCAGCGAAGCCGGGAGTTACCTGATTCGTCTGACGCGTGGGTGCCCCTGGAACAAATGCAAATTCTGTCGATCGTACCGCAGACATAAGTTTGAGATCAGGGATGTCTCGGAAGTGATTACCGACATAGACGCCATGGCGAGAATCAGGGACAAGATAAATGCGGGCACACACGTAGGGGATGAGTACGGCTGGATGGTCGAGAATGCGCTTCGTCATGGAGGTACCACGGCGTTTCTCCAGGACGGCGACTCTCTCGCCATGAAGCCTGATGCAGTTCGCACCATTCTCGGTCATTTGAACAGGCGGTTTCCTGAAATCAAAAGGATAACCACCTACGCGCGCTCCAGAACCATGGCAAGTCGCACAGTCGAAGACCTTGTTTCCTACAGGGAACTTGGTCTTACCCGAATTCATATCGGCATGGAGAGCGGTCATGACCCCCTTCTGGACATCATAAAAAAAGGGACCACGGCCGAAAAGCATATCCTCGGAGGCAGGCAGGTTGTAAATGCCGGTATCGAACTAAGCGAATATTTCATGCCGGGACTGGGAGGGCGCGAGCTCTCAAGCGGCCACGCAACTGATTCCGCGCGTGTTATCAATGCAATAAGTCCCGACTTTATACGTCTCCGCACGATATGCCTCGGCCCCACCCTCCCCCTATGGGAGGAATTCACCTCAGGCAAATTGACGCGGCTTGCCGACATCGAGATCGTCAAGGAAATCCGTGACTTCATCGTTGCCCTGGATGTCGATGGCGCCCGGATTGCGAGCGACCACATCCTGAATCTCCTGGGTGAACTTGACGGCAGGCTGCCTGATGACAAAGACAAGCTCCTCGACATCATCGACACATTCCTTGCCTTGCCAAAAGAGGAACAAGAGCTTTTCCAGGTCGCACGCCGCGCCGGCATGCTGGAGAAGTTGTCAGATATTACCCACCCCAGGGTACAATTCAATGCCAGGAAGCTGCTGGATGAAATCTACCTCCACTACGGAAGGAACGGTGTCGAAGATGCGCTCCGCCAGATGATGGAACGATTTGTCTGATGCATGTTTACGCCGCATCCACCTCGTGCGAAAAAGCCGCTGAACAGCCAGGGTCAAACACGATATAAATATCCGTTCATAAAAAATCTTGTGCCATATATATATTTATGGTACCACAATACCACAATATGTATTTACAGTGCCGTAATCATCAGACGGGTATCTAAATGACCGATCAAACCATCATACGCAACGCCATGGAGAATGACTTTGATGCTGTCATTGCGCTGGATTTTAACAGCATTAAAGAGGAAAAAACGAACTATTGGCGCAGCATTTTCGATCGCTACGTAACGACACACAAAAATGACGGTTATTTTCTCGTTGCCGAAACCAAAGGACAGGTCATAGGCTTCATCGTAGGTGAAGTGCGCGCCTGGGAATTTGGCTCTCCTCCTTGCGGCTGGGTCTTTGCATTAAGCGTAGCGTCAGAAAATCGCGAGTTGGGCGTGGGCCAGCTGATGCTTGAAGCGATGTGTCAGCGCCTGAAGCAATCAGGCGTCAAGACCGTGCGGACAATGGTTGACCGGGAGGACAGACTGACCTTGTCTTTTTTCCGCAGCCAGGGCATGCGCACGGGACGCTACATTGAGCTCGAGAAAAGTCTTGATGGGATTTAACCGGGATTTTCACCTCGCCATATGAGGGGCATCCAATGAAAATACAAAAGGCAAGCCTGTTTGCACTCTATGCGGTACTGGAACTGGCCAGTGACCCTGGACGTCAACTCTCGACGACCGACATAGCAGACAAATACGGTATCTCCACACACCACCTCGCGAAAATCTTGCGTACGCTGGTGCGCTCCAGACTCGTTCAGGCATCCCGTGGCGTTGGCGGCGGCTATCGGTTTACCGGAGTCGTCAATCGGACGACGCTGCTCGATGTCATAGAACTGTTCGAAACCCTTGAATCTGAACTCGATGAACCAAATTCGGCAGGACAGACCGCAGGGCCGATCATTGAGGAACTGCAGTGCATAGCCCGCGAGATTGACGACCTCACGAAAAGTGTCCTGGACACGATCACCCTTGAAACAGTTCTCAACAGTTCACGACTGCGGGCGAGACTTTCTGTGCAAGCATAAAGACAACCAGACGGGAAACTGCAATTTGAAGCGATCACACCAGGAGCAAGCTGACAACAACTGTAATGCCGACTCAAGAATGGGCAGAATCGGTGATCGCCCCTACTGGGCCCTGGTGCTCTCGATCCTGGTAAGAGCGGCACACCAGGTGGGAGCAGCGGTCTTTCTTGCCGTATACCTCCTCGATTCCATAACGGCAATGCCAAAAATCTACACCGTTATCGTCCTCCTCAGCGGGATTCTTCTCCTCGGCGCAGAATGGTGGCGCCACCGCCAGATTTTCAGGGAACCGGCAGGACTTGTCACGATAGTCAAAATCCTGTTGATGGGAGCCGCTGTCCACGGCCTGCTGCCCCTGCAGACAACCATGCTGCTGGTCTTCGTCATCGCATCGGTGATGGCCCACGCGCCGAAGCGAGTGAGACACCGGATCCTGTTCTAAGCGGGATGAGGCTACGCACTCCCAGGTCCGAGGCCGAGGAACCTGCGAGGATTGGTTGAAAAGACCTTGGCCTGAACCTCTTCGGGCAACTTTAAAGACCTCACCAGATCAATGTAATCACTGACAATCTCCGGCTGATACAGAAGTGCATCAGAACCAAAGCATATCCGGTCAGAGTAATGGCAGATAAAATCATAATAGCTTTGAGGATTGTTCCTGATGTGCGGCGCCATGTAAGCGATGTCGGTATAGACGTTGGGATATGAATCGAGAATCCTGCCAAAAGCCTTTCGCCCAATCCCGAAATGGGGAAAGTTGATCCGCAGGTCNNCCGTAGCGGTTGGCATCCATATGGTACAGGACCGGCAATCCGTTGGTTTCGGCAAACGCAAAAACCTCCCATTCGCGGCGATGGTAGTCAGCAAGAGATATCCCGTGGATTTGCGGAATACTGGCGACACGCAGATCGTTGCCGTCATCGGCCAAGTAGAGCCCCTTGATCCCGCGAAAACCACGGGCAACATAGTCAGGCAGCTGTTGTGCTACATCACCGACCATGCAGCGCGTATCGAGCATCGGGAAGATGACCCCGTCATTCTCTACGTTGAACTGCAGCAAGTCGTCGGTCTCGTTGTACGAGGGGGCACCCAAGTAGTCGAAACCTTCCGGAACCAGCGCCCATGCCTCGCTTGCATCAAGTCGGGTGTTGGCCAGTGCCATCACCGCCAGGTGACTAACTCCGGCAGCACGCAGACCGGCAACGCCGGTGGCCACTGTTTCAGCCTGCTGCCTGCCGGCAAAACAATGACAATGGACGTCAATTATNNAGCTCACCGGTAACTAGTCCAGTGTTTTTCCGCTGGATTGTCTTTTTCCCTATTGATTCGTCCACTTTGCCGGCCGCTTCTCCAGAAAGGCTGTCAACCCTTCAACCGCGTCCTGCGTCGCCATCAAATCATTCAGGTAGAGATTTTCAACCCGCTCGAGCTTGTCGATAACGCGCTGTCGATATTCCTCACGCGCAGCGGTAACCGCATAACGCAAGGTGCTGGCACTGTGTGATGCGAGGTGCTTGTCAAAATACATCAGCGCAGATGCTTCCGGGTCTTCATCGACCTGATCAACAAGCCCTGTTGACAAGGCCTCGTCTGCGTCCATACTGCGCCCGGACAGCAACAGGTCCTCAGCACGAGCCTGACCGATGCGTTCAGGGAGCAGGCAGCTCGCTGCCGGGGCAAAAACCGCAAGCTTTATTTCCGGCTGGCCCAGTTTGGCGTCCGGAGACGCAAACAGCATACTGCCGGCGGCGGCGACTTCCAGTCCGCCACCAAGACACTGGCCTTTGATCGCCACCAGCAGCGGCAGCGGGAAGTTGAGCATGCTGCGCACCAGGGCATGCAGAGATTTGAGCATCCCGGCGCACTGGTCGGGCAGATGCTCCTCGACGCTGGCCCCAAAGCTGAAATGAGGGCCTTCGTGATCGAGCAGCACGGCACGTAAATCCCGCTTGTCCCGGTACTCTGCCAATGCGGCATCGAGGGCAGCGATCATGGCGGCATCGACGATATTTGCCTTGGGCCGCGCCAGGCGCAGGCGCAGCAAGGTCCCGTCTCGATCCAGCCAGATCTTCAGGGGGCTGTCAGTCATGGCATCAGCCCTCCTTCCCGGGCATCAAGCTATCAACCAGTTCCTCGGTCCAGGGCACCCCTTTGGCCAGCCCCTGGCGCAGCTTGACGAAATCTATCTCACGACCGATTTCCTTGTTGCCTTCATTAAAGGCGCGGAAGCCGGTGCGTGCTTCGTTCATCATGTTGAGGGCCAGCCAGGCACGCGAGTTCTCCTTGTTCCGGTTCCAGGCTTCAAGTTTCGGCTTGCGCAACTCTTCGAGACTCTTGGTCATGCACTCCGGGAACGTCTCGATCAGCTTGGCGCAAAGCTGTTCAACCTTTTCATCGAGCAGACTCAGGTCGATTTCGCCCTGCTTCAGGAGCTCGCGACCTTCCTTGAAGTCGGCCCCGGACTTGAACTCACCGTGGACAATGCGACCATACTCATCAAGCATTCGGTCGGTAATCACGGTCGGGTTGGCGACAAACTTGCCTGCGATTTTCAATGCCGGCACGACATCGGCCACGATACCGAGACGTGCAGCCTTATGCGCCGAAAAGGGCTCACACAGAGTTCCCGAAACCATCGCCTGTTCACAACCGATCATCACCGGCAGAAAGTCGGTCGCCCCACCGATCGCAGCTGAACCATGCTTGGGACCAGCCTGGCCGAAATTGGCAAGGTCCTGCGCAACGGTGAAGTCGCAGGCCATGCCGATCTCCTGCCCGCCGCCGATACGCATGCCGTTCACCCTGCAGACCACGGGCTTGTCGCAGCCGAGGATCGCCGAAACCATATCATTGAACAGGCGCATGTACTGACGGTATTCCTGGGGGTTGCCGGCATAATACTCGGCATATTCCTTGGTGTTGCCGCCGGTGCAGAAAGCCTTGTCGCCGACCGCGGTGAAAACAACCGCATTGACTTGCCGATCGACCGAGGCACGGCGGAACGCCAGGATAGTCGCCTTGACCATGTCGGTGGTGTAGGAATTGAACTGTTTCGGATTGTTGAAGATGATCCAGGCATTGTAGAGTCCGTCGACGACTGATCCATCAAGACGCTTGGCCGGACGTTTTTCATATAGCACCATACCATCACAGAGACTCTCAACGTCCTTGTCGATCAAATTGTGATCGATGAGGTGGGCAGGCGCTGTTGCGGCGATAATCTGGTCTGTGCTAGCCATTGTTAAACCTCCTTTGAAATACTGGAAAATCAGGCATCGGGCGTCAGTATGGCTCGACGCTTCAGTTTCTGGTCATGAACATCATCGAAAACCGAGTTGATTTCACTGAGCGGATGCTGTTCGATAAAAGATTTGAGTTCCACCTTGCCATCAAGAACCAGGTCGAGAGCTGCCGGATAGTGTTCTGGAAGGCAGCCCCAGTTGCCCAGCGCACGGGCATGGAAGGCCATCAGGTTGGACAGCCGGATATCGACCTTGTCCATGGTGAACCCCACCACACTCAATGTTGAGCCGTGAACCATCAGGCCATAGGCTGACTCTTGTCCGGGCTTGGTTCCTGAACATTCGAAAATGAACCATTCTGTCGTCGGCAGATTATTCTCCCTGGCGAAAGCGATGATTGCCTTTTTCATTTCGCGACCGTCGATTTCCCTGGCATTAAAGGTAGCAGAAGCTCCGGATTCGGCTATGGCATCAAGTTTTCCCTGGTCAATGTCAATGGCGACCACAGCGGCCCCAAAAGCTCTGGCCATCTGGACGCAATATCCACCAACGCCGCCGACACCGATGACGATTGCAAGGCTGCCTGGCGTAACCTGGGCCTGGGATACCGCCTGGTAAGGAGTCGTTACCGCATCCGCTACCACCGACACATCGGCAAGCTCCAGCCCGGCAGCTACAAGGCGTTGTTCATCGACAGGACAGAGGCCGCGTGCCGGGACGACAATGTGACTGGCAAAACCTCCCTGGATATCGTTGCCCGGCATTTTCTGGCTTCGGCAAATGGTTCCTTTCCCGCGCAAGCAGAGATCGCACTCGCCACAGGGTATCACAGCAGGGATAATTACCGCCTTGCCCAACCAGTCATCCGCACCGGCACCGGCGGCAACAACGCGTCCGCTTATTTCGTGCCCCAACGCCAGCGGCAGTTCCGAGTTGGTTCTTACGCCGTCGTAGTAGAACCCGAGGTCGGTATGACAGACACCACACCCTGCAACCTCGACCACAACTTCACCCTCCCCGGCTTCCGCGACAAACTCGTGACGGGTCAGCGGCTCCTTTACTCCGTTCATCATCCAGCGATATGCGTTGATCGACATAGATTTTTCTCCTGTTTTAATTACCGTATCTATTTTTCAGGGGCCTTGAATGCCGTTTGGCCGGCCAACTCGAGAAAGCTGTCTCGTAAACTTTCCGGCATGCTGCAGGGGCGCCTTGATTCACGTTTCACCCAGAGATGTCGGGTATAACCGGTCGTCAGCAGTTCAGTACCACGTCTGACTTCGTAGCCAAACTGCAGGCTTCGACTGGCAACCCAGTCAAGCCAACAGACAGCCCGCACAGTATCCCCGTAACAGGCCGCGAGACGGTAATTCTGCTGTGCCTGGGTGATGATCATGAAGTAGCCCATGTCCTCAATTTCCGGGTAGGCTTTCCCGGCATCTGCACAGAAACGGGTCCTGGCCAGCTCAAACCAGACCAGGTAGTTGGCATGATGCACGATCCCCATCTGGTCGGTTTCAGCATAACGAACATCAAATTCGATTTCCGATCGTCGCTTCATAACCGGCCCTCAAACCCTTTCGATCAGGGTCGCCATCCCCTGGCCGTGGCCGATACACAGTGATGCGATCCCGTATCTGCCTTCGCTGGTCTCAAGCCCGTTGAGCAGGGTTGTCACCAGACGGGTTCCGGTACTGCCCAGGGGATGTCCCAAAGCGATGGCCCCTCCCCAGGGATTGACCTTTGACAACGGCAGGTCGAGTTCCCTGATACAGGCAACGGCCTGGCTTGCAAACGCTTCGTTGAGTTCAAACAGATCAATGTCATCGATGGACAGTGATGATCTTTGCAACAGCTTGCGGATAGCCGGAACCGGGCCCATGCCCATCTGGCATGGATCGAGGCCAACGACGGCGAAATCGACAACCCTCGCCCGTTGCCGCAGGTCATATTTATCGCACGCAGCCTGCGAGGCGAGCATCACCAGGCTGGCACCGTCGTTGAGCGGCGAGCTGTTACCTGCAGTCACGCTTCCGTCGGGCTTGAAAATCGTCTTTAATTCAGCGAGACCGGCAAGGGTTGTATCAGGACGTGGAGACTGATCGCATTCCGCCAATTGATCCCCCACCGGGATCGGCACGATCTCGCGCGTAAAGTGACCGGCCTTTTGCGCCACATGGGCTCGCCGGTGGCTCTCTACTGCAAACTGGTCCTGGTCCTCACGGCTTACACCGTAGACCTCTGCCACCTTCTCGGCGGTCAAGCCCATGTTCGTGAAAGGGAATGCATATCGATCGAGCAAATGCTTGTTGTAATCGAGAGCGGCGGCCATCGGGACGTGGCCCATATGTTCGACGCCTCCGGCCAACAGCAGGTCGGCATGCCCGGAAGTGATCGTCGAAGCGGCAAAATTGAAAGCCTGCAGACTCGATGCGCACAGCCGGTTAATTGTCGCCCCCGGCACCGTATCGGGGAGCCCGGCCAGAAGCGCCGCGAGGCGGGCAATATTTTTGCCTTGCTCCAGGTGTTGACCGACGCAACCGATGAAAACGTCTTCGATCTCATTGGCAAACCCGGCGTCTTTCTGAAGCCCGGACAAAAGCCCCTGAATCAGCGCCGCAAGCAGTTCGTCTGCTCGCACATCACGGTACAGGCCCTTGTCCTGGTGGGCTCTGCCGATCGCGGTCCGTTTGGCTTCGATGATATATGCACTCATGAGGGGGCCTCGTTAAAGTGAGAGCAGTCCGACACTCTTGCCGCCATCGACATGCAGCACTTGACCGGTGATAAATTCGGCATCTTCGGAAGCAAGAAAGGCCACGGCAGCGGCGATATCTTCAACCCTGCCCATCTTTCCGGTTGGCTGCATGCGAATCAACCTCTCGCGTGCTTCCTGAGTCAACCCCTGTGTCATCGGCGAGTCGATGGCCCCTGGCGCAACGGCATTGACGTTCACCTGGAACCTGGCGAATTCGAGAGCCAGGGACCGGGTCAGGCTGACGAGGCCACCCTTGCTGGCCGTGTAGTTGGCCTGGCCGATACTGCCCAGCCAGGCTCTCGATACAATATTCACAATTTTTCCAGAACGTTGCTGTTTAAACGTCGGGAAAACTGCCTGGCAGCAGAGGAAAGCCCCCTTCAGGTTGACGTCCAGAACCTGGTCCCAATCCTGTTCAGAAATGTTGCTGATCAGGTTGTCCCGGATGATCCCTGCGTTGTTGACAAGCACATCGAGGCGACCGAATCTCTCGACGACATGACTGACCAGTTCGTGAACCTGATCCTTGCTGGCGACATCTGCAGTCATCTGCATCATTTCGCAACCGGTGTCCGCAAGGCTTTCTGCAAGCAGTCGCAACTGCTCCGCGTTGACATCTACCAGTACGAGTTTTTCCCCCTGCAAGGCAAAGCGCCTGGCGATCGCGGCTCCGATCCCCTGTCCGGCGCCGGTGATCAAGACCACCCGGCCACCGCCTTCTTGAGCCATTGAGTTCATCAGCAGGCCTCCACGACCATTGCAATCCCCTGGCCACCGCCGATACAGGCGGAGGCGATGCCAAACTGCTTATTATCCCGCTGCAGCGTCTTCAGGCAGGTGAGTGTCAAACGCACTCCTGTCGCTCCGAGAGGATGGCCGATTGCAATAGCACCACCGTTGACGTTGAGCTTGTCCTCATCGAGCTCCAGAGCCCTGGCAACGGCCAGGCATTGAGCCGAGAAAGCCTCGTTAATCTCAAAGCGATCTATATCGCCCAAGGTCATCCCCATCTGGTCGAGCAGCAAACGGATCGCCGGCACCGGACCAATCCCCATAATGTCGGGACGAACACCGGTGGACGCAAAACCACGAATTTTACCAATCGGTTGCAGGCCGTTGGCACGAACATATTCTCCAGATGCCACCATCATGGCAGCGGCACCATCGACGATCCCCGATGCACTGCCTGCCGTAGTCGGACCTTCCTTGCTGAACACGAACGGCAGCCTGCCGAGTTCTTCCATGCTGGTCTGGCGGGGGTGCTCATCTGCAGCAACACCTTCACGATTGTTGCAGCGGTAACTGCGCGGCTTCAGCCCCTCAACTTCAAGGACCCCTTTAGCAGCAACCGGGCTAATTTCCATCTCGAAGAATCCCGCCGCCTGTGAATCTGCGCAGCGCTGTTGGCTGCGAAAGGCGAAGGCATCAACATCCTCACGCGTTAATGAATATTCGCGTGCCAGGTTGTCAGCAGTGCATCCCATTGGGACGGCGGCGGTGTCATTAAGGGCCTCCCAGAGCAAATCCTGGAATTCGGGGCGACCTAACGGAAAGCCCTGACGAGCAGAATAAGACACGAGGGGGAAGCGGCTCATGGCATCGGTGCCGCAGCCAAGCACCAGTTTCGCTTTGCCGAGCGCGATCTGCTCGGCAGCCTGTCCCAGCAGTTCAACACCGGAGCCACAGATACGTTGGGTAAGCAGTGCAGTGCTCTCGAGCGAAGCGCCACTGTAGAGCGCAATATGACGCGGTAAAAAGAAACTGTCCGCGCTGGCCTGGCCAATATTGGCAACGATCGTCTGGTCAATATCGCTGGACGGGACACCGGCAGCCTCAATGGCCGCTCGACTGGCAAGGATACCCAGGTCAGTCGGTGAAACCGTTGACAAGCCGCCCGTATATTTGCCAAACGGAGTACGTTTCCCTTCGACCAGGAAAACATCTTCAAACACTGCTCCGCTGCCTGACTTCTGGTCGCAAAACCCCTTGACGCTTGCTTTCATGACAACTCCTTATTTGCCGACAAAAGTCGGTTTCTGGCCGCTGATAATACTGGAAAGACCGGCGAGAGCATCTGCCGTTGCAAAGATCGTCTTCAATCCGTCGAGCTCCAGCTGCAAACCTGCCTCAAGACTCAGAGCATAACCCCGGTCAACCAGCTCCATGGCCTGACGCAGTGCAATCGGCGCCTTGCGTGAAATTCCCTTGGCCAGCCGGGCGTATTCTTCACGCCCGAGCAGCGGATCGTCAAGGTCTCCTTTGAAGTCAGCGAAAGCCGCCTCCTCCGGGGTCTCTTCAACGCGCCCTGCCTGTGGTTTGTCTATGCTGAATGCAGCCAGGTCGCGCCAGTCTAAAAGCGGCTCGATCACGGCATCAACCAAACCGTAGGCATAGGCCTGCTTGGCATTGATAAACTGCCCGCCCGCAATCAACTGCTTTGCCCGGCCAACTCCGACGAGGCGGCTGGCACGCTGCGTTCCGCCGAGACCGGGATAAATACCGATCCCGGTTTCCGGGAAAGCCAGGACCGACTTGTGCGTCCCGATACGGAAATCACAAGCCAGCGCCAGCTCCAGACCGCCCCCTAATGCGAGACCGTCGAGATATGCATAGGTGGTCTTGGCAGAGACGCTTATTTTCGTCAGAACCTGCTGTCCAAACTCGGTGAATTTCTGGATTCGATCGAGGTCGTTTGCGTCAATCGCATCAAGGAAAAACTTGATATCAGCGCCAGCAATAAAGGCCTTGCCCTTGCCGAGAATGAATATCTTGCTGATATCACTGCGGGCCTCGAGTTCATCGAGGCAGCCGTCTAGCTGACTCATGACCTGTTCGCCGAGCGGATTCATACGGTCGGGAAGATCAAAGACGATGAAGCCACTTTCCCCTATGACAGTCGTGGAGACCCACTTCAACTGAAGCTTGTTTGCTTGTGAGAGATCACCCAGACAGCCAGGGACAGTCAATCCCCACTTGTCGAAAACAGTCTTTACCATTGCTGCGACCTGAGCGCTGCCGAGTTTGTCCAGCAACTCGAACGGCCCGACCGGCCAACGCAGTCCGGCACGTGCGCCCAGGTCGGCGTCTGTTGCACTGACAACACCTTCATCAACCATCTGCACAGCGACACCGAGGCTGGCTCCGACAAGTCTTTTGGTGACCACATCGAGATCATCACTGCCACCAGCGAGGATTTTGGTGTCATCAACGTTCCAGTCTCTGCCGGATGCAACCTGCTGACAAAGAATCTCGGACGGCGCATAAAAAGGTCCCAGTTCACTGGCCAAGCCGTCGGCGGCGTGCATGGCAATCGGCACTCCGGTTGCATTCATCAGAGCAAATGGCCCCATACCTACGCCAAACACATCACAGGCAACTTGATCGATGAAGGCAATACTGCCATGACCTTCTTCATAAAGACGAGCGGCCTCGTTTAACCAGGGCACGAAAAACCGGTTGACAGCAAAGCCCGGCGCATCTTTGACGATTATCGGGGTCTTGTCATAATAATTGTAGAAGTTCCCCAGCGCAGAAACGATTTCAGCAGAGGTTTTGGCACCCGGAATCAACTCGACCAGCTTGTTCTTGGCCGCATGATAGAAGTAATGGACACCGACCACGCGCTCAGGAGTCTGCAGATCAGCGGCAATTTCACTGATCAGGAAAGATGATGTATTGCTGGCAAGAACGCAATCACTGGAAACGATCTTCTCCAGGTCGGCAAATAGCTTCTTCTTGACTTCAAGGTTTTCAAAAATTGCCTCGACAACAAGATCAACCTTTGCCAGTTCAGCCTGATCTGTCGTGCAGTGCAGCCTCCCGAGGATCTGATCAAAAGCCTGCTGGTCAATCAACCCGCGCTGCAAAGCTTCGCCGAGCGACTCGCGCATGAATCCGACTCCGCGATCAAGGAATTGCTGCTGCTGGTCCACCAGGGTCACCGACAACCCTTTCATTACAAAGTGCTGGGCAATAGCCGAGCCCATCGTCCCGGCACCAACGACACCCACGGAAGTAATTGATTTCATCATTTCACCCTTATTGTAGATTCCGAGTAAACAGCTAATCGTACCGGGCAAACAAAGCTCTATGTCGCCCAATAAACAATATAAACTACCAATACGACTGTTTCGCAATGCGAAACTCATTTTCGATTTTTACAAATTCTAAACAACAATACACTGTTTGTAAACACAATTCTTAAAATGAGCTCAAAAGTTCTCACATAAAGCAGCCAAATTATTGCATTTGTGTAGTTTTTCACTTA
>JABAOE010002889.1_pt6 | contig 14253 bp, 14 predicted proteins | sample 7062141 | NCBI WGS metagenome assembly JABAOE01 (sample SAMN14538627, study PRJNA623070) | marine sediment metagenome | biome: marine biome [ENVO:00000428]; feature: marine pelagic biome [ENVO:01000023]; material: deep marine sediment [ENVO:00002113] | place: India: Gulf of Khambhat ... | reverse complement strand
GGGGTAGGAGCCAGTGGGGAATCCTCCTTGTCTTGAGCGTGATCGCGCTTGTTTACACGACCATCTGGGACAACTACCTGGTAGCCAACCAAATCTGGTGGTATGCCCCGGAGCAGGTCTTGGGGTTGACCATCGGATGGGTGCCGATCGAAGAGTACACCTTCTTCCTCTTGCAGCCTTTGCTCACCGGGCTTTGGTCCCTGCTTGTCTTCAACCGATACAGGGAACCTTCTCATGCAGGCGGGCGTGATGCCAGGCTTCGCTGGGGATCGGTGGCGGCTGCAGGCGTTCTATGGACGGTTTCCGCTGCAGCGCTTGCAGTGGGAGATCAGCAACTCCGCTATTTGGCATTGATCCTGGTTTGGATACTGCCTCCCATGGCGATTCAGTTCGCGTATGGTGGAGACATCCTCTGGCAGCGCTGGCGAACGGTTCTGCTTTCGCTCCTTCCGCCTACGATCTACCTTGCGGTAGCCGACAGCTTCGCTATTTCTTCTGGTATTTGGACCATCAATCCGGCCACTTCGCTGCCGATATTTCTGGGTGGCCTCCTGCCTCTGGAAGAATTTGTGTTTTTCTTGAGCACAAACTGTCTCATCGTCTTTACGGTGGTGCTGGTCTCATCGCAATCGGCCTCGATCTCTCGAGTGCGCGCCTGGGTCGTCTCGCGCAAGCCAGACTCGCGCAAGCCAGACGATCCTCCTTCTTACTCTGACAACTTGGTCTAAATGATTGGGGGACTACGTAAGCGGGCCTGGCTGCTCCTGCCGATCATCATTCTGCTTGCCTTTGCTGGCGTTCTGATCTGGGCAGTCGCGATTCCCTCGCCGATGGCGAAGGCAAATGGGGCTCTTGAAGCCCCCGAAGCGGTTGAAACTGGTTCCTGGCTGGTTTTTCAACCCGCTGATAGCGTTCCTGAGGCCGGGCTGGTGCTTTATCCTGGCGGTCGAGTCGATTACCGCGCTTATGCCCCCCTGGCTCGTGCAATTGCTCAGGAGGGCTACCTGGTGGTGGTGCCACGTATGCCACTTAACCTGGCGGTCCTGGCACCCGCGGTCGCCCAAGATATCATCACGGCTTTTCCGGAGATTGAGCATTGGTCTGTGGGCGGCCACTCGCTGGGTGGCGCGATGGCCGCTCAATTCGCAGGGCAGAATCCCGAACTCGTCCAGGGTCTCGTTCTCATGGCTGCCTATCCTGCCGGCTCGCTGGATCTGAGCACGAGTGAGATTCAGGCCGTTTCAATATACGGCTCACTCGATGGAGTTGCCCCTCCGGAGAGGATACTTGCGGCAGGCGCGCAGCTGCCGCCGTCAACCGAATTTGTCGAAATCAGGGGAGGGAACCACGCACAGTTCGGATGGTACGGGCCACAATCGGGAGACAACCAGGCGGAAATCTCGCGGGCCGACCAGCAGGATCAGACGGTCGCCGCAGTCATTGCGCTGCTCGCCGCTATTGGTGAAAGTGATCGAGTGACCCCCTAGCCCGGCCGGCAGGAGCTAGTCATGAACTGGAGTATTCGGTGCTCCGGCGGAGACTAGCTAAATCTCGCAGCAAATACGCAAAAGCGGGACCGGAACCGGTCCCGCATGACTTTGACACGCTCTCCAGGCCTAGCGAAAGACCCTCAAATCCTCGTAATCGTCCAATATCCCGTATTCTCCTGTGTCCTGCAGGTCGAAATGCTCAAACAGCGACACGCGCGGCGGATAGTAGGTGAAGAAAACGAAAGCAAAGGTGAGCAGAAAGAGGCTCCCAAAAGCCAACCGCCGCGCCTGCTGAAACTCCATCGGCGGAGACGACAGGATGCGGTAGCTGATTGCTTGCCCGATCCCTACCGCGACATAGAAAATCGCGATATTGAGCCAATTCACATTGCCAAGAAACGGAGTGTAGATGTACCAGGTGATGATAATGATGGCCATCATGGTCATGATGCTCACCGCTTTGCCGATCGCGTAGTTTCTCGCCACATCGCGCACGTAGGTGTACTCAATCAGCGCAAAAAAGAGCGCCGGCCAAAAGACCATTTTGAGATGCTCCCAGGTGCTCTCATTCACCGCACCCAGCCAACCGATCGGCGACCAGAACCCACTCAGCTCAAAAATGTAGTGTAGGCTGGCTCCGATCGTGCCTATAAATATGAAGGCCCCGATCTCCCAATAGAGCAATTTTCGCTTCATCGCAGAGCCAATAATCTCCTCTCTATGCCGCTGCTCGATGACTAGATGATGCGGAATACAAAGAGCGCACCGATAAGGGCAACAAACCCTCCGCCGGCACGCAATACATAGTTGCCCTTCTCGTAATGCTGCGGGATGTCACCCATGAACACACCGGCAATGTGAATTCCTGCGGTAGCAAGCATAAAGCCCGCCGCATATAGAACCGGTTGCGCGGTCAGTGGCATTTCGACCCCGTGTGCAAAGCCGTGAAACAGGGCAAAAAGGGCTACGAATCCCATAGCAACCAGGATCGGGAACCGCTTGCCAATCAAGATTGCTACCCCCAGAGCCACAACCGATAATGCGATACCGAACTCAATGCCCTCCAGCTCGCCAACCGCAATCCCAAAGATCCCGCCCAACGCCATGACCACCACAAACGTTGCCGGAACCGTCCAAATTGCGCGGCCGCCGATTTGCGCACTTACGATTCCGACGCTTAGCATGGCGAGCAGGTGATCTGGGCCCAGAACGGGGTGGGTGATTCCAGAGACAAAGGATCCTGTCAGGCCGATGCTGCCTTCATGTGCGAAGGCAACGCCCGGTATGGCCGAGATGATCACGGCAAGGATTGTGGCGCCGATCAATTGCTTCATGATTGCCAATTTGCTCATCTACCTCTGGCTCGGACCTAAATCTCGTGCTGATCAGCCGAAGCTGACATATCGGATGCGCCCGAAGGGGTTGGTTTGGGTTGCGGGCCTGCTATCCAGCCTCTCTTCTGTGCAAACTTCATCAGAAAACCCAGATGGAATGACTGCATCGTCTCAAGCGCACTCTGATTCGCAAAGGTGCCTGCACGTTTAACGGAGATGTAGTCTCCCAAAAATGGAAAGATGGCGATCCAGAAGAAGACATTCACAGCAATTGCGTACGCGACGTAAGCGGGATCCCCGAAGCGGTACCACAGCCATGGAACAAGCAATACCACTGTCCCCGTATACGCAATCAGCACGTCGCGCACAATTCCGAACCCGATTAGGCTGCTCAATCCAACCGTCACCGGGATGGCCAGCCAGTCGATCACCAACAACCCGCCGAACAATGGTGACATTCCCCCGCCGCCTTTGAAGCGGTAGTAGATCGGGAAGTTGTGTCCCGCCACACTCGCAGCTGCCACAATCAGGAAATAGTCCTGGTCCGGAAAGGCCTGCCAGAAGATGGCAGTTGGGATAGCTGCTTTTGCCATATCCAGCGCGCTCGTAAGGCATCCTTGAAGCGGGCGTCCCCGCATTGCGAAACTGGATGCGCTCACCCGGTCGAATACAAATTCCACTCCTGATCCTGGTAGTTCAACTTGCGTGACCTCGATATCCTCATCGGGAACGGCCAGCCGCGCCACCATGCGCGTGAACGAGATCCCGCCCAGCAGATAACCGATAGCCGCTGCGCCACCTGCAATCCAGGGATTCATGAACCTTCCCGGTGCACGCGCACCTCACCCTTGTATCCATCTACGGTGACCTGCTTTCCCTCCAGCAAATCGCAAGCAGATGAAACCGATACCACCGCAGGAAGTCCGTATTCCCGCGCGACGATCGAGCTGTGAGAAAGCATTCCACCAGATTCAGCAATCACCGCTCCAGCCTTGGAGAAGAGCGGTGTCCATCCGACGTCGGAGAACGGCACAACCAGTACCTCTCCTGGGGTGAGGCGATCGAATTCTCGGATTCCTCGAATCACGCGTGCCGTACCCGTATAGTAGCCGCGCGCGGTTGGGATGCCGTGCAGGGTATCCATGCTGTGATCCAGTGTCTCCGGCGGGGGCATCTCGTCGCCAAAAATGACCTCAGGAAGAACGAATTCCTTGGCTCGTTCCATTGCCTGCTTTCGATCTGCAATGTGCTTTCGGAGCTTTGATTGGCTGTCAGAAACTGTCATCGCCTCGCGTATATCGGGCTCCTTGAGAAGGAACACGTCCTGCGCGTGGTCGATAAGTTCTCGCTTCACCAATCGAGCGCCAATTTCCAACCAGTATTTGCGCAGTTCCGCGTGGGCGTAGGTGTAGAGCGAGCTGACTCCCTCACGGTAGAGTCTGAACTGACGGGCGCGTCTGTATATCCAGCCGAGCCATAATTTGTCTAATCGACCGAGCGGGAGTTCCGCCCAGGTGGATCGCTCCGAAACCATCTCCGGCTCGGTGTAATCGGCGATCAGGTTCAGAATCATCTCCCTGTTCTCACTCCAGCGAGGGCATGAGAAATCATTGCCGCTGTCTGCGAGATGGCCGAATTGCTCCATGAATGCATCTACCGAAAGCTGTAGCTCGGCGAGGCCGTCCACAGCTGGAGAGGCGTCGGACCCGCCGTTAAGCACTTGCCTCTGGAGTTCCGGAGCCAGAGCCTCGAACTGGCGATGAAGGGCTTCCAAGTGAATGTTTGGGTCATAGTTGGCAAAATCGCTTTGCCCTTCCGTGAAATCCAGCATCTCGATGGCGATTCCGCGTGACTTGAGCATGCGCCGCAAAAGCCCTTCGTAGACCTGCAGCAAGACTGGAACGACGATGTTCATATAGGTCACTTCACGCATTGCCACATAATGCCGGTCAAGCCTGTCGATGAGCACTGAATCGGATATGCTCTCCATGTCATTTCGGTNNTGATGGAAGGACGGAAGGTAGGTTTGTCTGAGCCTCCCTCAAATCCCACCAGAAGCTCAAGGCTCTCCTCTGGCATTGCCAGGGCTCGGAACACCCGGCCGATGGCAGCCATGTTGAAGTAAGCCCGGTAATGAAAAGAGCGGGCCAAAGACTCGGGGTCGATATCGTTGCGTCCGATAACTTCAGTAAACAGATCGACCCAGGCCCCATTGACGAGCGGGACATTGACAGACCAGACCAGAGGCTTAATCAGGCCCGGAAGCACCTCCTTCGCGATCCGATTGGAATAGATTGGAATGTTGTCAATGTGGGTGATGCGCCGTAGTTGCACCCAAGAAATGCTGGTGCCATCGAAGACCCACTCGAGATCAACCGGGTGGCCATACCTGCTTTCGATAGATCTGGCCTGTTGAAGGACTTCGTCGATTAAACCGGGCTCGATCTTGGACGCCTTCGGCGTTTCAATCCATTCGCCCCACTTATAGATCCAGCGATCCGGAGTAGCACCGCTCTGAAGCAGCGCTTCCCCGCTTCCAGGCAGCGCTTCGATCACCACCTCGGCAAACCCAGTGAGCGGGTTGCGGCTGAATGCGACCCCAGAAACGCGTGGCTCAACCATTTCCTGTAGCAGGACCGACATTTCAACTTGCTCAAGGGGAGCTTTAACTTGGTTGAGGTAGGCCGCGGCCGCATCTGAGCGGCCTGAGTCGAAGACTTCCTGGATCGCATGAAGAACGCCTTGACGCGAATCGACATCCAGCAGTGTTGTGAACTGACCGGCAAAAGAGTGTAGGCGCCCGTCCTCCAGATTTGCCGAAGATCGAATCGCATATGTGCCGTTCGCAGGAATAGCTGCGGTGAGCTCACGCTCAAACTGTNNGTTTTTTACTTCAGCCGTACAGATCCAAGTCTGCGGCACCTGGAAGCCGCTCTTGGCGAGCCACAGAAGATTGGTTGCTTTGCTACCAATGTCCGGTCTGCTAACAACCGCATCGAGAGGAAGGAGATAGTTCTTTGGCATCAAATATGTTTAATACGCCTGGAGGTTTAGGCGATTGCAGGTGAACCTGGGGTCACCAAGTCCTACCCTTTACAGAACAAGCTTCGGATTAATCTGCGGATTCGACTTTTTGGCGCTGCTGTGATTGCCGATTCTACCGGATGCGGACCCGAATCTCTATGGAAATCGCGTAAAAGCTTGGTGAAAGTTGGGCTTGCCCTGTCCATCGGCTTTTAACCTTGACAAGCTCCATCCAAGCAGGTAATCTCAACAAAGATTTAGGCATGCCTAATTTTGTGGGTTTCCATCCATGCAGACACAGGCAGTTGAAGACTACCTAAAGGTTATTTATGAGCTTCAATACGAGGGCGGTAAGGTTTCCACCACCCACCTTTCGGAGCGCCTGGGAGTCGCGCCGGCGTCCGTTACCGGTATGGTGAAGAAACTGGCCAAAATGAAGCTCGTGGTCCATGAGCCGTATCAAGGCGTTGAACTCACGCCGGCAGGGGAGAAGATTGCCCTGGAGGTGATTCGGCACCACCGGCTGGTCGAAAGTTACCTAGCGGAAGCCCTGGGAGTTCCCTGGGATAAGGTGCACGAAGAGGCGGACAAGTGGGAGCNNTTTCGGAAGAGATGGAAGACCTGATTGATGACAAACTCGGGTACCCAACCACAGATCCTCATGGTGCCCCCATACCCGCCCGCGACGGCTCGATGCCACAGGCCAACCTGCGCCGCTTATCTGAGCTTGAGCCGGGAGAATCAGCGGTGATCGCCGAAGTCAGCGATCACGATGCGGAGCTGCTGCGCTACCTTGGAGAAATGGGTTTGTTTCCCCAGGCCAAGGTCCGTCTCGTTTCCAGTGCCCCTTTCAACGGACCGGTTACGATCCGCATCAACGGCGATGAGTACGCACTTGGTCGAGATATCGCCGGTTATATCCTGGTAACCCCCACCATTTAGTCTCGTCCTCCAAAGAATCCGCTCTGATCTCAGGGAACCAAACCCGCTCGGGGGGGTTATATGCCAATGGCCGTGGTACCGAAACCGCTTACCAGCGCACGAAAAGTGTATTTGGAGGTCTGGTAGCCGATTCCGTTTCCGAAGCATCTTGATTTGGCAGGACCGCTGGAAGCACAGTTCGGTCGAAATCTGTGGGGTCAGATCGACCAACTCAACCCAGTAAATGCATGTTGGGCAGCATCAACGGTTGAATAAAGAACATGTTGGTTATGATAATTGGACCTGCGGTTGACCCAGACCTGGAGGCAGCTTCTCAATGACGCCAACTTTAGCATTAGCGCTGGAAGATTTTGTGCCAGTAATTCTCACGTCGTTAGCCCTGTTTTGGGTTACGCGCATGGTCCTGGCGATCGATCGGCGCAGCGGCTATGTAGCCCTAGCTGGTTCTGTTCTGGTCATCTTGGGCGGATTGCTCAAAGCCAGCAGCAAGCTTTTCTGGGTGTTCTCGGGAGAGCTGATCGGCTGGATGGAAGACAGCCTATTCCTGCTAATGGCTCCTGGATTTGCACTCATTGCCTGGGCCATCTGGACCGGGCAACGTCGTCTACTGCAAGACCAAACGGCAAGGTTTTTCTACGCTCCGCCGGTCGGATTCCTGATGCTGATTGTTGGTGGCACATTCTTTTTCAGCGAAAGCGAAGGCGAAAGGACCTGGTTCCTGGTGCTGCTGACCCTGACCGTAATCATGAGCAGCCTGATGCTGATCTTGTTAAGCAGACATGCCCGGTATTACCAACGCAATGGCACGGCTGCGCTCTTCCTCATCTACCTCGTGCTGACTATCTTGCTGAACGGGATGGCCAGAACCCCGAGTCCCACGGTCGGAGTGGAGTGGACCAAGCAATTGCTCAATACAGCCGCCGCCAGTATTCTGCTGCTGGCGAGCTGGCAATTGTGGCGGGCCACCCAGCAGCCCGTGCAACCAGACGTGCCTTCCTTGGAAACTGTCTGAGAGCTGACCTCCAGGCTGAAAGGAAAGGTCAGGGTTCGGCCAACCTAGATATAACGGTTGTGTTCCCCGAGGCGCCCTTGAATCGGTTGCCGAAATACAAACGAAATCCCCACGCTGACAGTCGATCTCCCAGGAGGCGATATTGCCAGCGGTTTGCATACAACTGCAGGACGTAGATTTTCTCGCGGGGTTCTCGATCCGTGTAGCGATCTTTGCCGGCGTTCCAGATGCCCCCATATCCAACTTGTCCCAATCCAGCTCGGACCGCATAGGCAACCGATTCTGCAATGATCGCCTCATAGGCATGGTGAGTCTTGGTAGAACGGTCGAAACCGCCCTCCGAAAGCTCGAGCCGTTCACGATGCCGGACGAACGACTGCAACCCAGTTAGTTTCTCGTCGCGCTGGGTAAAGATATGCACAGCATCCCCGCAATTTCTGAAGAAGTACTGGCAAACCCCGTAGGCATATTCCCGAAACTGCCAGCGACCAATTCCACCATGATAGGCATAGGTCGAATACACCAAATCAGAGAACTGGCGGGCCAGCTCATCCGAAACCGGTCCTTCGTGGACGTGAACCGACCCTCCCGATCGCTCGTGATCTCGCAGATGCCGCCTAAGGCGCTTATGTCCTGCCAGAAATTCGCCGCCGTCCTTGTAGCCCGAACAATCGATCTGTCCGATTCGATATTCGGTTTCAAGCAGCCGGTGTCGCACCAGCGGAAGCGCATCTCGAACGTCGTCGTCTAGCCGGCCAAAGTAAATCGCATAGTAGAGACTCCTTTTGGCCATCGCTCTCAGCAGTGCTGCTGCCACCTGCGGTCGATTGACGTCCCTCCCATAGTAAATCGTCGTGTCCCAGCCAACGTGGTTTCCCTCCCCCAAAAGCTGTTTGACCGCGACAAATGGGGAGAAGCTCATCAGACTGGTCACGCCAAGCAACTCGCCCCCTGGATTGATCGCGCGCAACAACTGGAAGAAGCGACCATTTGGGGGGATGACGTCCAGCATGCTCGGCGAAATGCCGCGGCTTTCCAAATCAGGCATGAGAACCTGCCGCTCATGAGTCTCTAGACGGCGGCGGGAAATAGAGATGTGGATTGAATCTTGGTTAGTGTGCATTCTGGTCCCGGATTTACGGTTTCAACCGGGGAGTCGAGTGGGCCAACCCGCGCACGGCGGGTGGCGCAAGGTAGCTCCTCCCGGTACTGATCCATCCTGTTGCCTTCGCAAGACAAGCAATTGCCGAGATCCAGGTGTGTTAGCCCGCGAAGGATCGTTTCAGTATTCTAAGCGGTTCATGTGTGACCATCGAGCCCCGTCTATCTCAGGCACCCAGGTGATACAATCCGGCGGATTCTCGGAAGTTGACGGTGACGTTCAAATCGAAACACCTTCTCTGGCTGCTTGCTGCTCTGGCCGCTACAAGCCTGGCCTGCAATTTCGCCTATAGCTTCATCGAGGACACTACCGGAATCTCGCTTGGCGATGATGAAACCCGGGAAGTCACTGTTCCACCCGTTATCGAGGGACCGCCGGACGAGATCGATACACCGGCGCAAGCCCCCGATGAATCTGACCCTTCCGAACCCTCCGCCGATACGGAGGCAGCGATCCCTCCCGAGGTGCGCGATCAGATGGACCAGATTCAGGACGAAGTCGTCCTCCTGCGTGGCTTACAGCCAACCGGTCCGGTCGACCGGGGTTTACTCTCCAATGAAGAGCTGCGCGAGTATGTGCTCGAGGACTTTCTGGCGGACTATACCGAAGATGAAGCTCAGGATGACGCTCGCATCCTGGCTCTGCTGGGTCTCCTGGCCGAAGACTACGATCTCTTTAATCTGTATCTAGATCTTTACAGTGAAAACATCGCCGGTTTCTATGATGATGAAATCGAGCAGATGTTTGTGGTCCAGGACTCTCGATTTGGAGGTCCCGAACGCCTGACGTATGCGCACGAGTATGCACATGCCCTTCAGGACCAGACCTACGATTTGGATGAAGGGCTGGGTTTCAATGACGATGAATGCGAAGCCGATAGCGAGCGTTGCGCTGCTCTGCAGGCGCTCATTGAGGGCGATGCAACGCTGCTTGAGGAGCGCTGGCTGTTGACCTACGCCACCGATGCTGATTTCCAGCAGCTGCTGGACTTCTACGATAGCTTCTCGAGTCCCACCTACGAGTCCGCTCCTGAATTCCTGAAAGAAGACTTCCTGTTCCCGTACATCACCGGCCGTGAGTTTGTCGATTACTTCTTCCTGGACGGGGGTTGGGCTGCAGTGGATGCGCTTTACGAGAATCCCCCGGTTTCAACCGAGCAGATCCTTCATCCAAATCGATATCCGCGCGATATCCCGGTTCCGCTTGTGGTACCGGAAATTCTGGATGAGCTTGGCGATGATTGGCGTGAGATAGATCGGGATGTGCTCGGCGAATGGTTCACTTTTCTGGTGCTGCGGGAGCATCTCACAGAAGAACGGGCTGCGAAGGCCGCTGAGGGTTGGGGAGGCGACTACTTCATTGCTTTCCACAATGAGTCCTCCGGCGACAACGCACTCGTGATGGCTTCGATCTGGGACACGGTTTCAGAGGCGCACGAGTTCTACGGAGCTTTCCGAGATTATGCCGATTCACGCTTCGGAGAGCGAACGCTTTCTTCCACGACTCGTTCCGCATGGGAATCCCGGCGCGCTTGGAGTTCCATGGATATTGCGGGAGATCAGACTCTGTGGGTTCTAGCTCCAGGTGCAGAGATTGGCGAACGAGTGCGAGAGCTAATCGAGTTCCCCGCTGAGCAAGCTGACTAGTCGCTGAAAGAAAAGCGTCGCCCGGCATGGGCGACGCCCTGGTTCTCCAAGCCCTCCAAAGACTTTAGCCGGTTGTAGTCCCCTCTCGGGGTTCTTCCACGTCGTCCATCCACGAGGCCTGATATTCGGTCTTCTCCAACTCTTGTGCGCCGACCGTTACATGTAGCGGACGGAAGGTGTCCACCATAACCGCCAATTCGTCGGTACGCTCCTGTCCAATGGAGGCCTCTGTCGCGCCCGGTTGTGGTCCGTGGGGTAGTCCGGAGGGGTGCAGCGTCACGTCGCAGCGATCGATGCCCTTGCGTGACATGAAGTTGCCGTCGCAGTAGTAGATCACTTCATCGGAATTCACATTCGAGTGGCTGTAGGGTGCCGGAATCGCCTGCGGATGGTAGTCAAACATGCGCGGTACAAACGAGCACACCACAAAATTCCAACCCTGAAAAGTCTGGTGGGTCGGAGGCGGAAGGTGCAGCTGTCCGGTACGAGGTTCGTAGTCGTAGATATTAAATACCCAGGGGTACAGGTATCCATCCCAACCAACCACATCGAAGGGATGGTAGTCCAATGTATGGCGCGTGATGACATCACGCACTTTGACACGAACTTCGTGGTCGCCCTTCTCCGAGAAAGTTTCGAGTTCTTGAGGAAGCCGAATGTCTCGTTCGGTGTAAGGAGCGAATTCAGTGAGCTGGCCGTGCTTGTTGCGGTAGCGTTTGGGAGGCTCGATTTGCGAAGCTGATTCGATTACGAAGAAGCGTGCCTCGGAATCCAATTCCATCGCCCAGGTCGTGCCGTACGGAATCACCAGGTAGTCGCCCTCATGAAAGGGCAGCTTCCCGAATTGGGTTCTCAGCAAGCCTTTGCCTTCGTGCGCGAACCAAACTTCGTAAGCTTGCGCATTCCGGTAGAAGTACATCATGCTGTCGGTCGGACGACTGATGCCCAGCGTCACGTCGCTGTTTCCCATCAATGTGCGGCGCGCTGCAACGGCGTCTCCCCCCGTAGGTAGGTCAACGGTCGCAAATGCCCGGTGACGGAGCGGTCCGTAATCGGCGTACTCCTCGCCCGCGGAGCCGAGCTCTTCAGCCTCTTTGACCCGAGGGGGCAAATTGTGGTGATAGAGGATGGACTGGATTCCATCGAATCCTTCCAACCCCATCACTTCTTCACGGTAGAGCCCTCCATCAGATTTTCTGAATTGGGTATGGCGTTTCTGTGGCAGTTCGCCAAGCCGGTGATAGAACGGCATATGGTCCTCCTTGGTGTTTGGTGGCGCTAGTTTTTGCGGGATCCGATGCGATTGCGCAGTATCCCGAGGCGCTCAATTTCGAGCTCAACGACATCTCCCTCTTGTAGCCAGGGGCCCTCTCCCCTGGTTAGCTCGAGCAAGCTTCCGGTTCCTACAGTTCCCGATCCAATAACATCGCCCGGCATGAGATAAACATCTTCCGATGCGCGCGCGATCATTTCGCCAAAAGAATAATGGATATCCTTCCAGTTTCCGCTGGATCGTTCAGCTCCATTCACCCTCGCCGTCATTGCAAGGTCGTAAACGCCCGGCCGATCGGCGAACCGGTCTGCCAGCTCATCCGGGGTAACGATGGCGGGGCCGAGCGATGAGGCAAAGTCTTTGCCTTTTGCGGGACCGAGCCCCACGGCCATTTCCTTGCGCTGCTCGTCTCGGGCTGACCAATCGTTGAAAATGGTGTATCCAAAGATATGCTCTTCAGCCTGCTCAGGTCGAATATCCCGGCCCTGTTTGCCAATTACGCAGCCGATTTCCAATTCGTAATCCAGGGCCTGGGAATAGCTGGGTGATGGCACGCTTTCTTCCGGTCCATAGATTGTGCTGGCGTTCGAGAAATAGAATACAGGTATCTCGTACCACTCCTGGGGCGCTTCGCGTCCACGGATCTCGTATGCGGTCTTGACGTGCGCTTCGAAAGCGTAGAAATCTCTCAAGCTCATGGGCCGTGGCAGCGGAGGGTAAAGTACAACTTCGGTGACCCGATGCGCTACGGGCTCACGTCCCGCGCCCTTGGCTGTCAGCAGATCCGTTCCTTCCAAACTGAGCATCAATTCTTCCAGGTAATCTTGCGCTTCTGCTCCGAGGTGAATGAGCTCCAGCAGCGTGGGCGGGATGGGCTCGGCAGGAAGTGAACGTACTCCCTGGGCCCAGGTGCGGGCGGCTTGCAGATCGACCACCGCATCTTCCCGCATCGCCCCCAGCCGTGGATATCGCAGCGAGTCAGGCAGTGCAAAAGTTACGTATCGCATGGTGATTACCGTACGAAATGGAACACAAGATCTAGCACCTTATCCGGTGCCCCTGGCGGTGACTTTAGAGGTTGCCGCGCTTTTCCTGCTCGAGCTCAAGCGCTTCGAACAGAGCTTTGAAGTTGCCTTTCCCGAAACCACGACTGCCGTGGCGTTCGATCACCTCGACAAATGCGGTCGGTCGATCCTGAATGGGGCGGGAAAAGATCTGGAGCAGATAGCCCTCGTCGTCCCGGTCGACCAGGATGCCTTGCTTGGCGATCTCTTCCCATGGCTCTTCGATCTCGCCGACGCGATCCTGCATTAGATCGTAGTACTCACCTGGTACGCGCAGGAACTCGACCCCGCGCGATCGGAGCGAGTCCACGGTTGAGAGAATGTCGCCGGTCGCCATCGCAATGTGCTGAACGCCAGGCCCTCGGTAAAAATCCAGATACTCCTCGATCTGGCTCTTTCGTTTGCCTTCAGCCGGCTCGTTGATCGGGAATTTAATGCGACCCGTCCCGTCCTGCATTACCTTTGACATCAAGGCTGAATATTCCGTGCCGATATCCTGGTCATCGAAGTGGATCAGCTGACGAAATCCCATGACCCGATGATAAAAGTCCACCCAGTAGTTCATCTTGCCCAGCTGCACGTTGCCAACCACGTGGTCGACTGCCGCTAGGCCCGAACCTTCCGTTGGAAGGTCCAGAGGCTCGTAGCCAGGAGCGAAGGACCCCTTATAGTCTGCCCGATCGACAAACACATGCAGCACCTCCCCATAGGTACGGATGGCGGCGGTGCGAAAGATCCCATCATCGTCACGGGTTTCGCGCGGTTCCCATACCCCTTCCGCTCCCCGTGAGGTCGTCGCCCGATAGGCCTGCTCAACGTCTTCAACGCCCAGCGCAACGTGCTTCACACCGTCACCATGCAGCATCTGGTGCGCCGCGATTTCGTCGGTTGGATTGTAGGATGCAGTGACAACGAATCGGATCTTGCCCGATTCGAGCACGTACGAAGCCGACCGGCGGTTGCCGGTTTCCATTCCCGAGTAAGCTACCGGCTTGAATCCAAATCCTTTCCACCAGTAATACATGGCCTGCTTGGCATTGCCGACCCAGAAGCGGATATGGTCGACAGATTTGATCTGTAGAAAGTCGGCTTCTTCCGTGATTGGTCGTTCGGCGGCTGAGGCGATATCAGTCACTTGTTTCTCCTTTGGCTGGGACGATAGCGGAGAAATTCTATCAGCTTGCTCCATCCATCAAATGCTGACGGAAGAACTCCGTAATTGCATTGTAACAACGCACGCGGTTCTCGTATTTGAGCACGTCGTGACCCTCGTCTTCGAAGACGAGGATGTCAATGTCTTTGCCTT
>JABAOE010011734.1_pt2 | contig 14258 bp, 11 predicted proteins | sample 7062141 | NCBI WGS metagenome assembly JABAOE01 (sample SAMN14538627, study PRJNA623070) | marine sediment metagenome | biome: marine biome [ENVO:00000428]; feature: marine pelagic biome [ENVO:01000023]; material: deep marine sediment [ENVO:00002113] | place: India: Gulf of Khambhat ... | reverse complement strand
CGAGAAGCTGCTCATACGCATGGGCAGCGACAACAGGTCACGCGTCAAGCAAGCCTTGCGGGAATTTCGCGCCATCGTGACACAAATGTGAGTTGGATTTGGCGCGGCAAGGAATATGTGCTGATATTCGTGCCCCGATATCGAAAATAACGAAACCATTCACTAACAACTCAATAAAGCGGGGAAATTCATGAGGTTCACGATTCTTGTGCTCACGGCACTTTGTGCTGCAGCTTACGCGGCGGACGGACCGATTCTTGGCTATGACCAGGAGTCGAGTGCGGCACAGCGAGAGGCAGAGGTGCTTTTCGACGCAGGCATCGATGCGACGGAGATGGACGGCTGGCTCAAGCACCTGTCGTCGAAACCGCATCACGTCGGTTCACCCAAGAGCAAGGAGAATGCCGAGTACATGGCGGAACTCTTCGAGTCCTGGGGTTACGACACGGAAATCGCGGAATACAGGATATTGTTGCCGACGCCCAGGGTTCGCGAGATCGAACTACTTTCCCCGACACAGTACACGGCGACGCTCAGGGAAGATTCGCTCGAGGCAGACCCGAGCACTTTCGTGCGCGACGATTTGCTTGCCCCATACAATGCGTTCTCGATCGATGGCGAAGCCGAAGGCGAGCTCGTGTTCGTCAACTACGGCATCCCCGAGGACTATGAAGTTCTCGAGCAATACGGTATCGATGTCAGGGGCAAGATAGCGATTGCCAAGTATGGTCGCTCGTGGCGCGGCATCAAGCCCAAGCTCGCGGGAGAAAAAGGCGCAATCGCGACCATCATCTATTCCGATCCGATCGACGACGGTTACGGCGCCGGCGATACCTATCCGAAAGGGCCGTTCAAACATGAAAGCGGCGTGCAGCGCGGCTCGGTCATGGATATGCCGACATACCCGGGCGATGTACTGACACCCGGGCGTGGAGCTACGCGAAACGCACGCCGCCTCGATCGCAACGATGCGCCGACGATCACGAAAATCCCGGTATTGCCGATTTCGCAGCGCGACGCGCTGCCGCTGCTGGCGGCGCTGGATGGCGAGGTCGTACCGCCCGAATGGCGTGGCGGTCTTCCGATTACCTACCACTTCGGCCCCGGACCGGCACGGGTGCGCATGCGGGCGCAGTTCGACTGGAACATGGTGACGGCCTACAACGTGATCGCACGCCTGAGGGGGAGCGAGTATCCCGACGAATGGGTCATTCGGGGCAATCACCATGACGGCTGGAATCACGGCGCCGCAGACCCGATCTCCGGCATGGTCGCCACACTTGCTGAAGCCAAGGCGGTAGCGACACTGGCACGGGAAGGACGGCGCCCGAAGCGGACCATGATCTACGCGGCTTGGGATGCCGAAGAACCCGGGCTGATCGGCTCGACCGAGTGGGCCGAGCACCATGCCGCTGATCTCAAGGAGCATGCAGTCGCCTACATCAACACGGACGGCAGCGATCGCGGTTTCATCAACATCGGTGGCAGTCACGTGCTCGAACGGTTCTTCAACCAGGTCATCGAGGAAGTCGATGACCCGCGGTCCGACATCACCCTGAAGGAACGCCGCCGCGCCTATGAACTGATCTACGGCGATGACGAGGCAAAACAAACGGCCGAAGAAAGAAGCGATCTGCGAATCTTCCCGATGGGCTCAGGATCCGACTACACGCCGTTCCTACAACACCTCGGCATCGCGTCGGCGCACGTGAACTTTGGCGGCGAAGCCAATGACGGCAGTTATCACACCCTGTACGACACTTATGAACACTACACGACATTCCAGGATCCCGGACTGATGTACGGCGCAACCCTTGCAAAAGTGACCGGCCGCGCAGCGCTGCGCCTTGCGAATGCGCCCCGCCTGCCGTTCGAATTTACCGGATTTGCCGACAACATCGCGCTTTACGTTAGTGAGCTCGAGGAACTCGCAGACACGATGCGAGTAGAAACCGAAAAGACAAACGAATTGATCGACGAAGGCACATACGCTGCGGCAATCAATCCCTATAAATCGATTTCCGTGCCGGCGAAAAAAGAACCTGTACCGCATTTCAATTTCGCGCCGCTCAAGAATGCATTGGATCGCCTGCAAAAAGCCGCGGAACGTTTTGACCAAGCGGCCGATGGAACGACTGGCGTTTCGTCACGCATAAACAAGCTGCTATATACGAGCGAACGTTTGCTGACGCGTGACGCAGGTCTCGACGGACGTTCCTGGTACAAGCATCACATCTATGCCCCGGGTTTCTACACCGGCTATGGCGTTAAAACGATTCCCGGCGTGCGCGAAGCAATTGAAGAACGCGAGTACGACCAGGTAGCGTCGCAGATCGCGATTGCCGCGTCGGTGCTCAACATTATGGCCGCGCGCATCGAGGACCTGAGTGAGCGGATCGGGGGCGATTGACATGAAGCATTTACTTGCAGGCCTGGCCCTGCTGTTTACCTTCAGCATAAATGCCGCGAACCTGCCGGAAGTACCGGAAGGCGCGCAGGCAATTTCACTGCTCGGAAAGCCGCTATACCCGGCGGCACCGTCACAGAAGACGCTCGATCAGCTCGCAGAGGCAAAGAGAAATTACGAAGCCGCTCCGGACACCGCCGACAACATCATCTGGTATGGGCGACGCACCGCCTATACCGGCGATTTGCGTGGCGCGATTGAAATCTATACAGAGGGTATTGAGAAATTCCCTGAAGATGACCGCATGTACCGGCATCGCGGGCACCGCTATATTTCGATCCGCGAATTCGACCACGCCATAGCAGACCTGGAAAAGGCAGCGAAACTGATCGAGGGCGAGGAAAACGAGATGGAACCGGATGGGCAACCGAACGCGCAGAACATCCCGGTCAGCAGCCGTCACGGCAACATCTGGTATCACCTGGGGCTTGCCTATTACCTGAAGCACGACTGGGACAACGCATTACGTGCCTACCAGAACGGATTGGACTCGGGGCGTAACGACGACAACAGGGTATCGACGACGCACTGGCTGTATTCGATCAGCCGGCGCATGGGTGACGAGGAGCGCGCCGCAAAATTTCTCGAAGTCATCACGCCCGACATGGAAATCATCGAGAATTTCTCCTATCACAAGCTTTGCCTCTTTTATAAAGGCGAAATCAGCGTCGACGAGCTGATCGGCGACGGTGAAGACACGCCGAGCGGTGCGTCCGCCGCATACGGCCTCGCGAACTGGTACTACTACGAAGGCAATCTCGAGAAGGCGACGCAGCATCTCGAGGCGCTGGTCGCAACGAACAGCTGGGCCGCGTTCGGCGTTATCGCCGCCGAGGCAGATCTCGCCGCCAGGTAAGCGCTTCTCATCTAAAATCTCGAAAACGGGCAGCGTTGCATGGCAATCAGCAACAGGGGGCGACCATGAACTGGGAGGCAATCGGTGCGGTAGGCGAAATGATCGGCGCGATTGGCGTCATTGTGACACTGGGTTACCTGGCATTTCAGATACGCCAGAACACACAGCAGCTGGCGCAGAACGAACGAACCTCGATTGCGGCTGCGGTTAACGTGAGTACCACGAGCTACAGGGAAAATCGCAGATTCATCTACACGAGTTCCGAAGTCAGTCAAATCGTGCGCAATGGCATGAAGAATCCGCATAGCCTCGACGAAAACGACCGCTATCGGTTCCGTCTTGTCTTGCACAATCTCGTCGATGCATTGTGGGACATCTATTCGCAAACTGTCAGAACCGGTTACTCGACCGAGACATGGGATATGCTCGGCGTCAAACTGGTCGAGAGAGCCTTGTCGACTGACGGAGGACGCTGGTTCTGGTCGAATTTCGGTAACGATTATTCCGGCGATTTCCGTGCAGAGATCGATCGCATTCTGCAGGCAACACCCGGCCGGGCTGTTTCGTAAGCAAATCGAATCGCCGATACAAAAAGTGAAGCAACTTATTTTGTTGATTTGTGGGCCGCTGAATGTCGCAGTTTGAGTACGTTGCCGTCCTGATATCCATCATCGTCGGTCTGGCGCTCGCGCAAATACTCAGAGGCGTCGGCCGGATGGTTACCAACCCAGGCGGCCCGCGCCCGTACTGGGTTCACCTCATATGGACCGCGTACCTGTTTCTGAACATAACCATGTTCTGGTGGTGGGAATTCCGGCTTGGCACGATCGACTGGAGTATTACGCTTTATCTCGTCGTCATTGCTTATGCGACGCTGTTGTTCTTTGCCAGCCTCGTCATGCAGCCAGGTTCGCTGGGTGGCATCAACAGCTACAAGGAGTATTACTACTCGCGCCGCAACTGGATATTCGGACTGATCATCGCAAACTCCCTTTGGGATTTTGTCGATACCCTGATGAAAGGTGAAACACACTTGTTCGGATTGGGCACCGGGTACCTGTCTCTGCAAGGAATAAACATTGTCGGGTCCGCCGTGGCAATCGCTACGCCCAATGAGCGGTATCACCAGGTCTTCGCCTGTGTTTACATGACCGCCTGGCCCGTATTCATGTATCAAACGTTTTTCGTGATCGGCTAGCTCGGGCCGCCTCCCGGTAATTTGCGAAATCTTCGGGCGATCGCTGTGGTAACTCCCGCCGTAGCGACCCGCAGGTAACGAGTGGCCGTAACGTTGCCGATCTCCCGGTAAACGATGAACAGGCCGCTGCCGATGATGATCAGCCCGCCCGTGACGACCCAGATATCCGGAACCTCGTCCCAGATCAGGTAACCGGCGATGGCGGCGCCGACGAGGGCCGTGTACTCGAAGGGAGCGAGTAAAGCGGGCGGTGCCCGGCGGTAACCGTTGACGATGCCGACCCAGGCCAGTGTGGAACACAGTCCGGCCAGGACGAACAGGAACCAGGCCGCGATCGTCGGACTGGTGAAATTGCCCTGCACCAGCGTCGACGAGACCAGGAAAGGCCCGACGACCACGTAGACCGCCAGGGAGAAACTGCTCTCCGTCGCCGCAAGCTTACGCGCCGTCAGTGCGAGTCCGGCGTAACAGATCGCTGCAATGATCAGGCCTATAGCCGCCAGGTCGAATATGCCCTCGCCGGGGCGCAATACGATCAGCACGCCGACGAAGCCGAGAACGACGGCCAGCCAGCGCCTCCAGCCGACTTGTTCGCCGAGGAACGGAGCCGAAAGCCCGGTAACGAACAACGGCGCCGTGAATGCAATCGTCAATGCATTCACGAGCGGCATTTTCGACAGGCCATAGAAAAAACCGAACATCGCGCCGGTCGCGAGAAGCGTCCTCAACAAGTGCCATTGCCAGCGACTGGTCTTGAGGCCGCCAAGCCCGCCGTAGAAACGGGCGGCAAAGAAAAAGAACAACAAACCGAAAATGCTCCGCAAAAACACAAATTGCGGCAGCGAATAGTCGGCAAGCAGCCACTTGGCACACAGGTCGAGGCCGAGGCCGGCGGCAATGCCGAACAAAAGGTATGCGACCGCGGCGGCGTAGTGATCGCCAGAGGATTGATTAGGAGTCAACGTTGTTCAGCTGAGGTTAAGAAAACTCGATCCCTGATTCAGCCTCGATTCATGGTCACTGATCTTTAATGGCATCAAGCAGGAACATTGTGCTTTAGAGGGAATCAGGATGTCTACGTTATCTGCAGTAGTTGTAAAGCGTTTGAACATAAATGTGCTGATGGCCGTCAGCTTGCTGGCGCTCGCCATCTCCGGAGTTGCCCTTGCTGATGGGACAAACGAGGTCCGTTTGTCGAACTCGCGTCACATCGTGCAGGGTGGGCGTGAAAATCCGGCAATGACCAGCAAGTCGACGGATGAGTTCGAGTCGCTGGTGAGGTCGGGATCGCGCAGCGAAGATGGATTGCGCAGCAAGGACAGTACGCTCAGCAGTTCCGGGAAGACGGAAAGCGGCTCGTCGGGCGCCCAAAGCATCGATCACGACTTCTGGATTTTCGACGCGGATGTCGTGTTGTTCAATGACGAGGACAATGACGGTTATTTCCATGGCATCGATCTCCTTTTCGACGCCGATACGATTTACTCCGCGGCGGAAGTCTATGCAGTCGTCTACCTGAGTCTGGATTTCGGTCCCTGGAATGAATATGGAGTCACCGAAGACTTCTGGATCTTCGGAGCGAGTGGTAGCGACGAGTACGTGCTCGTCACCGAGCTGATGTCAGGATATCCGACCGGTGATTATGATTTGCTGATCGAGCTGTTCGACGCCGTGGATAATTCCTACCTCGCGAGCTTCGGACCGGAGGATTCCTCCGAGCTGGCATACCTGCCACTCGAGGACTTCAACAAGGATGTCCCGTTCGTCGATCCGCCGGTTGCCATCAGTCACGGTGGCGGCGGTTCTGCCGACATCTGGACGATCGCCATGTTGTTGCTGATACTCGTCGCAAGTGCCGCGAGAAAAATCTGGCGGCACCGCAACGACAAACTGATCAGAATCGATTCGCCGTCGTCGTGGTCGCAATTTCAGCTAAATACCAGGCTGCCGTTTCGCGATTGACGGCGTTTGTGTCGGACAGTGCCTGTCTCAGAAATTGATGGGCTACTTCGCTGCCGATTTCGGCCATGGCATGGATCACCTGTGAGCGAATCGCCTCGTCCTGGTCGCCGAGCAAATCCGCAAGCAGTATCGCGGCTTCGTCGCCGCCTGAATCGGCGAGGGCTTCGATTGCCGCTACACGGACTCTTCCGTCACGATCGTAAAGAGCGTCCCTGAGCCACGCCCGAGTTTCCGGCAGGTCGAGTTCGCCCAGGATATGCACCGCCTCTTCCCTGACTGAAACGGCCGGATCGTTAAGCGCGACAAGCAATTTGGGGTCGATATCATCGACGTCTTCCCAGGTCGCAATACTGGAGATGGCACTGAGTCGGTCTGCTTCGGTATCGCCGATAGTCCAGCCCCGCTTCATCGAGGAATCATCGTTTGCGAGTATCCATAGACGACTGCCGAACACGGGTTCTCCGGTCTCCGCATCTGAGACGTACAACAGTGTGAAGTTTCTGCCTCTCAAGATCCTGCGAATCACCTCAGGAATGGCAATGTCGTCTATCGAGTAGGAGACCCGGGTGTCGAGCGAGGCCCGTGAATGCACGATGAGGCCGGTCCGCGACGCAATAGCCCCGACGATTTCCTTTAACGGAACGTCATTCGCGATGACGGTTACTGATCCATAGCTTGCATCGACAAACAGTGAAGAATCGGGATCGCTTGCGTGCGCGACAGAAAAAAGAAACGCGAGGCCCGCCACGATGCGGGCCCCGCGCAGGTTGAGAGCGACTTCATGCTTCATCAGGCGGGGAATTAATCGATTTCGAAGATTTCGAAGCAGCTCTCTACAGCGGTCTGGTTGAAGCTTTCTTCACGTACCAGAATCTCGAACTTCCATTCGTCGGATAAGGCGATAAAGCCGTCGGGCACGGTGTAAGAGCCTGCCGATGGAGGAAGAATCGTGCTCGTCTTGACCTCCATCTCGTCTCCGTCTACAGGTACGTCCGCTTCGAGCACGACTTCGTAGTTATGAACTTCCAGCTCACCGGGAGCACACGGCTCACCGACCATCGGGTGACAGCTGTCGACCGCGGGCCAGGTCAGCGTGATCGGCGGCGACACTTCGATGAAATCATCATCTTCGCAGTTGGTATCGTGCGGTATGCCGTTTACCAGGGGTTCCGGTTGTGCCGGAATCGTGTGCGTCAACTCGACGATGCTCTCAAGTTCCTCACCATCGAGCGTTTCCCCCTCGATCTCGTACTCTCCGGCCGGGAATCGCCTGAAAAACTTATCGGGGTCCAGTTCGTCGAAGGTCGGTTCAGCACTTTCATAAAAGAGCTGCGTCAAACCCTGTCGCCGCAAGCGGCTCCTGACGTCGATCTCGAGCAACTCGCGGCCGTTCGGCCCTTCCATCTCGAGTTCTTTCCAAGGACCACCATCGACCGCGCTGTGGATGCCGAGATCGCCGTCGGTGTTGTTGAGTTCGAAGAACAACTCTGCCTCGTCGAATTCCTCTGCCCAGAGTGAGGGCGCAACCAGCACAATCAATGCGGCGGTGGCTACGGAAAGCATCAGGCAGCGTAAGCGTATTGGCATTTTCATTTCCCTTGCTCCTGTCATTCTTTTGGTCTACAGCCTCGATCCCGTGCATCCTGATGACGCAAGACAGGACGGGCCTAAAGCCCGCAAATCAGCTGCGCTTTAATCGTTGCCTGTAGATTGAGACGGAAGGATCTCGGGAAATCGGTCGCGGTCAGTCGTTCTTCAACTCACGAGATTGTCGATCTGTAGTTGCCGCACTATGGCCTTCGCTTCTTCCTGGAGCACTTCATCCATGCTGGCCTTTTCAAAACAGGTCGACTGGATCGTCCACAATCGCTGACCGCTCTGCGAGTCATACAGATTCGTCACGGCAACTACGGTGTGTGCAAGGTGTATGGAGTCGTCCTGTTTCAATTCGCCTTGTTCGTATAGCGAATAGTGCATGGTCTGATCGCCCTGGCATTCGGCAAGAATGCTCGCTCCCGGTTCTATCGTTACGCGCGTATCGACGCTGGCGATATGCGTAATAAGAATTGCATCGGCATTGGCGTTTCTTGCGGCCGCATCGATCTCTTCCTGCAGCATTGTCGTTTTCAAACCGGTCTGTGTGTACCCGGCTATTGCCGATACCTCAGCCGTTTCCAGGTTCGCTGCAATAAGTTCCTCGAGACGCCGCCGCGTGCCGGTGTCGCCGGCTACGCTGATGACAAGCACTCGTTCGTATGGCTTGTCGAGCCCGGCAGATTCGTCGTAAAGCTTGATGACCTCGGTTTGTGGCACGCAGGCTGCGACTGCAAACAGAGCCCCCAGAGAGAATAGGAATGCGGAACGTACCTTGGTCATCATGTGCTCCAGGAGTCAGCATGGGTCTCGGTTTCAAAATCCATGCTACGGGCAAAGCTATGACCGGCAATTGGTATTTACACCTAATGAAAACCTGATCAGGCAGAGGCTTCGGTTCTTGCCGACCTTGCCTGGTTCCTGGCGGTACGCATTACTTTCCTGCCCCAGGCCGCAAGCGTGTCGAAGTAGGCATAGAATGCCGGAACAACCATCAGGGAAACTACCGTCGAGAATGCCAGCCCGCCGATGATCGCGCGTGCCATCGGGAAATATGGCGGACCGTCGCCACCGATCTGTGTGGTGCTCACTGCAAGCGGCGTCAGACCGAGAATCGTCGTGGCGACCGTCATCAGGATTGGCCGTAAGCGGTCTCTTCCTGCCTCGATAATTGCCTCGTTACGCGGCAATCCTGCCTGGCGCAGATTATTGATGTGGTCAACGAGAACGATGCCATTGTTAACTACAACACCGATGAGAATCATGATGCCGATCGAGGCCATAAACGAAAACGTCGTTCCGGTCGCCGCGAAGAACAGGAACACGCCGAACACCGAAAACAGTATGGATCCCAGGATAATTGAAAACGGAAACAGCAGCGACTCGAAAAGTGCCGCCATGACCAGGAATATGCAGGCTATTCCCAATAGAATGTTGGTCGCCATCATTTGCTGTGTTTCGTCCTGCCGCTCGAAACCACGCCCGAACTTCCAGCTGTAGCCGGGAGGAAGTTCGAATTCACTCATCAATGCTTCGACGCGCGGCTTGACGGTTTCGAGGCTCTCGTCTTGCGCCAGGTTCGCCGAAAGAATGACGGCCGTCTGCCGGTCGGTGCGCTGGATCGTAGCCGGGGAAGTGCCGATCGTGAAGCTGGCTACCGTGCCCAGTGTGATCCGGCGTCCGTCGGGTGTATAAAGCGGCAGATCGGCAAGTTGCCCGATGGTTTGTTTATCCGAATCGCGGAACGTCAGGCGAACCGCAACTTCACCGAGTTCCCCGCGGAATTCCCGCAGGTTTTGGCCACGCATCGCCACGCCAACAGCATCGGCGATTTCCCGGGTCGTCAATCCGTTTGCCGCAGCGCGCAGCCTGTCGATGCTGACCTGGATCTCACGCTGGCCCCGCTTTGCATCCGAGCGCACATCTTCGAGACCGCTCACCGAGGAGAGCAAACGGGCGACCTCGGCGCCGACATCATTGAGGATGGCTGTCGAGTCCCCGGAAATCTGCAGGCTGAACCCATCGCCGCCGCCCTGCTGGTCGAACTCGAAACTCGGATTGCCGATGGCGATGACCGGCAAGTTCGCTTCTATCTTCTCGATGACATCGGTGGTCGAGAACGTCGCATCCTCTTCCTCAGTCAGAAGAATTACGGTGATTGCCTGACCTCGTTCGTAGTAGCTATAGACGGAGCGAATGTCGAATTCTTCCTGGTTCTCGAACAGATAGTTTTCGATCGTGGTGACAGCAGCCTCGACACGCTCGAGAGGATGCTGGCCTTCGATATGCAACGGCATATAAAGACGCCTGCCTCCGTCTTGCGGGAACGCGTCGAACTTGATGAGTTGCAGCACCAGCGGCGATATCCCGATTAGGCAAATCAGGATGACGCCGCCGAAGGTCTTCCAAGGCCGTTTCAGGATCCAGTCGAGACTCGCAACATAACGACGCGTCAGCCGCGACATCAGGGCACCTTCCTTCGGTTTCGGTGGCGGCGGTACGCGTGCGGCGAGCATCGGTACCAGTGTCTGTGCAATCAGCAATGATGCCAGTAGCGCGACGATGATCGTGATACCAACGTGTGTCATGAAAACTGCAATGTCGGTCTTCGCGCCGAACATGATCGGAAGGAACACGATCATCGTCGTGAGCGTCCCGGCGATCACCGCCAGGCCGACTTCTTTCACGCCCGTAAGCGTTGCTCTTACCGGGCCGGAAGGATCGAGGTTTCGATGTCGGAACACGCTCTCTGTGACGACCACGGCGTTGTCGACCAGCATGCCGACCGCAAGCATCATCCCCATCATCGTCAGGATGTTGAGACTCAATTCGGCGAAATACAGTGCCCCTAGGGTAATCAGCAGCGAAAATGGCACTGAGGCCGTTACGATCAGGGTGGTCGAAACCTGGCGCAGAAACAGATATAGAACGATTACGGCCAGCAGCGCGCCGACTGCGCCGGCGTTGAGCAGGTCCCTCAGCGATTTGCGTACGCTGTCGCCCGCATTGTCGAGGGTAAAGATATTGATGCCTCGCATCTGCGGCAGCTGGCTGATTTCTGCGACTTCCTTCATCACGCGATCCGTAACATCGACCAGGTTCGCGCCGGTTGCCTTGGTGACCGCAACGCCGATCGCGTAGGAACCATCGAGGTGACGGCCGTATTCCCGTTCCGGGCTGCGCAACTCGATATCCGCGATATCACCGAGTCGCAACGCGAATTGATCGATGACGATATTCCTGATCTCGTCGACAGACTGGAATTCGCCCTTTGGACGGACACTGAAACGCTGGCCCCCTTCGGTAATCCTGCCGGCGCTCACCGCAAAATTGCTTTTCTCGAGGAGCTGCCGCAAGTCGTCGATGTCGATGCCATGGGCGGATAAGCGGTCGGAATTGAGCAGAATGCGGATTTCGCGCGGGTCGACTCCGTGCAGCTCTACCTGAGACACACCCTCGAGCCTCTCGATACGCCGTTTCAACAAGCGGTCGAGGAGCTCGTAGCTGTTGGAGAGGTTGCGATCGCTCGAAATCCTCAGCTCCAGCACGGGCTGTTCGCCCAGGGAACCCGTGTAGATGAATATTCGGCGGACGTCGTCGGGGAGCTCGTGACGTATGCCGTCCACCTTGGCCCGGGCCTCGATTCCCTTCGAGCCCATGGTCTCGTCCCAGCCGAACTGCAAAAACACCCTGGACCTGTTCTCACCCGACTCTGAGGACATCCTTTCAACGCCAGATAGTGTCGCGAGCGCCTCTTCGATCGGGCGCGTGATCAGCCGCTCGACTTCCTCGGGCGTCGACCCTTCGTAGGGAATCTCGATGAAAATGCCCGGAAACTCGATGTCGGGCCATTTCTCCAGCGGCAGCATGCGCGATGCGATCAGGCCAACGAACGCGAGTGCGACGAAGACGACCGTCGTCGTGACCGGGCGCCGCAGTGCAAGCTCCGTGTGTTTCACGCTATCAACCCGAAGCCGGCTGCGCTAAAGAACCGCCGGCCTGCTCGGCAACCGACCACTTCTTCCGGTCGAGCAGGGAGTACACAACCGGTATCACTACGAGGGTCAGAAGCGTGGAGACGAGCAGGCCGCCGATAACCGTGATCGCCATTGGCGTGCGAACCTCGGCGCCTTCGCCGAAACCGATGGCCATTGGCAGGAGACCGAGCGCCGTCGTCAGCGTTGTCATCAGAATCGGCCGCAATCTGGCGCAGCCGGCTTCCATGATCGCAGCGGTTTTCTCGACGCCCTGCGCCTGCAACTGATTGATGAGGTCGACGAGCACGATCGCATTGTTGACGACGATGCCGGCGAGCATGATGACGCCGATAAATGCAACGACGTTGACGGTTGTCCCCGTCAGGAAAAGCGCGAGAACGGCGCCGACCAGGGCAAGCGGGATCGTAAACAGTATGACGAACGGATGAACCAGTGATTCGAATTGTGAAGCCATCACGAGGTATACGAGAAAGACGGCCAGGACGAGCGCAAACTGCATCGAGCGGAAAGAGTCCTGCATTTCCTCGTTCTGTCCCGAAACCATCGCAGAAATTCCCTGCGGCATTGGCGTAGCAGCGATAAGCGCATTCGCTTCAGCAACGGCGGCACCGAGATCGCCATAGGTAAGATTTGCGGTAATGATCGCTACCCGCTCCTGTGCGACACGCCTGATCTCGGCTGGCCCCCTTGCGACATCGATCTCGGCGACAGCTTGCAGCGTGACCGGCCGGTCCGAAGCGGGATTGACGATCAGGTTGCGAATTTCTGCGATGCTGGCGTTGGTTGTATCGACGCTGCGTACAAGTACGTCGATCTTTTTGTCCTGCCAGGTATACCGGGTCGCGAGTTCACCGCGCACGTTCGCGACAACGCGATCGGCGATATCCCGAACGGCAAGCCCGAGTGCGGCGGCACGTTCCTGGTCGAATATGATCTGTATTTCGGGATTGCCGAGTTCGATCGTCGTTTTGACATCGGCGAAACGATCGGATGCCTGTAACTTGCTGACGAGTGTTTCATTCACTGCTTCGAGCTTGTCCAGATCAAATCCCGATATCTCGATCTGCAACGGACTCGCGAAAGTCATTAGCGACGGCCGGCTGAATTCGTATTGCACGCCCGGTAATCGTGCCATCTCCGTGCGCAGGCGCTCCATGACGGCTGCTTCTTCGCCGCGACCTGCACCCGGCTGCAAAGTAATACTCAGTGTGCCGGTATTTTCTCCTGCATCGACCGGGTTGGCATCAAGTCGATTTCCGGTACCGGCCACTGAGTAATTGAGGTCCACCATTTCGATGCTGCCGGCGACGTCCTGTACGGCCTGGATTGCCCGATCGGTCTCGACGAGAGGAGCGCCAGGCGACAGGCGCAGATCGACATCGAATTCGCCCTGCGACAACTGTGGTATCAGTTCTGTTCCTAGCCGCGGTATGAGTAGCATCGTGGCCGCGAAAATTGCCGCAGCACCGGCGATCACCGGACCCCGATGATTCAGGGACCAGCGCAGGAGCGGCTCGTAGCCCTTTGCAACGAAGGCGTACATGCGCTGCAGCAGCCAGCCGGGTACCCAGAGTATGGCCCAGCAAAGCCACTTCAGTCCGGCAAAAACATAGCCGAACACGCGGACGACGTGCGCGACGCCGCGCGTGAAACGGTTCGGCGACGTTTCCTCGCCGGCTTCGTGGTAACGCGATCCGGTACCGAGCGCGGCCAGCATGGGGATCAGGGTCAGGGCGACGATCAGAGAAAAAATAAGGGCAAACGTCACGGTCAATGCCTGGTCGCGAAACAGCTGGCCAGCGACACCGCTGATGAATACCATCGGGAAGAACACCGCTATCGTCGTCAGCGTTGCCGCTGTCACCGCCGTCGATACTTCCGCGGCACCGTTACGCGCGGCGTCAAGGATTCCCTGGCCCTGCTCGCGTTTCCGCACGATGTTCTCGAGCACGACGATGGCGTTGTCCACCAGCATGCCTACGGCCAGAGCGACGCCACCCAATGACATGATGTTGAGCGAAATATCGTTCGAGTACATTAGCAGGAAGGTACCGATAACCGAGACCGGAATGGCAACAGCGATAATCGTTGTTGCTCTGGCGTCGCGCAGGAATCCGTAAAGGACCATGATTGCCAGCAGTCCGCCGATGATGGCGGCCGACGTCACCTGCTGTATCGCGGCGG
>JABAOE010004966.1_pt2 | contig 14259 bp, 16 predicted proteins | sample 7062141 | NCBI WGS metagenome assembly JABAOE01 (sample SAMN14538627, study PRJNA623070) | marine sediment metagenome | biome: marine biome [ENVO:00000428]; feature: marine pelagic biome [ENVO:01000023]; material: deep marine sediment [ENVO:00002113] | place: India: Gulf of Khambhat ... | reverse complement strand
AAGCAAAAAGCACCTAGCACGAGGCGTGCCTCTTCTCACTACTCGCCACTCGCGTCGGAGTATTTTATATGAACTACGGAATGACCAGAGCACAAGCTATTCAACTTGTCAGAGAGCATGTCAAGTCTCCTAACATGTTCAACCATTGCCTGGCTGCGGAAGCGGTTATGCGAGCTTTGGCGGAAAAAGTTGGTGAAGACCCTGAAAAATGGGGCCTCGCTGGCCTGCTTCACGATCTGGATGCGGAAACCCATACCGATCTCGATGTTCACACCAGGGAGACGGCACGAATCCTTAATGAGCATGGTGTCGACGAGGAGATCGTTGAGGCGATCAGATTGCATAATGAACAGGCTCATCCGGGCGAAACGCGCAGCACACAGTTCCAGCATCTGCTGGCCGCGGGCGAAACCATTACCGGTCTGATTGTCGCGACGGCCCTGGTCTACCCGGACAAGAAGTTGGCCAGTGTCAAACCGAAATCAGTACGCAAGCGCATCAAGGAGAAAGCCTTTGCTGCCGGGGCCAACCGTGAGATCATTCGCGAGTGCGAAGAAGGCGGAATTCCGCTGGAAGAGTTCTGCGACCTGTCTCTATCCGCAATGCAGGGGATAGCTGGCGAACTGGGCTTGTAAGATTTTTTTTGTCAGGTTAGAATAAGTACAGTTTTTAAAGGAGGCTCACATGAAGCGTTATCAGAAACCGAAAGTTGTTGGCAGCAGCAACGTTCATCCATGCTGATAAAAGAGCCGGGGCTGCCCGGCTTTTTTATTGCCATGCAGCAAGATTTGACTCTTGAAACAGAGCGATTATAGAAAAGGACAGACCATATGCGCACATCTAACCCGATGATGAAGGAAAGCACTTTTACCCGGGCCATCACCGGAGCCGAAACCATGACCCTGCAGGGAGCCGTCAACAAGACCGTAGCCTTGCTTGCTTTGGTTGTCATCGGTGCCGGATATTCCTGGAATCTTTTTTATAATCAGGGCCCAGCAGCAGTCCAGCCCTGGATGATTGGAGGTTTCATCGGTGGTTTCATCTTTGCGATGATCACGATCTTCAAGGCCAACTGGGCGCCGAAAACCGCCCCGATTTATGCTGTTCTGGAAGGTCTGGCCCTGGGCGGGATTTCCGCAATTTTTGAAGCACGCTTTCCAGGGATCGTTATCCAGGCGGTTGGGTTGACCTTCGGGACGCTGTTTGCGCTGCTCTTTGCCTACAAGTCACGCCTGATTCGGGCGACGGAAAATTTCAAATTGGGAATATTTGCTGCGACAGGCGGCATAGCCCTTGTTTATCTGGTCAGCTTTGTCGGGAGGATGTTTGGATGGCAGATGCCGATTATCCATGAATCCGGTCCGATGGGCATTCTCTTCAGCCTCTTCGTGGTTGTCGTGGCGGCGCTGAACCTGGTGCTGGACTTCGACTTTATCGAGCGCGGGGATGGAGTTGCTCCACGTTACATGGAGTGGTATGCAGCCTTTGGCCTGATTGTGACCCTGGTCTGGCTATATCTCGAATTGTTAAGGCTGTTGGCCAAGCTCAGAGAAAGATAACCATGCCTTTCTGATAAAAAGATAAGGGCCGGAGAAGTTCTCCGGCCCTTGCTTTTTTGCATTTAACTGATCTGGTCGTTATATCCTGATGCGCAGTTCTCAGTGAATTGTTGCCATCATCGCCTCGATTTCATTCTCCAGCATCCGACGGGCATGCTCGGTAAAAGATTCCCCCATCAGTGTGACAAACTCGCTGGATTCAACGATTGCAAAACGCTGCTCCAGGGGGATTTTCTTCCATAAGTCTGTATCTTCAAGCAGTGCCACGATCTGTCGTCTTTCGAAAATCAACGACTGTAAGTCTTCAATGTCGATAAATATCTTTTCCATAACACCCTCCGTCATTCAGATAGTAATGGAAGTTTATTGCCCAGAAAAGATTGTTACTCTGAACTACAGCAAAAGTTGTTCCGAAAGTCATTGACCAATTTTAAGTCATTGGCAACAAATGAAAAGTTGCGTGATTTCAATGATCTGCCATGCAGGGACAGGATAATTTTAAAGGTGAACATCTCGTCTGCTATTGATATAAGTGCATTTATTGTCAAAAATCTATGCAAAAAATGCATGATATGTTTTTTTGGTGAGGATTCTGCATTACCAAAATGCGAGAAGGGACCCTGCTGTTTGCATCATTTGTTGTTTATCAATATCATTTATTGCCAGTTCTGAATTATAACGTTTAATAGGATGCATTTTATGGCCGTTCCCGCTGAACAGGCAGAGTTACTCAAAGAAGCTCAAATATTCTCTGAACTTAGTGATGAAGAGTTATCTTTTGTAGCTGCCAGAGTGTCTTTGCGTGAATACAGGAAGGGGCAGGTTATCCTTTATGAGGAGGATACCAACCGTTACATGTATTCCGTTCTCCATGGTGAGGTAAAAGTCTTCTATTCTACTGAGGAAGGCAAGGAGTCCGTGGTTGCCTTCCATGGAGCAGGGGCATCGTTTGGCGAAGTCTCGCTGATTGATCAACAAACGATCCCGGCAACGGTCGCTGCACTGGAAACTTCTCTGGTTATGATCGTTAGCCGTGGTGACTTTTTTGAGATTGTCTACAAATTCCCAAAGGTCATGAACCAACTATTATTGCTTTTGTCAGGGCGTTTACGTCAATCTTGGAGTCAGGTCCGCATGCTTCATTTCAAAGATGCTTCATATCGGGTGATGGCTGCCATCAGGGACCTGTCTTTGGATAGAGGTGAGTCTGCTCCCGGCGGGGTGCTGATTAAGCTTCGTCTTACTCATCAGAATATTGCCGATATGACCGGTCTAACTCGTGAAACAGTGACTCGAGTTATTGACAAATGGAAGAAAATGGAACTGATCGCTATTGATGAAAACCGCCATATGCTAATCAAGGATAAGTTTTTCGAAGAAAATTTCGTTTTGTGATTCAAATTACATTTTTTCTGATTTACCCCCTTTAAAATAAAGCAACAATTCAGATCAACCTGTTTGGTCTATACTCTGCCCAGAGCAAACCACGGGAAACCGCGGGACGCAGAGCCACGGAGCTAACAGAAGGAGTTTCCTTCAAATGCCAGCCGAGCCGCCAGAGTTAACTACTCTGGCGGTTTTTTATATTTTTAGGGAGGTTGATTATGGAAAACATAACATTGAGAAATCACCACAGAATGGCGAGAAAAGTTGCAGATGGTGCCTGGCAAATCTTTATCTTTGTCCTTTTGGCTTTTTCTCTAATTGCTTTTGCCTCGGATGTGTCAGCGGCACAAATAAACTACGTTCCAAATGGCATAACAATTGATACTGAACCAGGAAAGGCTGTGATAGTGCCGGTTTCCGTGAGTTTGTCTGCAACGATATTGCCAAACTACTACGCTAGTTTTGGTCTTGTTCCCAGCGGTGGAACTCTTGACCAATCATGGATAAGTCGCACCTACGTCTCCTTGAACAGTTGGTATAAAACTCGTCAGGTCTTCTTGCGGATCAGTCCTCCTGTCGACGCTGCCGAAGGAAGTTACTCTGTAGTTTTAAGCCCGACCTGGTTGAGATCTAACGAATCGATTACACCGGACGAATTAACTCTTTATATTAATGTAAATTCCGATCAGGTTAGTTGCAGCCAACTGCCGGAGTTTTCAATTATCGGTAGTTCTGAAGAAAAGATCGCGAGTCGAAATAACAAGCCTGTCACTATTGAACTGTCTGGATCTGTGACTCTGCAGGACAACTGTAAATTAGAAAGTTTGTACTATACTCTGATCGACGAGTACGGAGAAATGAGCGGTAAAGAAGACGTTATATTTAAAAGTGACGGCACTTTTAATACGCCGGTAACGATGATTGCATCACGCAAGGGTAGTGATAAAGATGGCCGGTATTACAGAATAAAGTTTTTCGCCGAAAATCAAGCGGGTACGGGTGAAAGTGCTGAAACCGTTTTTGTCGTTGAACACGATCAGAGAAGTAAATAAGACATAAACAAAACACCTCCCAACACAAAAGCCACCATTCTTTGGTGGCTTTTGTTGTTAATGTAATATGTGAATCAAGGGAAAAGGACTCTCTCTATACCCTCAAGCCCTTCCAGTGCACCGCAGGGTAAAGAAATATGCCCACCAGAAATATGAGACTCCCTCGGATTGATGCGAATGACAGTGGCATCGAAACGTTGGCCGATGCGTTCGCTCATATAGCGGATCGTCGGTATTGACGTGCCAGCACCCATTTCGATGACCACGACCGGTTCATGGCGGTGCTGGGCCAGAAAATAGTCGAAGCGCATCTCCTGGCCGTGCGTGCGGTCAGAGAGCCAGGAATAATCACCGAACATCAGGATGTTGGGCCTGGCCGGTTGCCGGCAATTCCGGCATTTGGGGACATGCTGGGCCCGCATCGTATCAAAGTCAACCGGAATGGCCTCATCGTTGTCCCAGATGTCATTGCTGCAGGGCGATAGACATTGCAGGTGGTGGATTGATCCGTGCACCTCGAGAATCTGGTCTTCGCGGTATCCGGCTTTCTGGAACTGGCCGTCGACGTTGGACGTGACCACAAAGCTGTCCTGGCCAAATTCGTCAGCCCAGTCCTGCAGCATCTGGAAGCCGCGATGAGGCTCTGTCTCCCGGTAGAGATTGGTGCGATGGCCGTAAAAGCCCCAGCCGAAAGCCGGGTCTCCTTCAAAGTTGGCGGGATTGGCTGCGCCGACAAAGTTGATGCCGAGGCGTTCATACATCGGGTAGGCATTCCAGAACCCCTGGTCACCACGGAAGTCAGGCAGCCCTGAATCAACGCCCATGCCTGCGCCGGCGGTCACCACCATTGCTTTTGCTGTCCTGACGGCATCAGCAGCTTTGACGTAGCGCTCGGAAAGTTCCATGCTGACCTCCTGACATCGGTGCGTATAGTGAGGGACGCGTTATTTCTTTATCCCGATCTGCACCAGGGTGGGTTGGAGCAACTCGACGACGACTTGTGGAGCCAACCCAACCAGGAAGCCCCGTTTGCCGCCATTGATATAGATTTTATCAAGATTTGTGATCGATTGCTCCATGTAAACCGGCAACATTTTGCGGGTCGCAAACGGTGACGTGCCGCCGACCTGGTAGCCGGTATGCTTGAGGGCGGTCTCCGGGTTGCAGGTGCTAATGGTTTTGGCTCCGGTTGCCCTGGCCAACTCCTTGGTCGAAACTTCGAGGTCGCCGTGCATCAGGATAATCAAGGCCTCCCGATTTTCATTTTCCATAACCAGCGTCTTGATGACGCAATGTTCATCGACCCCGAGCTCTCGGGCCGAAACGCTTGTGCCGCCACGATCTTCATAGGTATACAGATGCGGCGTGAAGGTCACCTTGGCCTGCTTGAGCAGACGGACTGCCGGCGTGACGGGCATTTTCTCTTTAGCCATGAATTAACCTCTAAATGTGGCAATATCTCAAGAGAGCCAACTGAAGAACATCATCAGCAGGCTGACTATCGTTATCAGGATGCAGGTGGCTCCCAGGGCATTGAAAAAGGGGCGCATCACTTTACGTCCGCGAATTCCTATGGGCAAGACGAGCCCGAAGAGTGCCCCGCCGATTGCGCCGCCGAGGTGCCCTGCGTTGTCGGCACCGACCAGTAAGCCGAAGACAAAGGCAATCGCCGCCCAACGCAACATGAAATTGCGATAATTGTGGGCCATCGGTCCACCGACCCGGTGGAAGTATGAGATGGCAAAACCGATCAGGCCGAAGAGCGAGCCGGATGCTCCCACGACCGGGACCCATTGCTTGATATAGAGGACCTGCCAGCCAAACCCGGCCAGGGTGGCCGTGAGTGCCGTGAGAACATAGAGACTGACAAAACGGATGGTGCCGATCTCCTCTTCGATCATCGGTCCTACCTGGTAAAGAACCATCATGTTGAAGCCCAGGTGGATCAGCCCGCCATGGGCAAAAGCGTAGGTGATGCAACGCCACCATTCCCCCTCGGCGAGAACCAGCGGCCAGTACTGGGCTCCGGAATGAACCAGCAGGTATCCGCCCGGCCTGAGCAGCGTTGAAAAGCCTAGCCCTCCGCCGATGCCCTGTGCCACCATCACAGCATAAAGCAACAGGTTGGCGGCAACGAGGGTTTTGGTCGCGGACCAGCTGCCACCCGAGGTGTTGCCCTGAAGGATGCTGCCCAGGTTGCGCTCCCATCTCATGATGCGCCATTGCCAACGGGTGCCATTCATGCCGAGGCGGTCAAAAAAGGTCTTCCAGTCCATAATGCTATTTACTCTTCTGCCATCGCAGGTTTGATGTCCAGCAACATGGTGCCGTCAAGGCAATCCAGTCCACGTACAGTAATGATGCAACCATCTATCGCCTCAATAGGCAAGGCGGCTGCACCGATCGGATTGCAGCGGTTGGGAGTACGCAGTGCGAAAATACCCGCCCGTTCACCGGTACGGCGTGAGTTCTGCTGGAGAATGTGCCGGTCTGCCCTGTCGAACCAGTAAAGAATCAGGATGCGTTGGCCCTTGTGCAGGCCCAGCAACCCGTCATGCAGGGTTTCATTGACAACCAGTTGACATTCCGGCCCTTGCGGATCGATGTTGCGTGGGCACTCCGCCAGGGACGTGTAGGGTGTCTTGATGTGGCCTATCGATTCTATGGTTGCCGATGTCATGTTATTTCTCGGAGGTAACCAGTTTCAGTGCCAACCCGACAAAAACCGTTCCGGCGACCCAGTTCATGATCTGTTGTGCCCGTGTAGAGCGGTTCAGCCATTCCCCCAAGGTTCCGCCAATCAAGGCCACTGCACCGAACACGAGTATGGTCGAAACGATGAAAACTCCACCGAGGGCAACCATCTGCAGGCTGATGGGGCCCTGTTGCGGGTCGGCAAATTGAGGCAAAAAGGCGAGAAAGAAGATGGAGACCTTGGGGTTGGTCACATTCATGATGATACCGCGCCGGTACAGCGCGACAAGACTCTTCTTCTGCTCGCCGTTGATGCGAATCTGTTTCGGTGTCGCGCGAATCGTCAACCATGCCAGGTAAAGAAGGTAGCAGGCTCCGGCAATCTTCAGGAACGTGAAGGCGAATGCAGATGCTTGAAAAACCACGGCAACACCGAAGGCAACTGCGCCGGTGTGGACCAGCAGCCCGGTGCAGAGTCCGAACATAACCACGATGCCGGATAGCTTGCCATGCAGGGCCGACTGGGTGAGAACAAAGACATTGTCGGGCCCCGGAGCAATGGCGAGCAGGGTCGAGGCGAAAAAAAATGTCGAAATAGTTTCTGCTGAGAGCACAATCGACTCCTGATGTCAGGCCTTGGAAACCAGTACCTTGATGCCGAGGGCGACCATTGCCGCGCCGAACGCCCTGTCTATCCAGTGGCCACATTTTAATAGCCTTCTCCGGATTGCTGCATTGGACAGGAGGAAAGCCAGGGTGCTGAACCAGAACATCTGCAGCAGCATGATCCAGCCACCGTAAATAGCCAGCGTCGGTAACGGCATGTCAGGTGACAGTACCACAGTAAAGAGCGAGAGAAAATAGATGGGAGCCTTTGGGTTGAGTGCGTTACAGAGAAAACCTGTCGTTACATGACGCAGGGGCGAATCAGTCGTCAAGACCTCTGCAACATGCATTTCATCTTCCTGATGCTTTCTGGCGCGCAAGCCCTTTATGCCAAGGTAGATGAGGTAAGAACCTCCTGCGACTTTGATCAATATCATCCAGTTCACAGAATGGGCAACGACAGCGGCCAGGCCTGCGGTTGAATAAATGATGTGAATTGACAGGCCCAGGGAAATGCCAAGACTTGCCCAAACTCCTGCCTTGCGGCCATGCAGAAGCGATTGCCTGGTGACCAGTGCGAAGTCAGGACCGGGGGAGGCTGCCGCAAGCAGGTGGACAACCGTGACGATGATAAAACCTTGCCAGAAATCCATAGGACCTTATTTGCCGGGGCGTTTGAACCAAAGACCGCCGAACAAGTATAGCAATAGTAAACAGTTTAATAGAATAGCGCCCGGCCCTGTCCATAGCTCAAGCCGATTGTTCGGCACAAACATAATCCACGGCATGGCAAAAGGCAACAGCAGGATACCAGGCTCACCGGAGTCTGCCGGTCTTATTTGATAAGGCTTGATCATCTCCGGCAGTGCTGTGCCGGGTGTTGAAGTTTATGCGCTCAGTATTGGTATCTGCAACGTGATGCACGTCCCCTGGCCAATCGTGCTATCGATAGTGATCTCGCCATCGTGAGCTTCAATGATTGTTTTGACGATGCTCATGCCAAGCCCCAACCCGGTGATGGCTGTGTCGGAATTATCTGCACGGTAGAATTTGTCGAAAACGCGTTCAACTTGTTCTGCTGACATGCCGTTGCCCTGATCTTTAATCTCAATATGGAGCTTTTGGTCCTTCTTTATGGTTCGCACATTAATTTCTCCGCCGCGAGGAGAATACTTAATGGCATTGCTGATCAGGTTCTCAAAAACCTGGGACATTTTACCGGGGTCCACCAGGACTGTGATCCCTTCCTCAAAGTTGGTAACAAAATTATGCTTGCCGGTATTTTTTCCGTAATGGGCGACTACTCCTCCAATGATCTTGTTCAGGTCACATGCCGATTTCTCGATTGGCAATGGCAGTCCAGCCTCGATACGGCTGATGTCGAACAGGTCGTCAATGATGCGGGTCAAAGCCTCTCCCTTGCTGTAAGCTTCGGCGAGAAACACTTTTTTCTGAGCTTCGCTGAACTCGCCGAAGTTCTCGTTGTCGAGGAGTAATTCGATATATCCCAGTATGACCGACATCGGCGTGCGCATCTCATGTGCCGCCGTTGATATGAACTCACTCTTGATCTGGTCGAGTTCCCGCTCGCGGGAAACGTCACGCAACAGGGTGACGATCCCGGAATGCTTGCCATCTCTGCTGCGTAGAATAGAAGAGCGTGCCTCGACGATGCGTGGCGAGTCTGTCCCTGAAAGGTTGAGTTTGAAGTCTAGCTGGCGTGACCCCGGGTCTCGTTCCCGGAGAAATTCACTGGCCTGGTCCTTGAGCACCTTGTTGCTGAACAGCCTGGTAAAAGGTTGGTCAATAACATCGTCCGCCTGAACGTTGAGCATGCTTTCGGCGATGTGGTTGATGTGAGTCACCCGGTTGCGACGATTTGTCACCACAATGCCGTCTGCAGCACTGCTCAGGATGTTGTCGACTTGCTCTTTGGCCGTCTCCGCTTCATTCAGAGTGTGTTGCAGCAAGGCTTCGTTGCGCTTGCGGTCCGTAATGTCACGGGCCAACGCAATGATCATGCCGCCGTCCTGTTCGGTATAACAAAGCCGCACTTCAACCGGAAAGCTAGAACCATCCTTGCGTAGGTGCTGATCTTCCACGGAGATAATATGCCGTAGCTTTAATTCTTCGATAAGCTCCCGAATTTTGACAAGGTTATGATCTGCGGAGACACCCGGGACCTGCATCTTTAGCAATTCATTCCTGCTGTAGCCAAGGCTGTTGCAGGCCTGTTGATTCACGTCAAGGATGTTCCCTTCTTCATCGTGGAGGAAGAAGGCATCGGCAGCATTCTCGACCAGGAGCCGAAAGCGCTGTTCGCTGGCCTGGAGCGCCCGTTCTGATTGTTTGCGATCGGAGATGTCAAGGAAATTTCCGATTATGCCCTCCGGATTGCCTGTGGTATCGCAAAAGATTTTCTTGTAAAAAATGACATCATGGACTGAGCCGTCGGCATATTTGACGGAAGCTTCGTAAACCTGCTCATCTCCCTGTTCCCACAAATTGACGTCGGCCTTGTGATACACCTCTGCCAAGTCCGGAGGGGCGATATCAAAGGTTGATTTGCCGATCAGCTCTTTGCGGGGAATGCCGATATATTGCTCGAAGGCGCTGTTGCACCCCAGGTAGCGATATTCACTGTCCTTGTAGAAAATCGGGCTAGGGATTGTGTCGATCAGGTTCTGCAGGAAAGACAACTGGTCATCGATGCCCTTACGTTTCTGGTTAAGATCCGTTGCCAGGGCCTGAATCGACTGAGCAAGGTCTCCCAGTTCAGCATACTTCGCTGAACGGATATTGATCTCAGCATCTTGTGTGTTGGCAAGCAGCCTTACTTTGCTGGTCAAGTCCGTCAATGGCNNTGGCGAGGTCAGGCGATTGGTCAGAATGCGGACAGTGAAAATAATCAGAATCAGCAACCCGGTCAGGGCAACGAGGGTATAACCGCGGGCCCGCTGGATGGGCAGATAACTTTCTTCCGACGGGATCATGGCGATAAGCGTCCAGTTCAGTGGAGAAACGTGCTGGAAGGCCCCGAGCATTTCCTGTCCGTCGATGAACACGTTTTGCACCAATCCCCGGCTGTGGAGAAGAAATTCCACAATCTGGTCTCTCGGGAAAAATTGACTTGCCGAGCTTAAAACTTTCTCCTTGTCCGGATGCACGACCATGGTCTCCTGCTGGTCGAGCATCATGTAGTAGCCATTCTTGCCAACCTGGTTGTCAAGCAATGCACGCAGGAAATTGTTGCTGTAGAGGTCAAGGCTTCCGCCGAGGATTGCGGCCACCTCACCGTCTTCATTGAAAACCGGCTCCGTCATCATGATGATTGGATGATGGTGGCTTTGCCTTGATTTGATCGGCGATGAAATGTAGGCCTGTCGGTTTAGAAGAGTCACCTTGATGTAGTCACGGAACGAAAAATCCATGCCGATTACATCTTCCTGCCTTGGGTTGACGGCCAGAAGCCTCCCCTGTGGAGAGAAGAGGATGATCCCATTGTCAAAAAGCAACAATTCAGTATCTAGTTTGTCCAGAAACGCTTGCATTTTTTGCGGGTCATTCGTGATCTCGACCGGTATCGAATTGCGAATCAATTCAAGTTTATGCAAGGTGTGGTGCACTTGTTTTGAAAGACTGCTGGCCGCTACTGAGAGGTTGTCGGAAATATGTCTAAATGTTGCCGCTTTGAACTCTTTTTCAAAATAGGAGTGCGCGATCCAGCTGATCAACATCATGAAGAGCAGAGTCATGAAAGAAACGGCTACAGCTATACGCGTTTTTAGGTGATACGCCATAAGTCTTGTCTTTAATAACCCTGATGGTCGTTTGCTAAAGTAGATAAGGTATTGTGACCGAACAAGTCATATTAACCCTATGCTTCTGTTCATGCAAGACGTTGAAATAATGTGTTTTCGTGTGAATATTTTATCATTTGATGCTTTTACTTGTTGCCGACTCATGATTTGTTCAGGATTTTTTTGTCATTTCAGACAAAAGCCTTCCGGTGATTGCTAAATACCTTCAGGTTGACTACCATATAAATATAAGGTGACTGGGGGGCCACCATGCTAAAAGCTCTGATTACAGCCATGCTATTTGCCATCCTCTGGGTTTTACCTGTTTCTGCCGAACAGGTCTCCAGCGTGGTAATGCTTTTCAATGATGAGACCGCCGAACATATCGAAAAGCTCCTCGATAGCCGGGATGCAATGGCTGTCACCATGATCGCTGTGCCCCGACTACTTTCTCACGAAGAGATCAATCACCTTTACAAACAGCGCTCCTTTCAGCCGTTATGGCTTGATGGCTGGCAATTAAAGCCTGCCGCTATCTTCCTGATGGATCACTTGCGCAATGCAGGTGCTCATGGTTTGTGTGGCAATGCTTACCTGCTTGCCGAGCTTGAGGGGCTGATTCGAATCCAGAGGGATTTTGCCCGTCACAATTTACCATTGGCACCGGATAACAGGGCGGTCCTGGACCTGTTCCTGTCTCAGGCTTTTCTGACGTATGCGACCCATCTGGTGGAAGGGCAGGTTGACCCGGCCCTGGTTCATGTCGATTGGCGAGCACGGCGCCGCAAGGTCGACCTTGTCAAGTTGCTGGAGTATGCTCTCGACAAGAACAGGATTACCCAGGTCATGGAAGGGTTGATGCCGCCACACCCAGAATACCAGAACCTGATGGCCGTTCTCGCCCACTATCAGCAGATAGCAGCGACCGGGGGCTGGCCGACCATTCCTGCCGGCCCGGCCATACGGCCTGATTACCGGGATGAGCGGGTAACGTTACTGAAGGAATTGCTGCAAAAGACCGGTGATCTCGTTGACATAGCCAACGAGAGCAACCTTTATGATGAAACGACCGTTGCGGCAGTCAAGATGTTCCAGATAAGGCACGGCCTGATCGATGACGGGGTGGTCGGTTCAAAAACTCTCGAGGTCATGAATATCTCTGTCGATCAACGGATTCAGCAGGTTGAGCTGAACCTGGAGCGATGGCGTTGGATGCCGAAGAGTTTCGGTAAACGGCATATAAGGGTCAATATCGCAGACTTCAGTTTGAAAGTGATTGAAGGAGACGCGACAGTTATGCAGATGCCGGTCATCGTCGGAACGCAGTATCGAAAGACCCCCGTTTTCTCTGCAAATATGAGCTACCTGGAGTTTGCCCCCTACTGGACGGTGCCTCCCACCATCCTCAGGGAAGACAAGCTGCCTTTGATCAAGCAGAATCCGGACTACCTGGCAGAGAAGCATTTCCGAATTCTGTCGAGGCAGCAGGAAGATGTTTATATCGACCCCCTCGGTGTTGACTGGTCGGCTGTCGAGGCAGAGACCTTTCCCGGGTTGCTCAGGATGGAACCGGGACCAGAGAACCCCCTGGGGCGAGTCAAATTCNNACAAATTCATGTTCCCGAACAAGTTCAACGTGTACCTGCATGATACCAATGAGTCCTACCTGTTTGATAATAATGTCCGCTCGTTCAGCTCCGGCTGCATCAGGGTTGAACGCCCACGTGATCTCGCCTATTACCTGCTGAAAGATGAGCTGGATATGGATATGCTTGACGAACTATTGATGTTGACTGAACCAGAACAGGTTTCGATCGAACCGATTCCGGTGCATATCCAGTACTGGACTGCCTGGGTCGACGAAGAAAAGCTGGTTCATTTTCGTCCGGATGTCTATTTCAGGGATCTTGATCTGGAGGTTGCCTTGAATGACCCGGCATACCGGGTCATGGATCAGCTGCATGTCAGCAACGGTTCACGTCTGGCGCGCTTAAATTGAAACTTGATGGTTAGAAAAGGTCCTTAAGCCAGCCAAACGCAACCATGGTGCCGATAGCCGAGCCCAAGGACGAGAAGAAGAAGACCAGCAGAACCCGGGTAAGGCGGTTGCGCCACCAGCCGCTCAGCGCGGCGATGTCCTCGGAAACGTTTTCCATGTCCTTGACCTGCGGGGGGGAGAGGAAAGCCTGCACAACGCCGGTCACGAAGCCGGCTCCGATAGTCGGGTTGAGAGACGTGATCGGTGCAGCAATAAAAGCAGACACGAGNNCACGATGGTCAGTGGGTGCCCCAGGGCGATCAATGCCCCCAGTGCAGAAAGAGCCCCGTTGGCCAGAACCCACGCCACTGCTGCATCAGCCAGCTGCTCGGTATTGCCGGCCATAAAGCCATAGATGAAGAGTCCGATCACGATCGCCGGAATCAACCACGGGATCAGTTTGGAGAAGGTTTTTTTCTCCGGGATAAGGGATAACTCTTCAATCTCCTCGGCGGAGAAGTCCGTGCCGATTTTTTTCAGGATTCCCGGCATGTGAGCGGCTCCCACGATGGCTACAATCTTTTTGCCAGGAGCCCTGGCAATGTGATGGGCCATGTAGGTGTCGCGCTCGTCGACCAGGATTGTCTTGACGGTTGGCAGTACGTCGGCCATTTCATCCAGCATTGCGGACAAGGTGTCCGTCTGGCGCAACTTGGCCAGTTCCTCTTCGTTCAACTCCTGGGTGTCGAACATGCTCGCCAGAAGCGTGGCGAAAAGATTCATCTTTTTCCAGAATCCGGCCTTGCGCCAGGCGCGCAACAGGGTGGTCCTGATTTCCCGGTCGACCAGCTGAACTTCTTTGCCCAAATCATCGGCGGTTTCTGCCGCTGCGGCCAACTCTGCGCCTGGCTTGACCCCGGTTTGCAGGCCCATGCGCTTCTGGAAAGAAGCGAGGGTGAGGTTGGCAAGGAGGAAAGGGGCCTGCCCCTGCCTGAGCACCTGGACCAGGTTAAGCGATTCCCAGTGCTTCGGGTTGCGCAGCGCCCTGTGGCGTTGTTCATCCAGTTCAACGCAGACGGTATCAGGGTCTTCCTCGGTGATGACGGCCCTGACTGTATCAACCGAGTCCTGGGAAATGTGTGCTGTGCCCACCAGGACGAATTCCCGTTCACCCAGGATGATCC
>JABAOE010002100.1_pt1 | contig 14265 bp, 11 predicted proteins | sample 7062141 | NCBI WGS metagenome assembly JABAOE01 (sample SAMN14538627, study PRJNA623070) | marine sediment metagenome | biome: marine biome [ENVO:00000428]; feature: marine pelagic biome [ENVO:01000023]; material: deep marine sediment [ENVO:00002113] | place: India: Gulf of Khambhat ... | reverse complement strand
CAGCAACTGGCGCGTCTCGCCAATATCTCGAGCACCATCGATTGTGAATGCCCACAGAATCTCGCACAGCTCGTCGGCGATTTGACCGCATTCGAGATCTACAGCGCCCAATGTGCCAATCGTGACGACGAAGATGCGGCCTTGCACCACTATCTGCATCAGACGTCTGCACAGGCCAGGGAGCTTATCGAGATTGCACTGGAGAAGGTCATCCACGCCGAGGGAATCTCCTTGTAACCCAGAACCTACCTGATACAAACCGTTACAATTTTGTCTAAGTTTTACTTAGACAAAACATTGACAATAAATCACTCGTTGATAAGCTAGGTCTTCGTAACGGCAGGTTCGGCAATCGAGCCGATCTGCGGCAAGCAACAGCCAACGGAGTTTGTGTCATGAGTAACGGCATTTCTGATAAGGCAAACACGGCGTCACGCCGCAGCTTTCTCAAGTCGGTCGGAGGCGCCGCCGCGGTGTCCGCGTTCGGAATCGCAGTGAGTGAATCACCTGCCGCCGACCTGCCTAAACTGGATGAAGACGATCCGATGGCCGTGGCGCTGAAATATGTGCACGACGCATCATCCGTCGCTGAATCTATCCGCTCACAAAAGGATCGCTATTGCTACAACTGCGCGCTCTACTCGGGCGGTGAGAACGATGAGTGGGCGGCTTGCTCGATCGTTCCTGGCAAGGCGGTAGCAGGTCGTGGCTGGTGCAGCGTTTGGGCACGCCGGCAAGTATCCTGAACCGAAAGGGGAAGACGATGGAAATACTTCTACTGCTTACTTTGATTTGTCCGGCGTTCCTGTTGCGAAATTTTTCGTATAGGCCCGCGAAGTCGATCGCGACACGCTCGCGCGAGTCGCGTGACTCGACTTACCAGCGAACCAACGTTTTCGATGACCGTTGCTGAGCAAAAGTTCACGAAAGCAGTAAAGGTCTTCGCTCAAGTCACTTGGCATTAGCCTTAACCAACCGATGGGAGAAACTCATCATGAACCATCCACTGACACGCATATTTATTCCGATTTCCATGATTGTTCTCGTTGCGGCTTCCAGCGTTGCGATCAGTACAACAGTTAACTTCGATCGCATGGAGCTTGGCCAGACCGCAGTCACGACGGCGATGACGGGAGCAGGCCGCTCGCAGGCATCCGGGGTCATTCAAGCTGGCCTCGATCAGTCTTAGCCATGCTCCAGCGTGAAGCTCCCGGCGCTGAGATTCGCAACCGACATTCTGGGAAGTCTCAGTCGGTCGAGCTGACATCATTTCATCCGGAGGCCCGTGTCGCGGTTATCGGGGCCTCCGGCGGTATCGGCGGTGGCTTGTGCCGGGCGATAGCAAGCAGCAACGCTGCCGGTACCGTGCACGCGCTGTCCCGGTCCCGCACCCTTATTAATAATGCGGCTATTCGTTGCTCTACCTTGGATCTGCTCGACGAAGCAAGCATCGCGGACGCTGCAAAGCGGGTGTCCAGGGATGGACCGCTCGATCTCGTTATTGTGACCGCCGGCATGTTACACCGGGAAGAGCTGCAGCCGGAAAAAGCACTGCGTGATATCGACGGCACCAACATGCTCGAAGTCTTGCGGGTGAACACAGTCGGGCCGGCCCTCGTGGCAAAGCACTTTTTGCCAATCATGCGCCGAGACGGCAAGTCCGTGTTCGCCGCGTTATCCGCCAGGGTTGGAAGCATCGAAGATAACCGGCTGGGTGGCTGGGTATCGTACCGGGCCTCCAAGGCAGCCCTGAACATGACGATGAAAACGCTTGCCATCGAGCACGCAAGGCGCTGGCCTGAAGCGGTCGTGGCCTCACTGCATCCCGGTACCGTTGCGACGGACCTGTCAGCACCGTTTCGATCACGGACACCGCCGGACAAAGTTTTTACACCGGATGTCTCCGCGGCACATCTGCTGCGTGTCATCGATGGTCTGACACCGGCCGATACCGGCGGATTTTTCGCCTGGGACGGCAGCCGAATACCTTTCTAAGTACCCGCGTGCCGGTACTTTGACGCCCGCCGAGCGCGAGTATCCTTGTTATTTCCTGAGGCTACTGCGCAGTCTCCAGGGTCACCGCTTCTTCGCGGAGGTCGCGAGCCTCAAAACGTCCTGGGGCATGATGGCTTGCCCGTAGCCATCATGGATCTGCGGTTCGCCGTCGTATTCCAGGTGCACTTCGTTCGTCAGGTCTTGGATGAGGATCATCCCGGCGCGCATCTGGCGCCTCGTAAAGCTGCGCACGAGCATTTTCGGTAACAGACCGCCCAGTGCTGCATCGAAATAGCCGATGACGAGGGTCTTGTCGCCGCCGAGGTCGGCGAGGGTCCAGGCTCCGCGGTTGGCAGGTATGTAGACCGAATTGTCGAGATCCTGTCGTGACAGGCCTGTAATGAGCCCATCTGCATGGGCGTCCAGCAACAATTGCGGGCCGTCATTGTGCAAGGTCCAGCGGTGCTGCCAGATGCGCCCGTTGCTCGAGTCCGCGAGCTCGAGGTTCTTTTCACACAGGATGACCCAGTGGCGATCCTTAATCGGCCACGGGAGATTGACGTGCTGATAGCGAACGTATGCGCCCTGCGGCAGCCGCGAGAAGTAGGCCCTGGTCAGCCTTGCAGGCGGATCGCTTGCCGCGCCCATGACCGTCGACCAGACGAGCAAGCGCGGTGCATCCACGATCTTCAGCCCAAAAAGACCGAACTCGCTGATGTCGTCTCCGGCATCTTCCTCTGTTGCTTCCGGCACTTTGATCACGGGCTCACCCGAGCGTAGCAGGTCGAGCTCGTCCGGCGAGAGAGGCGGTAGTGCGGAGGAGTAATCATCGGTCGAGAGTTGGTTCAGCACGAACGAGACATCCACATGCTGTTCGGATTGCAGTTGCTTGTCGGCTGCAATCGCTGTTGTGGCCAAGATGGCAAACGTCAGGCCGACGAAGCCGGTTAACACAGGTCGCTGGGACATACTCGTATCCCTGTTTGCCCTGGAGGCACTAAGCTTGCGACGGATTTTGTCGTGACGATGTGACATCGGTGTTACGCGCGCTGCCTGATGATTGGAAAGGCTCACCCTGGGCGAGTGCCATTATCTTAATCTTGAAAGCGTCTTTTGTGCCGCAGTCGGATATTCATGAAGCATCTGCGAGCGCCGGAATCGTCTTCTTCAACATCAGGTACATGTAAAGATAGACAAGCATCGCCGCGATGGAAGCCGCCGCACACAGTATGAACACGCCGTCATAGCCGAAGGTAAGAGCCAGTACCGATGCTGCGATATTCGGGCCGAGAAAATTACCAACGCCCTGTGCGGCAGGAATCAGTGCAGGGAATCTGCCGGAATGATCGACGTTCGCAATCGTTGCTGCCTGGTAGATATCCACAAAAATCCAGCAGAAATTAAAGAAGAACATGCTGATCGCCACGGTAGCGTTAGTGATGCCGAAAACGAGCATCACGACGATGCTGGCCTGGAATACCAGGGTGACAAGCAACGGTCGTGCCAGTCCGAAGCGGTTGCTGAGCAGTACGGCGAACAGGCAGCCGATCACCGAGAACACGGATGAGACCCACAGCATGCTGGCGACCCATTCGGGCGAAGCGGCGGAGTCTACGGTGGACAATTCAATGTAAGTCCAGTACGCGCCGATGTTGATATACGTGAAAACAATCGCGATCAGCACCATCCATGGCACGTAAGCCGGTACGTGTTTGTGCTCGGTGTGATGTTCGCCGCTGGGCTCCTCGACATCGACCTCGACGTCCAGCGCCTTGTCGACCGGTCGCCTGGGCAGCCAGGATATGAACAAGAGGCCGACGACGTAGGTGAGGATAAGCGTTATGTAGATGCCCTCGATAGAGAGGTATGGCAGGAACGCGAGTTCGGCCCCTTGCGAACCGGCAAAGGCGAACAATTCGAGACCAAAAGCGAATGCCGGTCTGGAATGACCGGCGATGGTTGCTACTGCGATACCTGTATATATGCCACTACCGGTGCCTGCCACCAGGCGGAGCCAGACCGTGACTTCGTAGCTCTGGTAAACGATACAAAGCGCATTCGCCGCGATCGTCAACAGCGCTGCACCTGTTGCCAGGTAACGTCGATCGACCCTGGCTACATATAACGCAGAGATCACGGCGCCGATCGCAAGCCCCGCAAGATCAGCGCCTGCCACCCGACCGACTTCGACCTCGGAGAAGCCCAGGTTGTTAACCCACGACGTGCTGATTACGGGGAGACCGACCATGACCGCATAGCCGACCAGGGCCATGTAGATGCCGAGGGTCAGAGATCGCCAGTCGTCGAATTCAGTGCGGTGATGCAGCAGTTTGCTGCCGTCGTCAGTCATCCTGATTTGTCCCCGTAGTTCCTAGTTCCGCCTGAGAATGACGCAAGCCTTGCGGAAAGATACAGGCTTCGGGTTGCCGTCGCCAAGGCGAGAATCCGCGGCCACGGTCTGACACAAGGGTGATGAAGGAAGCAGGAATGGTCAATTCCTCGTTACGACTTGCACACTGACCCGGCAGTTCACGCGGAACGAATGCTGGCCGGCTCCTGGCCGATTTATTTGTTCGGCCGTGTAATAATTCGCGCTTTCGAACACCTGACAACAAGAACAAAGGGGCAGTGATGCTCGAAATCCAGAATCTCTTCAAAACCTACCCGAACGGCGTACGGGCGCTGGTTGACGTGAGCCTCAAGATTCCTACCGGCATGTACGGCCTGCTGGGCCCGAATGGCGCGGGCAAGTCGACCTTGATGCGAACTGTCGCCACCTTGCAGCAGCCGGATAGCGGGACCATACATCTCGATGACCTGGACGTGCTGAAGCAGCCGGCGGAGCTGCGCAAGAAGCTCGGCTACCTGCCGCAGGACTTTGGCGTGTACCCGCGCATCTCGGCGGTCAACATGCTCGATCACATGGCCGTGCTGAAGGGTTTCACGAACAAAAAGCAACGTCACGAGCTGGTCGACAAGCTGCTGCACCAGACCAACCTGCACCACGTGCGCAAGAAAGCGCTCGCCGGTTTCTCGGGCGGCATGCGCCAGCGCTTCGGCATCGCCCAGGCCTTGATCGGCGACCCGCAGCTGATCATCGTCGACGAGCCGACCGCCGGGCTCGATCCGGAGGAAAGAAACCGCTTCTTGAACCTGCTCTCGGACATCGGCGAGAACAAAGTCGTGATCCTGTCAACACACATCGTCGATGACGTCACCGACCTGTGTCCGTCCATGGCGATCATCGCCAACGGGCGGATCGTGCGCGAGGGCAGGCCGTCGGACCTGATCAACGAGCTGCGCGGCTCCGTCTGGGCCAAGACGGTGGAGCACCGGGAGGTCGAGGAGTACAGCCAGCGCCACAACGTCATTTCCACCAAGCTGTTCGCCGGACGCAACATCCTGCACGTGCTGTCGGACAACGATCCCGGTGATGGCTTCGAGGCGCACGAGCCCGATCTCGAGGATGTCTATTTCTCGACCTTGCAGACGGTCAACGGTAACGTCGCCCAGGCCGCCTGATGTTCGCCGAAGTCCTGTTCTTTGAGCTCAGGTATCACCTGAAGAGTCGGCTGTTTCTCTTTGGTTGTGCTGTCTTTTTCCTGCTCGCCTTTCTTGGTGTGGCGAGCCCGAATGTACAGTTCGGGTCGCTCGGCGGCGCGAACTACAATTCACCGTTCGCCATTGGGCAGACCCAGGTCGTCATGGCGATGATCGGCGTGCTCGTGGGTGCAGCTTTTCTGAACAGTGCGGCGCTGCGTGATGCCGACGAGCGCATGGCGGAGATTATCTATTCGACGCGCATCGGCAAGCTCGATTACGTGCTCGCACGTTTCATCGGCGCGTTCATCGCCGCCTACCTGGTGTACGCAGCCTCGAGCTTCGGCTTTGCGCTTGCTACGTTCATGCCGTGGCTGGATCCCGACCTGATCGGCCCGTTCAGGTTGTGGCATTACGTGCATGCGTCGGTGTTCATCGGCCTGCCGGCGCTATTCGTTAACTCGACCATCGTCTATGCCTTTGCGGTACTCACCCGCGACCAGCGCATCTCCTATGCGGTAATCATCGGGCTGCTCGTCGCCTACCAGGTAGCGGGCGGCTTGCTCGGGGAGATGGACTACCGCACGGCTGCGGCGCTTATTGATCCGACCGCCATTGCCGCGATCAGCGAGGTCATGCAGTACTGGACCGTGTTCGAGCGCAACACGCAGGTGGTGCCGATCGAGGGTACGCTGCTGCTCAACCGCTTACTGTGGCTCGCGATCGGTGTGCTGTTGCTGGCCGTCACGGTATGGCGCTTCAGCTTCATCCTGGCGAAATCCGGGCGCCGCAAGAAAAAGATCGAAGACGCCGATGCGAGCGCATTGGTCTCGAAGCCGGTCGGATTTTCCACGCAGCGAGCCGAGATAGTTGCCGGCACGGCCTGGCACCAGTTTGTCGCGCGCACCGGGTTCGAGGTGCGGGCCGTCATGAAAAGCGTGTTCGTCTGGGTGCTGCTGGCACTGGCCGCGGCGCTGTCGATCGGCAATTTTTTCGCGGTATCGCAGATCTATGGCACCACGGTCTACCCCGTTACCCGTTCGCTGATCCAGGTGCTGAGCGGCAGCGTCACCTTGTCGCTGATGATCATCATCGTGTTCTACGGTGCCGACCTGATCTGGCGCGACCGCGAAACCCGTTACCAGGACATCCTGGGCGCGTCGCCCGCGCCGAGCTGGACCTTCGTGCTGGCGAAAATGGTCGCGGCGCTGATGGTGGTGCTGATCTTCCTGATCGAGACTGCGCTCGTGGCGGTCCTGTTCCAGCTGTTCAACGGCTACACGAACCTGGAGCTGGGCCTCTACGTCATCGGCTATCTTTACGACTACGGCGGGCTTTTCTATCTCGCGATCGTGCTGTCGCTGGTGGTGCAGATCCTCGTGCCGAACAAGTATCTCGGCATGCTGGTGATGGTCGTGTACCTGATCGGACTGATCTCGCTGTCGAACGCGGGCTTCGAGGACCCGCTGTACCTTTACGGCGCCACGAGCAGCACGCCTTACTCGGACATGAACGGCTACGATGGCCTGCTGGGCCATGCCAGCTGGTACACGCTGTACTGGTGGTGTTTCGCCACGGTGCTCGGCGTTGTCGGTTATGCGTTGTGGAACCGTGGTCCGCTGGAGAAGCTGCGCGTCCGTGCGGGCAAGATCGGTACAAACCTGACGCGGCCGGCCGTTGCCATTCTGTCTGTCGCGGGGCTGGGGTTTGTTTCACTCCTGGCCTGGATCTTCTACAACACGCATATTATTAATGAGTACACGACCAGCGACGACAACCGGGCATTCGCGGCGAATTACGAGAAGAAATACGGGGACCTCAAAAGCCAGCCGATACCACGGTTCACCGACGTGGAATTGGAGATCGATCTCTATCCGGAGTCGAATGCATTCGTCGTACGCGGCGTGCAGATGTTCGAGAACAAGACGGCCGCCGCCATCCATCAGATGCCGGTCGGCTTCGGCTTTGAGACACAAGTTGATGCGATAGAGATCGAAGGAGCGACACTGGTCGAGTCCGACGACGAGTTCAACGTCCACCGTTACGAATTCGATCCGCCGTTGATGCCGGGCGAACGGCGGCGCATGACCTTCGAGGTGTCGAGGACGCCACGTGGTTTCAAGCATGGCAACGTGATCCCCAGCCTGCTCGGCGGTGGTGGCGTGTTCGGCAACGGCACCTTCGTCAACAGCCAGGCGCTCGCGCCATTCCTGGGATTCAACGAGGGCGCCATTCTCACGGATCGTAACGATCGCTGGCGCGAGGGGCTGGAACCGGTACGGCGGGCCGCGGACCTCGACGACGAATCGCAGTGGGACATCGGCTTCCGGGCGGACTCCGACTGGGTCAGTTTCAAGGCGACCGTAACCACGTCGGCCGACCAGATTGCAATCGCTCCCGGCTACCTGATCGAAGAATCGACAGAAGGCGATCGCCGGCGCTTCCTGTACGAGATGGATGCGCCGATGCAGAATTTCTTCGCCGTGTTGTCGGCGCGCTACGCGTCGCGCATCGAGGAGCACAACGGGGTGCAGCTCGCCGTCTTCTACCACCCGGCGCACGAATGGAACGTCGAGCGCATCATCGAGAGTCTGTCGGACTCGATCAGCTATTTCAGCGAGACGTTCAGCCCCTACCAGTACCGGCAGATGCGCGTCCTCGAGTTCCCGGCATACTCGACCTTTGCGCAGTCGTTTCCCAACACGGTGCCGTGGTCGGAAAGCATCGGGTTCGTCGCCGACATAACAGACCCTGAAGATATCGATTACGTGTACTACGTCGGCGCCCACGAGGTGGCCCATCAGTGGTGGGGACACCAGGTCTCCGCCGCCAATGTGCAGGGGCAGAGCTCGATCATCGAGACCCTGTCGCAATACTCGGCGCTGATGCTGATGGAACGCGAGTTCGGGCCGCACGTGATGCGGCGCTTCTTGAAGTACGAGCTGGACAACTACCTGTCGAGTCGCGGCGGCGAGGCGATCGAGGAGCTACCGCTGTACCGGGTCGAGAACCAGGGTTACATCCACTACCGCAAGGGTTCGATCGTCATGTACGCGCTAAAGGACTACATGGGCCAGGAGGCCGTCGATAGGGCGCTGCGCAATTTCGTCGCCGAAGCTGCATACAAAACCGACCCCTACCCGAGGTCACGGGACCTGATCAGGCACCTGCGCAGCCAGGCCACCAGCGAGGAACAGCAGGCGCTGATCACGGATCTGTTCGAGCGCATCACGCTGTGGGACCTCAAGGTCGAGGAGGCGACGGTGAGCGAGCGCAGCGACGGCAGGTTCGACGTCTCGATCGAAGTATCGGCAAGCAAGTTCGAGGCCGACGGTGCCGGTGCGCAGACGGAAGTGCCACTGGACCTGCCGATCGATATCGGTGTCTTCTCGGAGAGCCCGGACGACGTCACGGAAGGCGGCGAGCATGTGTTGTTGCTCGAAAAACATCGGGTGCAGGATGGCGAGATGACGATCGAGCTCGTCGTAGACGAAGAACCGAGCCACGTCGGCATCGACCCCTACAACAAGCTGATAGACCGCAACAGCGACGACAATCTGCAGGCGTTGTGACGCCGGAGCGCGCGCACCCGGGTCGGCCGCTACGAGCTGCGGCAGGAACACCTCGCGCGAGAGCGGCCCGGCATAGATATCCTGGCCTAAGTTTCGGCCTCATTTTCAACTAGTATTAGCTTGAGGCTCTCCAAGCATTGGCGCCTCAGTACCAGGGGGAATCAAAGGGCGGCTATCCCCGTTGCAAAAAACAAGGGGCGCGATTGCGCCCCTTGATGTTGCTTGTCACAGATTACGACTAGTACGAGAAGTTTGCCCGCAGGTACCAGAACATGCCACGTGGGCTGTGCTGGCTTTGTACGTACCCGTACAGGTCTGTGTCGGCATCGCCGATCGCAAACGGTGGGTCCTCGTCGAACAGATTGTCGATACCCAGCGTCAATCGGGTATTTTCGATACCCGTATAGCTGACTTGCACGTTGACTGTCGTAAAGGAATCAACGTCGCGAGACGTGTTGGTATCGAAATCGAGAACGCCGTCAAAATCGATGTCGGGCGTGTCCTCGAAACTGCCGATGTAGTCGACTTGCGCATAGAAATACCAGTCATTCACCAGGTAATTACCGGACAGCTGGAAGCGGTGTTCCGGGAATTCATACTCGCCTGCCAACGGGCGGGTCACGAAACTGTCCCCCGCAGCATTAAGCTCGACCCGGTCGAAATCCGACAGGAACGAGTAGTACAGGTTCAGCCCGAGCGTTCCGGGACCAGCATCCATCGAGTACGAAGCCAGCACATCGATACCCGTCGCCGATTGCTCGCCGATGTTGACGAAGCTGGTGTTGACGGACTGCAATGGCCCCAGGGTCGTCCCCGGCAGCGGTGTGCCACGGACGCAGACGGTGCTGTCCTGAACGTTGCAGGAGCTGTTGTACAGGAAGGCGAATGGTGCGTCGTCGATCTTGTTTTCCTGGGTGATGTCCCAGTAGTCGATCGACACGTTCAGATCCTCGAGCAGGTTGAACGTCAATCCCAAATTGAAGTTCTCCGACTCCTCGGCGTCGNNGCGTCGAGGTTCGGATTACCCGAGAAGATGATGACGTAGTCGAGCACATTGCATGCCGCCGGATTGCCTGCGTCGCATCCGAACTGGTCGATGAAGAACAAGGACTCCTGTGACGGGCCGAGGCCGATTTGCGCCAGCGACGGCGCACGGAAACCCTGGCCCCACGATCCGCGCACGGCGATATTGTCGGTTGCGTCCCAGCGCGCAGCGACTTTCGGATTGGTCGTGCTGCCAAAATCGTCGTAGTCGTCGTGGCGGCCCGCAACCTCAAGATTGAAGTTTTCGGCCAGAGGAATCGAGAACTCGACGTATGCCGACCAGATGTCACGGGCGGCGGCGGCCGATACCGACTCGGTGCCGAAGATCAAGCCACGCTGGAACTGATCGTCGGGCACGTCGGAGATGCTCTCTTCACGGTATTCCAGTCCGCCGGCCATCATTACTTGACCTGCGGACATGTCGAAGATCGGTCCCGTTATCGTCGCGTCGTAGGTTTCGAGGTCGGACTGCCCCTGGCGAACCAGGCTGGTGGTGATCCGGTCGATCACGTCCGGCGAATTGACGGTCGTGCCGAAGATGTTGTAGGTGCCGGCATTAAGCTCGGCCTGCAACAGGTCGGTACGGACCCAGCCTTGTGTGCGATCGCCGGTCTGCAAGGATTCGCTGCGGCCACGTGAGGCAGCGATCTCCCAGTCCCACTCGCCGAATTCGCCGCGCAGCCCAAGAAGCGCACGCAGGGTATCGGTCTCGATGTCCCACTGCCGCGGGTTGGCATCCACCGGCCGGAAACGCAGCACGTCGATTGTGTTGACGGTAGCGAACGGATTGTTCGGATGCGTTGCAGGCACGGTCAGGCCGGCCGAGTCGTCGAGCGGCGTCGGCGCGCCCTGTGCGATTGACTCGTTGTGTTGCACTGCTATCTCCGCAAAGAGCTCGACGTCGGTACCGAGTTCCCGGTTTGCGAGCACCAGCAAGCCGGTGCGTTCCGACTCCGGCGTAAGGACGTTGAACGGGCCATAGTCGAACACGCAGAGGTTCCCACCAACTAGCCGCTCAGCGGGGCAGGTCGGATCGGCCGTTTGCACGCCGTCGACGATGAAGGTGCCCGGAAAGCTGCGCGAAGAACGAAAATCCTCGCCGCCGCGCGACGTCTGGTTGGCCGTCGCCAGCGGGGGTCGCTCGTTGTTGAACAGTGAGCCGTTCTTGTAGTAATCGAAGATCATCGTGACGTTGCCGTCGTCACCGCCGGTACCCCAGATCGCATTGAAGATCGTTTCGCTGTTATCGCCGTCCGAGGTATCGCCGTAGCCCGCTGTGAACTCGAGTCCATCGAAGTTGTCGCGCAGCACGACATTGACCACGCCGGCTACCGCGTCAGAACCATAAACAGCGGATGCGCCGTCTTTCAGAACTTCGACACGCTCGATCGCGGACACAGGGATGGTGTTGATATCGACGAAATTCGTCGTCACGCTCTCGGCGAATGCGCTGATCGCAACACGCCGGCCGTTGACTAACACCAGCGTCGCATCCGCACCCAGGCCGCGCAAGCTGATGGCCGAGGCGCCATTCGCCGTAGAGTCCTGGTTGTTGCCTCGCGTAGAAAATGTGCCGTTACCGGCTGCGGGGACTTTTTCCAACAGTTGTTGCAGATTCAAGTAACCGGAATTGTCAATCTGTTCCCGGTCCAGGGTCGTGATCGGCGAAGGGCTCTGAAAATCAGCGCTGCGACCGATGCGGGACCCGGTGACTATCACTTCTTCGACCGCGGCCTCCTGTGCCGCGGCTGGCAGTGCCACAAGCGTTGTCGATACACCTGCCGCCGCAATCAATGCGACGCGGATGCGATCGGAAAATATACTGCTCATTTGTTTCTACTCCTTAAGTTGTAAAGACGGTACTCGTTTCGCACGAGATCCGCCCAAATTGAGTGTGAGGGTCGGCGCACATAAATCAGCCGACACCTGCATCGATTTTTNNGATTTTTTTGTGTCTAGTGCCCCCCTTTTCAGAGAAATCTGAGGTAGCGAATCGTACTCCTGTCGGTAGGGTTAATCACCTACCCATGACAAGACAGCAACAGATGTTACTGGTTCCAAAAGATTGCCTTAGCGGCGGGGGCTGAGAAATTAATGCATAAGAAACAATAATTTATATTAATACGTTTTTGGAATAATCAATGGACCGCAGGGACGAGGCCAATTTTGTTGCGAAATTACCACGCACAGGCTGCGGCCGAGGCGGAGGATTGTCCGCGGACTTTACGGTGACGGCCGGCGGTAGTAACAGAACGATGCTGAGTTACGCTGCGCCGTTTGCGCCAGGCGTCCGTTCGACGCAGCAAGCGATACGATCGAAGCATGCGACGCTCAAAAGCAGGTTCGATTCCGAAGCTCGGTACGCGTCACTTCAGCAGATAGCCCAGCACCTCGTCGGTGACCTGTTGGTCGTCAAGCATGCCACCTGCCGTTATCCATTGGCCTTTGTATGCAACAAGTCCACGGTGATCCATGCTTGCCGTTGGGATCGATTGTGGTTCGCGCCATTGCCTGGTCTCGAGGTCGAAGAGCAAGGCGTCGGATGACGGTGAAGATGGCTTACCGTCGTAACCGATGCCGGTGTAGTTGTAAGGGTTGTCGCTGCCGCCGATAAACAGGATGCCATTTATATAAGGTATGCCGGCAGCTGCCATGCGATAGCGGGGCGGGCCCGGGTGCGGTGGCATCTTGCGCCAGTCGATTCGCCGCGTATCTTCGCCATCGATCGTGCCCGAATAACACTCAGCCGTCGCAACGAAATCACGACTGCGATCGGCATTGGGTTCGACGGCGACCCCATCGCAATACACGATCGTGTTGCCGACGATGCCGCCCGCGTGACCAAACACGGCGCGTCCCGGTGTCGGCGTTGCCTGCACCCAGGAATCCTCTTGTGTGTCGTAACGCTGCACCAGGTTGACGTTACCCAGGTCATGCCAGCCGCTGATCAGGTAGATGTAGCGTTCCCGAAAACTGACTGCCACCGCATCGTCCACCGGAACCGGCATCGCTTGTCGATCCTGGAACGTGCCATTGACTGGATCGAATGCGTGGACCCAGGGCGTTGATGCTTCCTCGCCATCGGCCGCCACCGTGTAGCCGCCGAACACGTAGATACGGTCCTTGACACCAACCGCGACCGGCGCGAGCCGGCCGAAACCGCCTGGCACCGGGTCGGCGCGACGCCAGTTACCTGTGGCACTGTCCAGCACGAACGTCTTCGCGTGAGTATCGCGATACGTCTTGCCGGCGCCGAGGCCTGCGAAGCTCACCACGAATTCCCGGCCATCTACGTTTATGGATGCGAGCGCGTTATTGCTTACCGGCTCCGGTAATCGTGGCAGCGGATCGCCGGACCGAACGGACCAGTTGTCTTCTGCAGCGATCGCTGCCACGATGGCAGAAAAGATAATCACAAAAGCAACAAGAATTCGTAGAACCGGCATTTGCCGCAGCTCCATGCACAATAAGTCGTCGAAGTTTACCTTGTCACAAGGTCGACTCCAGGATTAAACGAACCGCGATTAGCATCGGAAACATGTTCCAGACGAGAGAAAAAGTCGCCAAGGCATTCTGGCGAGCCACCGCAATCGCGGCCGGACTTACTGTCATATTGATGTCCGGTATCAACGGTGCATTGCTGGATACCGGTTACGGGAACGTGCTCGAGTTCTTCATCGGTGTCGTGTTCGGGCTGATTGCGGTTTCGATCTTCGCGCTCGTTGTCACGGGATTTATGCGGCTCATTGGCGGTATGCCGTCGAACGCCGTCGCAGTTATCGGCGGCGCACTGCTTGCACTGTGGTTCCTTAGCGTAAACAGCGTTGCAGAACTGATGCGTGGGCTGCTGGATACCGATAACTGGTCGTGGCCGCTTGCGTGGCCCGACTCGCTGTCGGTATTACCGCTGGCAAGCATCGTGCTCGCGGTAGCCAGCCTGTCGGGACTGGTGGCACTGCTGATTGGCAAATCGATGCGCCGCCTGGATCCGCCGCTTCGTATATCGCTTTGGGTATTCGCGTTGGGATTCACGGGTATTGCGATCGCGGTCGTCCTCAGACTCGCGAGCGATGGAGCGGATCCATTTGCGGACGATGGTGTGTCACTCAGCGCA
>JABAOE010017687.1_pt2 | contig 14276 bp, 14 predicted proteins | sample 7062141 | NCBI WGS metagenome assembly JABAOE01 (sample SAMN14538627, study PRJNA623070) | marine sediment metagenome | biome: marine biome [ENVO:00000428]; feature: marine pelagic biome [ENVO:01000023]; material: deep marine sediment [ENVO:00002113] | place: India: Gulf of Khambhat ... | reverse complement strand
ATGTCGGAAGCCCGATATTTATTCAACAAATTTAAAGACGGTGTAGGCAAAGGGCTAAAAATTCTGAACATCAGATCAAAAGAAGCTTACGACAGTGTGGTTGTAAAGAACAGAATTAGAAATCTTAGGAACAAACGGCAAGAGACTGCTTTGGAGATGGGCAATACGATTTATAGAACCTTTAAGTACAAGGGTACTATAAACGAAGAGGCAATTGAGAAAAAGTGTGCTGATATTGAGGAGATAGAGAAAGAGATTGAGAAGTGTGAGCAGGAACTTGAGCTGATTCACCTAAATGCAGATAAAGCTCTTGGTAGTGTGAAGGCATTGGTTAGGCCAAAAGTGGTGTCCAGATGCGAGTGTGGAGCCGATATATTTGAGGGAGCTCAGTATTGCGCCCAGTGCTCCAAAAAAGTAGGGTCTTAGCTACGATTTGAACTTATCGTAAGCATCAATAATCTTATCAATTTCTATATCTTCCTCAGAGCTTTCTTTCATGTTCCTTACTTTAATGACGCCTTTTCTTAATTCTTCCTCCCCAAGTATGAGAGTGAAATGCGCTCCTAGTTTGTCAGCCCGCTTCATTTGGCTCTTGAGGCTCTTGTTTGCATACTCAGTTTCTACAGAAATGCCATTTTTTCTAAGCTCATTTGCTAGTGGAAAAGAAGCTGCCTTCGCTTCGTCTCCTAAATATGCTATGAAAACATCAACTTCCTTAGTAAATCCTTCAGGAAGAGCTATTTCCTGAAGAAGCACTATTCTTTCGATTCCCATTGCAAACCCTACGGCGGCTGTATCGGGTCCTCCAAGCTCGGCCACTAGACCGTCATAACGACCTCCAGCAGCAACAGCATTCTGTGCTCCAAGCTTATCGGTGGTTATCTCAAACACAGTTCTAGTATAGTAATCGAGTCCTCTCACTATTTTGGGATTAATTACGAAGGGAACTCCTGTAGCGGATAAATTTTCTTTTACCGTGCTCAAGTGGCTCTCACACTCCGGGCATAGGTTATCCAGCAGTGAAGGGGCTTCAGCTGCAATTTCCTTACACTGTTTTTCTTTGCAGTCCAGGATTCTGAGCGGATTTACATCCAGTCTTCTTTGACAATCTTCGCAGAGGTCATCCTTATGAGGAGTAAAGTGTTGAACCAATTTCTCTTTATATGCAGGCCTGCAGTTCTGATCACCAAGTGAGCTGATTTCCAGAGTAAGGTATTGCGTGAGTTCAATTTCTTCGAAGAATCTCCATATCATGGTAATAAGCTCGGCATCAGCGTTGGGCTCTTGGGGCCCAATAAGCTCAGCTCCAATTTGATAAAAACCTCTAAAACGTCCTTTTTGAGGTCTTTCATGTCTGAACATCATCCCAGTGTAGTAAAGCTTGGAGATTGCAGACTTGGCATACATAGAGTCTTGTATATACGCTCTTACCACACCTGCGGTGCCCTCGGGCCTAAGAGTGATTGATGAGCCGTCGCGGTCTTCAAACGTATACATCTCTTTTTCTACAATGTCTGTTGTGGTACCGAGGCTTCTTGCGAATAGATCTGTGAACTCAAGCACGGGTATTCTAATTTCAGTAAAACCATAAAGCTCAAAGATTCGCCGTGCGGCGTCTTCTATTGTATGCCACCTTTTGATGTTCTCAGGCAATATGTCGTGAAATCCTCTGATAGATTTTATTTTCATTTGGGCGTTAAATATAAATAAGTTTCGCTTATTATATCTTAGACTAACTCTTATTTCTATTTTGTGAGCGATGGGAAATATGGAGTTTACTGTTATGTAATTGTCCAATATTATATAAAAAACTAAATGCTTCTCCGAGTTAAATGCAAAAATAAGTGATAATACAGTGTCAAAACATGATAAAATGAAAGTTATTTATGTTGGAAGCCCTCCGCTTTTCTCTAAAGGGGCAAGTGCTATACATGTATTTAAGATGTGCCAGGCAATGGCAACACTTGGTATTGAGGCTGAGCTTATAATTCCTAGCGGCAAAAACCGCAAGGACTTGCTTGAATATTACAATGTTGAAGATAGTTTTAGAATAACAACTTTCCCATATTTCACTAACAGCTCTATAAGGAATATATTTCACGGTTTCTTTGCTTCTTTATATGTGAAATTTTTTAGATCCGGCCGTTATGACATAGTTGTTACAAGAAATATAGTTTTTGCTTATTTTGCAACTAAGTTCTTTGGGATCCCAACCGTATATGATGCCCATCATCCGTTAGTTATTGGAGCTAAGCTTCTTTTTAACTCTTTTAAGGATTCGGATAACCTGGTTCGTTTCTCTACGAATTCATATGGGTTATCTAAGATTTACCTGGGCCAGGGACTGCCTAAAGATAAATTAGTGGTGGCTCACAATGGGGTAGAGATTGAAAGTTTTAAAAATGCTCCTTCTAAGACTGAGTGCAGAAAAATGTTGGAACTTCCACTCAAGAAAAAAATTGTATGTTATTCAGGCAATATTTATGAGGGCAGGGGAATTGAATCACTTATAGATGTAGCGGTTGAATTAAATGATATAACCTTCTTGGTAGTTGGCGGACAGCAGGAGGATGTAGACAGATACAGGCGGATATCTGAAAAAAAGGGTGCACGGAACTTTAAATTAACCGGTTTTGTTCCTCATAAGGACGTTCCATTATATCTATTAGCCTCGGATATATTAGTTATGCCTTATACGAGCAAAATGACTATTAAAGGAGGAACGAGAGCAGAGCAGTTTACTTCTCCGATAAAACTTTTTGAGTATATGGCCGCATGCCGGCCCATAGTTGCCACATCGATTTCCTCAGTAGCTGAGGTCTTGGAGGGCGGCGTAAACGCAGTCCTGGTTGAGCCGGACAGTGCCCGGTCGTTGCATGACGGTATTACCAGGGTGCTTGATGATAAAGATTTGGCTAAGAATATTGCATCGGCAGCAGCATCAGATATTACACAATATACATGGGAAGAAAGAGTTAAAAAATTGCTTGGCATCAAATAACCGCTTTAATTTTTTAAGTCTTTTGTGTATCTTATGTCCGCAAATTGAACTTGCGTCTTTAAAATTAAGAATTTTGATCAAAACCTAAGTCATGAAAACAATTAGCTCAGTAATAATCGTTTCAATATTAATCGGATTACTACCCCCTAGCTTTGCAGATGAGATAGAGGTCCGTGATCTATACTATAGTGAGTATAGAGAAAATCTGCTTTTAGACAGTTTTAAAGACGAAGTCACACAAGAGAACGTATTGGGCCCAATCCAAAGAGAGCAAAAGCTCGGTACAAATGATTTTTTGCGTGACACTCTGATTGCATATGCTTTTCAGTGGGCAGGTCGGTGGTTTTATGTAAGAAACAAGAACAGCCGAATATTCGATACTTCTTTCTCAAAATGGTGGGATAATATCTCTCAATGGCCTGAATGGGACGACGGAGATGATTTCTTTACTAACCTAGTTACCCATCCTATAGTCGGATCCATGAACTATTTGTACTACAGGCAGATGGGGCACAGTTTCTGGGTGTCGTCATTGGGTACTGTAGTGCAAAGCACTTTGTTTGAATATACAATCGAAGGACTTGTTGAAACCCCCTCTGGAACGGATCTTATATTTACTCCTCTTTTAGGAGTACCGCTTGGATATGGGCTCGAGGTAACTTCTGACTGGCTTGAGGACACTGATTTTATCCCTGCAAAGATTCTGGCCTATATTGTCAACCCGATGAAGAACTTCGTTCATGATAGACAAGTAGGTGTTATAAATCCGTTTTCTAAGCAATTTATGTCTATTAGCGGGCCGATCAATTTCACGCCTAATAAGACCGATGCAATTGACCTTGCTTATTCTTTCTGGCTTGAGTCCCCAATACCGACCGGACGTTTTATAGCAGATATGCAGATAGTGAATGTGAAGGATAATTTGGGAGGAGAGTTCATCTTCTATTCCGTAAGAATTGACGTGCCATCAGCGGATAACCGCTGGGGAGTTAATGTACAGATTGCTCAGTCGGGAGTTAACGAAATTACAAATGGCGACGATAGTGTCAGTGATGGTTTCGAATTCGCAAATCTAGAGGTCGGCGGAAAATATGTGCTGTCAAGAGGTTCAAATTATGCATTGACTGGCGGAATGAATTTAGTGCTTCCAACCGCTTTTAAAGACAACATAAACAGGTTACAAACCGTCTTGTTGTATAGAAAGAATTTCCCGATAAACCTGCAGTCGGCATGGACAGTAACCCCTTATCTCTCGGGAGCCCTCTGGGGGGATGTGTTTAATGTGATGGGAAATGTCTCGACAGACTACGTGTTTAATGCCAGCAAGCTTGAGGGTAACGACTTTGAATTCAGAATTAATTACGGGGCAGCGATAGGGGCTAATATTCCAGTTTTTGCCTCTCCTGTATTATATGCTGAGTTTGATGGATATTCTCTTTTAACTTCTGACACAGAAGGTAAGACAAGTACATTTGCTTCATCTGGTGTGCGTCTGGGCAGAAAATTCAGCCCGGGATTTGGTATTCAACTGCCTCTATCGGGGCCGGACAGCGATGTCTCTAAGCTCAGCTTCCTTATGGACTTTCAAGTCAGATTCTAACTCTTTACATTTTTTATATTATGCCCTTTTCTTGAAATGTTTTGTTAAATGCCCTTTTAATTTAGATTAATAATAGTTAAAATGACAGATAGGGTGGAGCGGAATTTTTACGAATCTTCATTTTGTTGAGAGCATGGAGAGTGAGAGTTAATAGGATAGTCTTAGCTCTGTTTTTCTTGATAATTTCTTTGCCTGTACCTAAGGCTTTCTCTGTCGAGGAGCCGATAGACTTATTTTCCTACGACCAGACTGAGGGAAATATTCCACATAATGATGTCGTAATTCAGTCTGAACCTGAGATTCAAGAGCCTCAAGTGAATCTTAGGCCCGCAGGGTTTAAGGAATATATGTATGACACAGGTATTTGGTACGGTGTGCAGTGGGGCGCTAGGCTATATTGGGTAAGAGACAAAAGCCGAAAGATTTTCGACACTTCCTTTTCTAAGTGGTGGGATAATATTACAACAAAGCCAGTGTGGGATGACGGGGATACGTTTCTTGTAAACTGGATAGCACACCCGTTTTTCGGCATGCTTTCCTATCAGTTCTACAGGGCAAGAGGGCACAGCAGGTGGTCATCCGCTCTTGGATCGGTTATTCAAAGCACGTTGTTTGAATATGCAATCGAAGGGATTGCGGTGCAGCCGTCTGGAATAGACCTGGTCGTTACTCCGGGAATTGGTGTCCCTTTGGGAATTGTGATGGAAGAGCTCTCTGAGTGGCTTATAGAGCAGGATAGCTCAGTAGCAAAAGTGGGTGCATATATTACAAACCCTATGAGGCTCTTCGTTAAAGACAGGGAAATCGGGATTCTCAATCCCGTTGCAGGGATGTTTGAGTTCAGCGGACCGATTACTTTTGGACCAACTAAGGAGAAAGCTTTGGAGTTAGGCTATCCGTTGTATTTTGAACCGCCTCTTCCGCTTGGTCGGGTAATGGCGGATTTGGAAGTAGTTGTGCTGGATAGTGATTTCGGAGATCAGATGTTCTTCTATTCAATAAGGCTCGACTTTCCTACAGAGAGCGGGTTCTTTGGAATATATTTAGATCTCCCATACGGCGGAATCAATAATGTAGAGGGAGCCAGAAACGGCTATGAGTTTGGAAATATTACAATAGGCGCAAAACAGGTATTGATGAAGTCCGAGAATTTTGTGATGTCCGGCGGCCTGGAGATTTATCCCCCGACGGCCTTTACAGACGGCCAGGGCAGACTTGCGGTAATTACAAACTATAGAAGGGACCTGCCCACGTATATATATAAAGCCTTTACCGTTACACCCTATATAGCAGCAGCCGTCTGGAAAGATGCGTTTAGCCTGCAGGCAAATATCGGTACTGACTATATGTTTAATGCTGAGAACTTTGCGGGGAATAATTTTGAATTTCGATTTGACTACAGCGCTGCTGCCGGCGTGAATGTGCCAATAGAGCTTATTAGTCCCACGGTTTTTGTAGAGTTTGACGGTTATACATTGACTTCGGATAGTATTGATAGAAAAACAGATCTCTTCGTAACACCGGGAATTAGATTTGGCAAACGGTTTAGCCCAGGATTTGCAGTCCAGTTCCCAGTGGCGGGACATACAACCGATATAGCTGAGGCCAGTTTTATATTTGATTTGCAGCTTAGGTTTTAATTCTTGCCTGATTTCGTCTTTGCTTTCTTGTCAAGCTGTTTTTCAAAATCGGAGATTGGTATAGCTGCAAGAGTCATAATCTGTACTGTGCCGCGGGCGCCTAATTCAGTGGATACCTTCGTTATGGTCTCATTGTCGGGGGCTTCTACGATATTTATAAAATCGTAAGGGCCGATTACCGCATACTGGGTAATTACCTTGACCCCCATCTTCTTCATTTCCGTATTTACTTCTTTAATCCGCTCGGGCCTCATCTTCATAGTTTTACGGCCTTCATCGGTTAGAACACTCATCATAATATACTTTGGCATCTAGTCTATTCCTTATTGCAGAGTGGTGTGCAGCCTACTGTGTCTGCAGAGTAGCGTATTCCTCTACGTCTCTGTCATAGTTCTCTTTTTCTCTTTGGCATTTAGTTTCGTCCCCAGAGTATCTCTCAAGACACTGATCCAGCTCTCTTCTGGATTTCTCAACCTGCTGCCGGGCATCACTTAAAGACTTGTTGTTTCGGGAGGTTTTAAGAGGAGAGTCTATAGCGTAATTCTTACCTGTTTTAACGCTGCCGCAGGCAAATAGGGGAAGAAACATTATTGTTGCGATTAGTATGATGCTCCGAGTCATATATGTCCTCCTACACTAGGTGATGATGCAAGATCAATCAGGCTCTAGCTTACATTATTATACCAATAATTTACAGGACTAAAGTATTAAATGTCTTGAAAACCGGATACAGTGAATGTTTACTATTTTTTGTGAAACCAGGTCTTCAAGCTTTAGATGAGAATATTTGGACTACAGGGTCAGAGCAGAAGTTTCTCGGTGTGGATTTTGGCTCAAGGATGACTGTGATCCGACTTAGCTTGGGAGATCTCTTCCTACATTCCCCAGTGAGGCTCAATCAGGACCTGGCCGTTGAGCTTGAGAAATTGGGAAAAGTGAAGTATCTGGTTGCACCGAATAAATATCATCACCTGCATATAGCGGATTATACAGCTAGATTTCCACAGGCAGAGGTATGGGGTGCTCCCGGGTTAGCGAAAAAGAGGAGGGATATAAATTTTTCAGGTGAATTTGGCGGTAGTTCGGAACCGGCGTGGCCTGGAGAAATTGAATATGTGCTATTTAAAGGAGTGCCGTTTATAAATGAGGTGGTCTTTTATCATCCGCAAAGCAGAACTGTGATTTTCACCGATCTAATATTTAATGTGGGAACTGATGAAAGCTTAGGTGTTAAATTCTATGCTTGGCTTGACGGGGTTGGGGACGCACCGGATATGCCCAGAATCCTTAGGTTTATGGTTCGTGACAGACAGGCGGCAAGAGAGTCTGTTAAAAAAATACTGTCATGGGATTTTGACCGAGTTAGCTGTACTCACAGAAACATCATACCCTCAGGCGGAAAGCAGATCGTGAGCAAGGCTTTTGAAAAGATATAGGGAACGCATTCCTCGACGCTCCCTATATATGATATTCAATCAATTTTATTTTTTTATTCCGGGCTCCGTCATTGACCATGGATCAAGAAGCTCGTTTAGCTTTGCAGCTGGAAGCACTTTCTTTTCAAGTGCAACTTCTCTAACAGTTTTTCCTGTTTCATATGCTTCTTTGGCAATCTTTGCAGCATTGTCATAGCCAATAACAGGCGCAAGGCTAGTGCACATAGCAAGGCTTTTCTCTATCATTTCTTCACAGCGTTTTTTGTCTGCCTTGATTCCTTTAATGCACTTGTCGGCGAACACATCGGATGCTCGTCCCATAAGCTCAATTGACTGCAAAAGGTTATGGCTCTTAACCGGCATCATAACGTTTAACTCAAAGTTTCCGAACTGTCCTCCTATTGAGATGGTTAAGTCATTTCCCATAACCTGGGCCGCAACTTGGCATACCGCCTCCGGAATAACTGGGTTAACTTTCCCCGGCATGATTGAGGACCCGGGCTGGACTGGAGGAATTAATATTTCCCCTATACCGCATCTAGGGCCGCTGCCAAGCCATCTGATATCGTTTGCAATTTTCATTAGGCTTACTGCAAGAGTTCTTAGAGAGCCGCTTNNTGGGCTTCAAAATGATTATCAGCTTCTCTTAACCTGTTCTTTGTTGCCTTGCTTAGTCTCTTCGCTACTAATCTTGCAAATCTCGGATGTGTGTTTATACCCGTTCCTACTGCAGTTCCGCCAATAGCGAGCTCAGACAGTTCCTGCTTGGCGTATTTAACTCTGCTAATTCCATGCTCAATCATGCTTGCATAGCCGCTGAATTCCTGTCCAAGCCTAATAGGGGTAGCATCCTGTAAGTGAGTACGCCCTATCTTGACTATCTTATCAAACTGCCTTGATTTAGCTGCAAGAGTTCTTTGTAAGTTTTTTAAACCCGGCAGCAATATTTGATCGATTGCAAGTATTGCAGATATATGTACTGCCGTCGGATATACATCGTTGCTGGATTGTCCGTAGTTGACATGGTCATTCGGATGTACGCCTGATTTGCTTCCTTTCTTTATTCCCAGTATTTCGTTTGCGCGGTTTGCTATGACTTCGTTAGTATTCATATTGGTCGATGTCCCAGAGCCGGTCTGGAAAACATCAAGCACGAAATGATCGTCTAGTTTGCCGTCAATAACTTCCTGAGCCGCTTTGACAATAGCCCTTCCTTGTTTCTTGGTAATTAGGCCAAGCTCCATATTGGATTCTGCTGCAGCCTGTTTTATCATGCCCATGGCTTGAACCAATAGATTATGTTTTCTTATTCCGCTAATAGGAAAATTCTCGATTGCTCTAGCGGTCTGAGCTCCATAATAAGCATCGGATGGGACGGTCATCTCACCCATTGAATCGCTTTCAGTTCTAAATCCTTTTTTTGCCATAACGATACTCCTCCTTGGACGTCCTTGTTCTAGGGAGTGTTAATTATGCCATAAGGAAGAAATTTTTCTATTGCGTTAGGTAAGAGTTATCCACCTGGGCCCCGTCGGGTTTTTGAAATATCTGCGGATCGGGGCTTTCTTTTTTAAATGTGACATTCTCAAAAGTCATTGAACCGGCCGCTTTCTCGCCCAGCTTGTCATCGGACCATTCATAGAAAACTATTTTTTTGGGAACTAAGAGTCCGCCCACTTTCTGCCACTCCTCATACACCGCTGCATGACGCTCTAGCTCTTCAATGGACTTGCCCTGCATCAAAGGAGGGTAGGTGACGATATAGTGCACAATCTCTAGCTGATGTGTGTCTTTATTTATGTAGGCCACGTAGTCATCGTCCGGCGTGTCGCCGACTCCCGGATCGTATGTGACCTTTACGACATCATACTGCTTTCCGTTTAGTTCTTTTGTCCCAAGAGGCTCCAGATTAACACCCGGGTCAGCAAAAAAGAAGGGAAGGCCAAAGAAATAGAACGGTGTCAGAGCATAGAACCGAGGTGGTAATCCCAGGGCGTCTATGTTGGGAGTAATCCATGCCTCATTGCCGTCAAATCCTATTTTATAAGTATCGTTTGTGATTAGAGTGCTGCGGGAGTTCAGATCAAAGAGCTGGTGGTCGCCTAACTGAGCAATACCGCTAATTTCCATTTGCTGATCGTATTCCAAAGTCCCGTAACTCCTGAAGGTATCGAGACCGCCGTGGGCGTCATAAGACTCTTCAAGCTGGGCTTGCGATATAAATGGGAATTGAGCCGTAATGATTAATAGTGCAACAAACGCTTTTAAGAATGTTTTCATTGCGTTTCTCCTATTTAATATAGATCTATATTATATGAAACATCTGTTTAGTTTACATTATGAAAAATGTTTGTAGTGTGCTTATTTTTTAAAATAAATCTTTGAACTCATCTAGTATTTTTTCATCTAATCTCTTTTTTGGAACGTCATCGGTTTGTGTACGGTCATTTTTCTCCTGCTCATCATCGGGGTCCGAAGTAAGTCTATCAATTATATTCCGAATGCCTGATTTTTGTAGCTGTCCGGATAAGTACGCAATATCAGGCTTCACTTTTGGTTTAGGCAGGCTGCCGGAAAGCATAAAAGGTATCTCAACTTGGTTTTGGGAGTTCGATATATATTTCAAATCAGCTATATCAGCTACTAAATCTTTGGAGAATTCTTTCGAAAGGGTCAGCAGCGATTTAAGCTTTGATTTACCATCGAGGTTTATCCATCCTTTCCCTGTTATAGAATAATCTTTGGATAAAACTATGAGGTCTTTTGTTTCCATTTTACCCTTATCGATAATGAATGAAGACTTAACTTGTTCAAATTCTGTATCTTGTTCAGTAAAAACCTGAGGGTATTTATCTTTAGTTTCTTGAGAGATTAGAAATGTAAGGCCCGAAATGCCTGTTATGCCTTTAAGTACCTGATCCGCTATATTGATACCCAGCACAGCTCCATCCTCTATCTCAGCCTTTGAAGTTCCTTTCAGTGTTGTTTTAATTTCCTCCCAGTTTTTACCATGTCCGAATACATTTATGTCCAGGTTTGCTTTCCCTTGAATATTCTTTGCATCCTGTGGATTTAGAGATTCTAAAAAGCTTTGTAGATTCAAATCTCGAACGGTAGACACAAGAGTAAAGTTTGAGTTTTTGCCGAGCCCATACCCGACATTTGCCTTAACTGTGCCTCCGTAAGCTCTTAGGCTTAGATCTTCTATTTTAAGGCTTTCGCCGCCTAAATTAAACCTAGTTCTAAGATCTTGCAACTCATATTGACCTATACTAGCCTCAAGAGACGAAACCCTGCCAACTATCGAGTTCTGATCCTCTCTGTCTGTACCCAGGTCTTCTATTTGTAGGTCTATATTTTGTATGCGCAATTCTGTTTCATTTTTTTTGTTAATGTAGTTTATTTGACCATCGTCTATAGCAATAGACGATGCTAGCAATGAAAAATCGTTATTTTTCTCGGATGTTTCAGCTTTTTTGTTTTTGTAACTATGTTTATCTGATCCGAGAGATTCGAAGTTATATTCTCCTTTCTTATTTTTAATGATGTTAATTATTGGTTCGTTAACAATCAGCTTGTTTATCTTAAGTTTTTTGTTTAATAGCGGGGAAATTTCTACATTAATCTGTATGTCTCGTGCTCGAATAAAAGCATTTTTAGAGAAGGATTTGTCGTCACTTATGGATACGTCCTCCAGGCTTATCCCTAGACCTTCTTTAAAACCAGTGTTTATTTCTCCAATCGTGATTTTCCTCCCAAAAGACTGTTCAATTTGGGTTGAGATGAAATCTTTGTTACTGTTAATCAAATTGTTTAGGTTTAGAAAAGCCACAGCCGTAACTATAATAAACAGCACAAAAAGTATACTCAGAGTGATTATTATTTTTTTTTCATGATATAGGTTCTCTAATTAATGATATATATACTAAAAGTATAATTGAAAATACCATGATACCATGAAAATGTTGTTAAGACTACAAAATGATGTTTTCTCCCTGCCCATTTTTTGCGAATAATAGAGCGATGAATCCATAAATTTATGTCAGCGGTGTTGAGCTTTNNAGCTTTTCTATTTTTCCAATAAAATCTATAACACTAAAAAGCTAGAGGAGTTAAGCAGTTGGGTGACGTCGGAACATTCCCTTTTGGCTGGGTTAGAGGATTCAGAGACGATAACTGGCAGATTATCTGGGATCCAAAAACGGAGTTAATAATAGCTAAGGGCACATTGTCTAAAGAAGTAATTGAGCTGGGCAGGTCCGCTAAGTGGATGGATGCCAAAGTATATGCGGATAATGTTATGAGTGATCCGGAATCATTCTTCAATTAACTAAAGATAGCTCGCTATCTATTTAGGTATTACAATGAAGGATCTAAATTCTACGAAATATATGGAGCAGGAATTAGTCTCTATCCCTTTTGGGAGAAGCAAGATAGACGGGCTCTACTACAACAGCACTCTCCTCAGTGAAGATGATAAACCAAACGACACTATTATAATCCATGTTCATGGGTTTTTAGGGAATTTTCTTGATGGAAGCCAGCGTTTTCTGCCTCCAATCTTGGCAGAAGGCGGATATTCGTCTCTTGCCATTAACACCCGAATGGCTAACTTCGGTCTGTTTTTCGGCTATGGCATTTTAAACGATACCATTCCTCAGATTGATAGAGTAGTTGAGTATGCTCTTGAGCTTGGCTACAAGAATATAATACTCTCAGGCTATTCTCTGGGTACAAGCATTGTTCTCAGATACGCAGCGCTCAGAAAAGACCAGAAATCATATCCAAATCTAAAAGGGGTCATTACTCTTGCTGCTCCCTATTCAATGCCTGACTCAATACGCCGCAGATGGAACCGGCTTGGAAGCGAGCCATCATACGATGAGGTCTATGAAGAGGCAAAAGAGATAATAAGACCCGGTAAAGAAGGCACGGGTCACGACAGGACTATACTAATCTACAAGGCAAGGGGTGATTCATACCGCCCTGAGCATACCGAAATATATACTTACAGAACCTGGTGGTACTTGGCAGGACCTGAGGCGAACACTGCCATGGGTTATAAGCAAATAGAGGATATTAAAGTTCCCATTCTGCTTATACAAGGCTGGTATGACGATATTGTAAAACCAGAAGAGACACATGACCTCGCGCAGGTTGCGCTCGATGCGGGGAATAAAGATGTTTCCGCATTCTATGTTAATGCCGGACATAAGTTTGAGAATAAAGAAGAAGAGCTTGGCGATATCATAGTAAGATGGCTAGACAGAAGATTTAAGGATTAACGTTATAAAACACTAATTGAAATGGTTTCCAGACAAAGACGACTCCTAAGCTTTGAATCTGAAGACGGCTTTCTTATTAATGCTCTCTTGGTCTCTGGTGAGTTTAATAGGGAAGAGGACTTATACGATGCTCCTATTGTACTTCTTGTACACGGAGTGCTAGGGCATTTTCTTGCACGCGGCACGCCAAGGCTTCTGCCAAATGCATTTGTGGAAAACGGCATAAGCTCTTTTTCGATTAATACCAGGATGGCCTTTACCGGTCAGATGTTCGGGAGCGCAATTTTTGACGAATCTATTCTGGATATCGAAGCCGCAGTGGATGTGCTTGTTAAAGAAGGTTTTCGTAAAATAATTATTCTTGGCTGGAGTCTCGGGGCAAACATCAGCGTTTATTACGCCGTGAATGATCCGCATCCGAACGTTAAAGGCCTAATATTAGAGGGCTGCTCCTCGTCTTTACCTGAATCAAACAAAAACAGGCTCCAAAAATGGAACAGCGTTCCCTCATATGATCATATATACGAAATAGCAAAGAAAGTATTAAAGCCGGATCCTGTGACATCGCAAAATGACAGAGTTTTTATCATTTACAGAGCCTGGGGTCCGACATTTGATCCTGGGGATGTTGAGCTGTTTACTTACCGCACCTGGTGGTTCATGCGGAGCCCTGAGGCTTATAATGCCAAAACTAACGAGATTATTCAGGATGTTAAGATCCCGGTGCTTTTTATACACGGTGGAAACGACCATATAGTCGGCCCAGAAGAGCCGGAGAGCTTGGTTAAGATTCTAAACGATGCCGGAAATAAGGATGTAGAATTAACATTTATTCCCGATGCCAGACATGACTGTATGGAAAACCCAAACGTCACAATAGATACCTTGGTTAACTGGCTTTCCAAAATATAGTGATCATTTCACATTTTATCTGGTAGTGATAGGCTTTATATCATGGAACATAGCTGCCATACATTGATTGTTGGGGCGGGCATAAGCGGTCTAACGATAGCACGGGAGCTCTTGGCACAGGGTGTTTCTGATATAGTCATTATCGACAAGGAGCACGCCCCGGGTGCTCATTCAAGCGGCAGAAACAGCGGTGTCCTTCATGCGGGTATCTACTATTCTCCCGGCACCTATAAGGCCAGATTTTGCGTTGAAGGCAACCATCTTATCAAAGAATATTGCCTGGAGCGCGGGCTTGAAATAAATCCGACGGGCAAGGTAATTATTACCGATGACGCAAGACAGGAAAGCCTATATGAGCTTAAGGAAAGGGCCGATAAGAGCGGGGCTGTATCTGAAATAATT
>JABAOE010015473.1_pt2 | contig 14284 bp, 13 predicted proteins | sample 7062141 | NCBI WGS metagenome assembly JABAOE01 (sample SAMN14538627, study PRJNA623070) | marine sediment metagenome | biome: marine biome [ENVO:00000428]; feature: marine pelagic biome [ENVO:01000023]; material: deep marine sediment [ENVO:00002113] | place: India: Gulf of Khambhat ... | reverse complement strand
AAGGTGGACCTATTTTTGGGGGCTTGACAACTGCAGAACTCTTCCCTCACCTGCTCTTCAACGGTTATATAAGTTCCTGGCTTCCATATAGGTTCAGTAACGTAGTGGCGAATATCTACATCGTTAAAGTATAAATTTTCTGAATGGAAAGCTGGAGGATAGAAAAACCCGTTAGGCTGCTTCCACCCGATAGCCGCATTGGGCAATATACACATATTTTTGTCTTCTTCATCTATTCGTATACCTGGTATACGGGTATACATGTAGCCTTTCTGGTTTGCACCAACCGGCGGGCACTTTACAGCACCAGGTGCCAAGGGGCTAGTTGGCGGAGCGCACTTAGAACTATCAAGCTTGGTTTTTTTGATATTTAGATAAGCATTAGAATCCTGATAATTTGGGCCGTCATAGATATTATAAAACCGTTGATTCACCGTGAAATTATCAAGCGGCATACTTATCCCTTCGTTTCTATTCTGACAGCGATTACCATCTGCGGTATCGCAAGTAAGAGGAGATTTAGCGTTGAAAGGACCTGCGTTTGATGAAAACGGGTTGTTTTCCTGTGTATTACCTACAAAAATCGTTTTTGTAGTCACCTGCCATTGTCCTGGGACTATGTTTGATAGCGTATAATCTCCACCTGTAACTAAACCGAGACCGCCGTTTTGCACATCTGAAAGAAAACTATTTGTGACTAGATACCACTGCGGCCTCAGCCACATAGCTGCAAAATTCACCTGGGGCCAATGGAATGATGAGGTGTAATCATCAAGGATCGTTACCATACAATAGTCTCTTCCTAAATTGGCATCACCAGAGACAAAATTGCACCTATTTGCAATTTCTCCTTGGACTGTAGACGGACCACAATTTCGAAACTCTAGCGGATCACTCTGATCATCATCACCACAGCTGGTAGCAAATCTTCCACCGCCTCCGCTAACCTTTGGATAAAAAGTTTCTTTATTTTGATCGCCCATCCATGCCATATTCGGTGGATTTATCACTTCCGGTACCGGAGCGTATTTATTTGTAATAGGTTCAAAATCGCTTACACCGACACAGGGATCATTATCTCCAATTACATGTAGCGACATCATTGTAGAGGTACAGTAATTACCTTTAAATTTCTTAAGCGGAGTCATGGCTACCCGACCCATATTCATCTCGTAGTATCGATTATTAGCTCCTAACATACGTTCACCGGTCTGCATTGAGGCATAAGACTCCCATTTCCTACCCTGAGATGGACCACTATTGGTACCGGGAAGCAGCCAGTAGCATACTCCGCAAGCGTTTGCACCAGCAGCCATATTATATTGAAAATCGTTCCATCCGTTCATAATCCAGAACACAGTCGGATTGTATATATCAGAATTGTATGGCACTTGTGCCCGATTTATCGCAAACTCTGTTGTTTTCTGAGGATGTTCGGGATCAGGATGAATTATTGTACCCTCGTAGGCAAGGATACCAGGTACTCGGCGGGGATTTTGCGGGGTTTTGAGAGCACCACGGGCAAGTATTCCTATGTTGGAATAAAGTTTGTTATCAATTTCTGTACCGTCTTCAAGGTAATACCCGTGTCCTATAGATAGATATCCGACATTTCGCGACAGCTCAATTCCCTGTGCTCCATGAAGGGTTATCCAACGCGTCATAGAATCGTGTATTGAGTTGTCTCTAATAAACGAATCCGCTGGCAACCTACGAGTTAGGTGCATATGTACAGGATAGTGCCCTAGACGCCCTCCCTGACCTAGCTGGTAAAATTCTACTCCTTGAATTTTCACCTCTTTAGCACCCTGGCGCACCATTGTATGACCTCCGAAATAACTATCGGGATTAGGGTCCATTGAGGGAGGAGCCGGAGCGGGCAGGGGCATAGGGAATTCCGAACCTGCTGAGGCTATCTTGATACTTCGCGAAAGAAGAGCTACTGCAGCCCTAGTCTCAGCATTAGTTTTACTTATATTCATTCTAGTTGGGAGATTGAGAGGAAATGCTTTACCATTATGAGGATATTGCGTGCCACCTAATACCCCTCCTGTAAAGGGGTCTATTACTTCGAATGATATCTTCTTCTTATTTGCTGGATCAGTACCAGTAATTTCCAAGAGCTCAGAATGTGCGGGAAGATAGTCCGTGGTTGTTAATACAACTCGATCCCCTTTCTTCCAGTCAACATCCCTATCTAAAGTTAAGCTTTTACTTTCGGGATCTAAAACATCCATACAACTATCCCGCTCTCCGGTACAATCTAACCTAGCCCAGCTCATACCCGAATCTTTTTTGTCAAGCATGGTGAATGATGCACCCCTTTCTCCAAATAAATTAATTGTGCCGCCATAAGATACTGCAAGAACCTTATAACCAAAGTAGGCTTTATCATCACCTGTATCTAAAGGTAGTTGTCCATATGAATAGAAATAATCACAAACACCAGAATCACAATCTGATGGTTTGGTGCAAGTAGCAGGATCCCCTTCAGCCTTAGGCAGGCAGACTTTGTCCGTCGGGTCATTGCTCCAGATTCCTGCCGGCACACCGCACATATCGTCGGTCTTACATCTAATTCCATCACCCATGTTACCCTGGTCTTCACCATATAAAAATATTGTTACCTTAGGTTCATATTTGCCATTTTCAGTATTCATAAACGATGTTATTGGGTTATTTGCTGAACCGGCGATTAAACTCCCGTCCTTCTCAACGATTATGCCATATGCCCAGAACTCTGTTTTTCCACTAGCATTCTCAAAGTTTAATTTACCTCCGTTGTAAATATTAACTTTGCGGTAATGGTATGTTCCTGCTCCTACACTGCACGGTCCGGTAATTTCCAAATCTTTACCATTACCAGGGCCTAAGGTACCGGTGGGACAGGTATCTACATCAACAACATCTTCATGAACTCTTGTCGCTGTAGCATGATCTGCGGGTTGTTCTTTAGAGACATCAGCAGGCTTCAAAGCCCCGACTTTTGTGTTGTTTCTAAACTGAGCACCTGTTGTGTCGGCATTGTCCATATTTGTCATGGTCAGGTCGGCCCCTGAGAGGTTTGCATTAATCAAGATTGCATCTGCAAGATTGGCACCGGACATAATGGCATCACTTAGGTTGGCTCTACTTAGATCGGCATTTATTAAACTGGCACCACTCAAGTTGGTACCGCTAAGATCTGCATCAACTAATATTACGTTATCTAAAATCGCATCACTCAAATCTACTCCGCTTAAGTCAGTATTACTCAAATTTGCACCGCTTAAATTACATCCTATACATTTATTTGAATTTAAAACTGATGTTACATTTTGTAATACTTCATCCGTGTCCGTGGAGAGAATAGATTGATTTATTTCTGGAACTATAAATATTGCAACCCTGTTATGCGTTTTCCCATCGTGACGAATATGCATTTCGTAATAGCCTTCGCTAATAACACCTGAAAAGCATTCCCCCTGGGTGTCAATAGTAAAGATATTCTCACCCTCATGGTTCATGAATGTCATAGTGTGCTCTGCAAGGTCATTATCGTCATCCCAGCAAAATGTCTGCTCTATGGTTTCAGTGTATTCGTAAGGAATTATATCAACACCGCTTACACCGGAATCATTTTCTTCATCCGCTGCTGTTGGGGGTTCTAAGAAAGTAACAACAATAGTTTGTTCCGGAATTGCAACTTTATCCACATCCGAGACAAAATCGCTTTCAACAATTACCCCTGAAAGTTCACTTCCGGAGCTTCTTACAAAATTAGTAAAAATAAAAATTCCAACAAATATGAAGATTAGCGCAAATATCAAAGAAAACTCGGCTTTTCCAAGAGTTGATGCAGATTTTAAAGCAGGACCATTTCCAGACATATCATCTCTCCTTTTCTTTATATCTATATATTATAACTAACATATATCTCATCATTAAATCAAGGGGTGATTAGGTTATAGGGTATATATAAAAAGATCCATTTTATGTAATTGTGCCTCTTTATATAGAAATAGTTTCTTAGTGAAGCATAGAGCCCATCTGATCGCTTCTAAAATGTATGGCCATTATACAAACAAACTTAAACTTTTATTAATTATAAATCCTTAATAGTCTATTAACATTGTATATTTACGAAATATCGTATTGAGTCCGATATTTCGGAGTTATCCAACCTATAATGGTATTGAAAAATCATTAATACTTCCACAATATAATCTAATGATATCAGGGTGTTATATCATTTTTTAAACGACCGTTCGTGTTATGGCATGAAAATTGTTATATATGCCTAATACGGTAGGTGCCTAGTAAATATGTCTATTGTTCAAGTCTTACTAGTAAGAGCCTTTTCACGGCAAAGAAAAGGTAAGTATTGTTGCGCATAAGGTTTCATGAAGTTACCGATAATGGCCTCAAATATTAACAATAGACCAATACCGGTATCAGTATGGCAGTATAACAATTTAATTGGAGGTGTGTATTATGAAAAAAATTATAGCCATAGCAGTTTGTCTCACTTTACTATTGAGCTTTAGTTTGAGTGAGGATTTATCTGCTGAAGAATTTGTGGACCCTAGTTTATCAATAGCCGCTTCATGTGAGGGATTATTGATATCTTATTCGAGAAAACCCTTCATTAGGCATGATTCTTCAAGAATTCCATGATAATCATGTTCAACAAGTGATGATAGTCGCGATGGAGCCGGATGGATCTTCATTAGAGGCTCGAGGCATAATTAATGGAGCTTTTATGCTTGCTTATGCCCGTAATCCCAGTCTTTTAGAGACATTTGAGGCTATTCGTGATGATTGCTTTGCGGATATTGGGATCCCTGTAATCCCACCAGATCAAATTGAAGTGTTTGATACCCCGGGACGCTAATGGGCTTGGGCTAGAATATACAATAGTTCTTACCAAGAGAAAATATTGAGATAGTTTATTGTTAGCAGTTACTATCTCATAATAATTTCAAACAGACAGTAAGGGAGCTACGGTTCCCTTGCTGTTTCGTCAACTTAGGGAGCAGGAGTACTAATCTCAGCAGATGCAATTCTAGTTGGACAGCTTTTGTCTTTGTTTTTGTAATATATCCTTGGGTAATGCAACTAGGCCAGCCTCAGCTACTGCCTCCTGGCCGGGTTTGCTGAAGATATAATCCATGAACTTCTTTGTCACTTTTTTCATGCCTTTTGAAGGATTTTCCTTTAGATAAAGATAGAGCTCTCTGGTAAGTGGGTACTGCTTAGATATTGCATATTTAGGTATTGGGGAGTAGCAGTCATTTCCACTATCAGCGATACTTAACGCTTTAACGCTTGGAGAAAGCACCCCTGCTCCGCTATATCCAATCGAGGTTGAATCGCGGGTGACAAACTCTACAATATCCCTTGAGCTCGCAAGCTCTGTGATAGTAGTTTTATAAGTGCCGCCGCACAGTGCTATCTTTTTGAAAACGGCATATGTTCCAGAAGTAGACGTCCTGCCGTATATTTTTATAGGAGTTGCGCTCCATTCACCTACTAAATTCAAACCACCCCAAGTTGTTATATCTTTAGACCCCTGACATAGGTATGTATTTGAATATATTCCATCAAGCTGGCCTATTGTGACACAATCTGCCGGGTTCTCTACATTCACTAAAACTGCAATCATGTCTAATGCTATTTTTATTTCAAGCGGCGCGTAGCCGTAAGTATTTTTGAAATCCTGCATGTCTTTATCTGACATCGGCTCGGACATGGTTGCAATATCCACAGTTCCGTCTATTAAGTCCTTAGGGGCCCTGCTTGAACCAAAGCTCTCCACTACGCAATTTGTATTATGATAATTATCCGAAAAGCCCCGACACCATATGGACATCAGATTACTCATCGTGGTCGAACCAGAGACTGAAATTGTACCGTACACTTTTGCACCCCGGGTGGAACTTGTATCCGAGCCGCAGCTGCTCGCAGCTACCCAAATAAAAATTGAAAGTATTAATAACAAAACAGTCCAGTATTTGCTGCTATTTACATCATTTGGTTGACTATATGATCTCATTACTCTACTCATTTAACTAAATCCACTATCTGTAGCTCTTTTGTGTTAAAAACATAATATATAATTAGCCATACTCCGATCATAAAGATTGGAAACAGCGCTCTACAAATTGTATTGCCTAAATCACACACCCTTTCACTCCCCCAATTTTTAAAGTAATTAAGGGCAACTATTGTTGCAATTAGTATTCCGCTCATAAAATATCCTGCTGATATTATTGCGTTTAACATTGTTTTATAAGGAACACTTGGGAGATAATTTAGTACAAGAAAATTAAAAGCAACAGATGTAAGCATTAACGTAACCACAATGCTGATTCTTCTGTCTATTGACGTTTCATGTATCCAGAAGACAGAAGTTGTCATGAGAATAAAAAAGCAAAACGGCAGTATTATCCTTAATATGTAAAACAGTGACCTTCTTTCAAGCTTAATCTCATAGAGTATGTACGAGCTGTCTTGTGTTTCGTACCCGAAAGCCCGTTTAAATCCTGCAAACACAGATATTGGGTATGCTACCCAATCGTCACTCCTAAAGAGACTACTGATACCCGTGTATTGATCAGATGGTATGAACACGAGCTCGTTTGAATTATATGCAAACGATTGGAATTCCAGTTTTAACTCCTGATCATCAAAAGGAAATCTTGTATAGTCAAACTCCGTAAGTATGTCGGCCGAGAATACCTTTCTATAGGCTATTGAGCCGTCGGGGAATATAGTAAGACTATTCTTTTGGATACCAGGCTTACTAGCTTGATTGATAATCTCGGGGTCCGGCGACCACATAGCGGATAAGACCTTATCTGCCTCTGCCCCTGAATATACTTTCGGAGAACCGTCCGGGCTTTGGTAAGCTACTCGAGCGTCCTGCCAAAGCATAGTTGTTTCGAATAGACCTGTAAGTATTTGATTCGGCTGATCAATCTTGACTATGTGCATTAAATATAAGCCCATGCTTACTTCAAATGGCTGTCCATTTGAGGGGGGAGGGAGTGTTGTGACTGGCGTAGTTTGAGCAGAACTATATATGGCAAGCGAGTAAAGTAATAGAAGAAAAGCAGCTATTGCTAGACAATGTCTCATACTGAATAATTAGTTGCAGTGTTCTTTCTTTAGCACGGGAGCGCCGGCAAATCCCATAGTTTCCGCCTTAGTAATATCTTGGCAGCCGGACTCTTTTTGACCCATTGATATTTTCGCAAGCCCTCTGCCGGCATAGGCCGCAACGTTATTAGGGTCAATGCTTATAGCTTTGTTGAAATCATCTAAAGCACCCTGGTTATCTCCAATCACACCTTTTGCATTAGCCCTAAACAAATATAGCATTGTGTCATTAGGACTAAGCTTTATAGCCTGAGTATAATCCTGAATGGCCCCTTCCCCGTCTTTCATTCCAAGCTTGGCGTTACCCCTGAATGTGTAAAAAATAGGGTTGTTCGGGTCAAGCTCTATGGCCTTGTTAAAATCTTGTACCGCACCGGGATAATCTTTCATTACGCCCTTGGGAAAACCCCTGCCGGCATACAAATTTGCGTCATTGGGGTTAAGTTCAATAGCCTTGTTAAAGTCCTCTATAGATCCTTTGTAGTCGCCTTTTTCAAATTTAGCCCTTCCTTGAGCAACATACTGATCAACAGTCTGGGCAAGTGAGATGTCATAAGCAATTAGGCATGCGAGAACAGCTACGAGAATTATATTATTGGTTGATGTGAATATTTTCATATAGCCAATTATAGATGATGGACTATTTCATAGCAAGGGCAAAAACAGGTACAAATTGAGCTGAAATAAATTAATATATAAAGTCATGGCGTATGACGAGAAAATTGCCGAGCGTTTGAACAAGGTGTTTGAAGGTAATAAGAATGTAGTCGAGAAGAAGATGTTTGGGGGGATCACCTATATGTACAGAGACCATATGTGTGTCGGGATTGCAGATGATATGCTGATGGTCAGGGTTGGTCCCGAGAAATATGAAGAGGCCTTATCCAAGAGGCATGTAAGGCCTATGGACTTCACCGGCAAACCTATGAAAGGCTATGTTTACGTTGAGCCCAAAGGATTTAGGACCGAGAAAAATCTAAAAAAGTGGGTTGAGTCGGGCATTACATTTGTAAAAACCCTTCCGCCGAAAAAGGCTAAGAAAAAGTGAATTTATTCAAGAGGCTTAAGAATTACCACGGGGATTTTTCTCTCCCCTGCCCTTTCTTTATATACCGAGTAGCCCGAATAGATCTCAAGCGCGCGTTCCCAGAGCCTATCGTACTCCTCCCCTTGTGCATCCGAGGCAACGTAGTTTTGTGACTTGCCGTCAAGCAATACTTCAACTTTGGGATTTTCCTTGAGATTCAGATACCACGCCGGATGACTCTTGTTTCCACCCTTTGAAGCGATAAGCACAAGATCGTCTCCGTCCTCGAGGTAGACCAGTGATACAGTGCGGGGCAGCCCGCTTTTCGCACCATGAGTAGTAAGAAGAAGACAAGGCCAGGAAATAGTAGAATTGATGCGGCCGTCTGTCAGGGGAATGAGCCACCTGTCCACTCTTGTTCCGAGGTTAATTATTGTCCACGCGCCTGCCCGTGTTGAGCCAAACCAAGTTAAAAAATCCTTAAATGGGCTGCTTTCTGGCATTTATATGGAAGTGTTATTACCTACCGTACTTTTCATCATATCCCGTGGGCTTACTGTAGTCGCCGTCAAGAAACATCTTCGTTGCCGGATCATCAGGTTCAGTACCTCTTTTAGCATCCAGGTCGTCTTCAAATCTATCGGCAAGACCAGGCTTGTATTTATACTGGATCTTAAGACTGTGGTCTTTTTCATTTGTATGAAGTATTAACAACATATCTTGTGTATGCCATGTAGTAGTATTAAAGTGAAGCATGCTATCCCTATCTGAGGGCTCACCATACTCATTTGTAAAATACTGATCAAACTCACTCTCTATCTCGGTTTTTTCCGCTTCATCCGCACTTACAAATATCAGAGATGTAGAAAGAAGCTTCTTATCATAGAACTCTAGCTCAGTCATAACATTCTTCCCTGCCTCATCGATAGGCAGATCAACGATTACTCCCTGCATGACAATAACCCTCACATCCTTAGAATCCTTGTTCTCTCGAACAATTCTTTTGCCCCTCGAGTCGATAACATTCATCGCTTCTTTTTTATTCATTCCGAACGTAAACCCAAGAGGAGCCAAATTGGTATCTTGGGCAGATGATTTTGAAGATAACGATAGGACCATAACGATTATCAGCAGAATGGATATTTTCATATATTTCATGATTTTCCTCCAATATATATAACACTCTATAACAAAAACAGAGATAATTTTATCCCAGCCAAGCTCTCTGAACAATATAACTCACTATAAGGATCAAGAAAAAGTATACTATCAGAAATACATATCTCCACCCCCACATCGAATCCGTCTCTGCTCTATACAAAAGAGATTCAGGGATGCTCTTAACATAAGGAGACAGAGCGCTCCAAGAAATGCCTACAACTATGGCTGAGATACAACCTGTAACATTCCACCATAACCATGAGACGCCTGGAAACCCGATCCAGAGTATAAAATTCACAGCTACGCCAATCAATACCCCTAATTTAGCAGCTGTAGCGCTGGTATTCCTAAATAGTATTCCGAGCACAAACGCAGCCATGATCGGTCCGTAGAAAAGAGACCCAACCTTATTTATAGCCTCAATAACGGTGTCTGATATACTTCCCACTACGAAAGCAAACCCTGTGCAAACCACTCCCCAGAAAACAGTCAGCACTCTCGACATAATAAAGCTGTGCCTATCATCACAATCCCGCTTTATATAGCGCTGGTATATATCCCTCATTGTGGCTGCGCTAAGTGAGTTTATTGCAGAGTCCAGGCTGGACATAAACGCGGCTATCAGAGCTATAACTATTAAGCCGATAACACCGTGCGGCATATAATTAAGCACAAATAGCGGAACCATATAGTCGACCTTATCTTTTGGAATTAAACTCATAAACGATTCATCCTGCAGTGCAAATGCCCCGATTAGCAGTCCCATAGCCACATAGGCAGAGACAATAAGTACTCGCGCATACCCGTTTAGCATCAGAGATTTTCTGGCTTCATCAAGTGTTTTGGCGCTCATCTCTCTTTGAATTTGGCTTTGATCGCATCCGTAATATGAGACGTATAAAAAGAACCCTCCTATAACCAGGGCCCAGAAGCTATAGTTATCACCGTCCCCGAATCCATGTGAGCCCATATTTAGGATTTGCAGACGCTCTTTTTCAAACCCCATAAGCAAATTCTCTGATCCTCCTATTAGAAAATATGCTGTAATACCTGTGATCAGAATTCCAAATGTGAGGAGAAACATTTGAATCACATCGGTGTATATAACTGCTTTTATACCGCCTAGGGCATCATAAATTATCGTTACAAAACCTATGACTAAGATTGTAGGAGCAAGTGGGACATTTAGTATCGCAGAAAGCACTATACCTATAGCATAGATTCCAACACCTGTGGCAAGCGCGCGGCTGATCTGAAAAATGGAGCTAACAAGTAGACGGGTAGATACATCAAAACGCCTCTCCAGATAAGCGTATAGACTAATAACACCCGTTCTGTGAATTACGGGAATCAAAAAGATCATTATAAAGACCATTGCCAAGGGAACTGCAAACTCGAACCCTACCCACTTAAGTCCTCCACCGGGCTTAAGCGCCACAAAGGCGGGTGCTGAGATAAAGCTTATTGCACCTAACTGTGTGGCCATAGTGGACACTCCAATTGCCCACCATGGAACCTCTCTGCCCCCAAGATAGTAATCCTTCACAGTCTTTTGACCTCTGCTTAGATAGGCGCTTAGGGCAATTAGAAAAAGTATGTAGATTACAATTACGATCCAGTCTAGATAGTTCATAATAATTATGAGACTTATTATAGTTGTAGAAATCTTGTATTTATACCAAGGCTAAACTAATATAAAACACAAGATCAGGATTAACAATGACTGCGGAAAGACAAAAAATCATTGGAGTTATAGGTACGGGCGACGCAGAAAATAAAGACCTCGAAATCGCACAAGAGGTAGGAGAGGAGATAGCAGCTAACGGCTATACGCTTCTTTGCGGCGCAATGGGAGGAGTGATGGAAGCTGCATCCAGAGGGGCAAAATCAAAAGGCGGTACAACCATCGGTATTCTGCCCGGGGCTTCGAAGACGGACTGTAATCCGTACATTGATTACCCCATAGTGACAGCCATGGGTCACGCGAGAAATGTAATTGTTGTCGGATCATGTGATGCGATTATTGCAATAGGAGGAAGCTTCGGTACATTATCTGAAATAGCCTTCGCTTTGAGATTGAAAATTCCAATCATAGGACTCAACACCTGGGATGTATCATCAGAAATTAAAAAAGCTAATACACCTAAAGAGGCAGTCCATATGGCAGTTGGGCTTATTGATAATAATAATTAGCTACTCTTGCGGCAAAAGCGCCCCTCCCCCGCCTCCGCCTACAGATAAAGAAGTCCAGAAGTGCCTGCCCGCAGATTTCTCGACCATCACAACCTATACGTATCACACCCTTGAACTGGGACAGACATTATATAGAGTCTCAAAAATGTATAACACAACTGTAAATGATCTAATGGAGCTAAATGGTATAGATGATCATACGGATATTCCTGTAGGAACTAGGCTTAGAATCCCCGGAACAGTGGTAAGCGGCTCCGGGTTAATCTGGCCTGTGCCAGGGAAGGTATCATCCCATTACGGGCTCAGATGGGGAAGAATGCATGAAGGGATAGATATACCAGCTCCGAAGGGCACGCCGATCAGGGCTGCTGCGAACGGGTTAATTGTCGCAAGCTCATCAAACCTTAAGGGATATTCAGGATATGGTAAAGTCATAATAATAGATCACGGCAAAGGAATAAGAACATTATATGCGCACAACAGTAAAAACAGAGTTAGATCGGGAAGCTGTATAAAATCTGGAGAGGTCATCGGTGAGGTCGGCAATACGGGAAACTCGACCGGGAGTCATCTGCATTTTGAAGTCAGAAAAAACGGAAGGCCTGTAAATCCGCTAAACTACCTACCCTAATAATATAAGGAGACAACAATGGAAGCAATAAGAAGACATATTCGGGACATACCTGGATTTCCAAAAGAAGGTATAACATTTCATGACATAACGCCCCTTCTACAAGATGCTAAGGCATTTGAGGAAGCCATAGATGAGATGGCTAAGATTTTGGAGGGAAAAAATATTGACTACCTGGTCGGAATAGAGGCAAGGGGTTTTATATTTGCCTCAGCCCTTGCAATGAAGCTGGGAACGGGTCTTGTAGTGGTAAGAAAGCCGGGGAAACTTCCATACGTAACAATTAATGCTTCATACGATTTAGAATATGGGTCTGACACCTTGGAAGTACACCGAGACGCAATACATGAGGGCAGCAAAGTTGTTATCATAGATGACCTTCTCGCAACCGGTGGCACCGCCGCTGCCACAGGAGATCTTGTAGAGCAGCTAGGGGGAGAAATCCTTGGATACTGTTTTCTAGTAGAACTATCGGCACTCGGAGGAAAAGAGAAACTGGAACCGCATACAGTTTGGTCTGTAGTAAAATACTCAGAATGAAGATCGGAATAATACTAAACCCGCTTGCAAGAATAAACAAAAAGAAAACAGCTGCTATCATTGATGAATTAAAAGACATATTCGGCAGGAAAGCAGTGGTGCGTCCAACGACAAATAAAGATGAAATACCCGGTGTTATTGAAGAATTTTATAAGGAAGAGATTAAGTACCTGCTTATAAGCGGCGGGGACGGAACCATATGTAATGTACTCTCCTGTTATATAAATCTCTATGGAGAAGAGAAGCTTCCGGTGATAGTACCGCTTATGGGCGGGACTATTAATATGATCGGATCAGATGTTGGACTGAGAAAAAACCAGCTTTCTGTGTGCAGGGACTTAAATAAGCTGATTACTAAGAATAAAAAAATACCTGTTACGGAAAGGGGCCTCCTTCGGGTTGCGGATGAAAGAATAGCAAGACCAACTTTCGGTTTTACTTGGATTGACGGGCTCCTCTACAATTTCATGCTTGATTACTATAACAAGGGGGCGGGTGTGCAAGTTGCATCAATGCTGGCAATCAAAACAGTGTTAATGTCTATTGCAGACTTAGAAAGCGGGATTTTCAAACAAGTAGATTCCGTTGTGAACATAGACGGCAGTGAGCTTCCCCATCACAATCACATTTTTATTGTCTCCTCTTATCTTAAGAGGTTTGTGTTCGGATTTAATATATATCATGAAAAGCCTGACCCGGAAGTCTCGTTTAATACTGTATACATGAGGGAGCCGTACTTGAAGAAATCGAAGCATAAAATACCGCTTGGACTATACAGAGGGCTCGAATCAGATAATAACGGCGACTTTATAAATAAATCCGTTAAAAACTTGCGCATACAAAAAAATAAAGGCTATATAATTGATGGTGAGATATTTGAGCACAACAGGGAAACCGTGATCAATATTGACTCGGGACCGAAGGTAAATATATATTCTCCCGATGGAGAAAAAAAGTTATCAATATAGGGACTTAAATGGTAGAGATTAGGGTAAATCTTAAAAAAACCGAAGATAATTCCTACGACATAATAGTTGAAGAAGGAGTTCTGAAAAAGATCCCGGAAAAGCTGGCAAATGCCGAGCTCGCACACAAGATCGCAATTATTACAGACTCAACAGTGAAACCGCTATACGCGGACGATCTATCCGCCGCAGTTACAGAAAAAGGGATTGAGAACAAAATTATCTCAATACCCGCCGGAGAGCAAAGTAAAACAAGAGAGGTTAAGGCCTGGATTGAAGACCAAATGCTTGAGGATAAATTCGGAAGGGACTCAGCAGTAATCGCCCTTGGCGGAGGTGTTGTAGGCGATATCGCAGGCTACGTTGCAGCAAGCTACACACGGGGGCTTCCATATGTGCAGATACCCACAACACTGGTTGCCTGCGTGGACAGCTCCATAGGAGGAAAGACCGCAGTTGACACCGCATACGGGAAAAATTTGATAGGCGCCTTCCATCAGCCCTGGGCAGTTTTTATTGATGTGAACACGCTTTTGACTCTAAATGAAAAAGAAATACGTGAAGGACTGGCCGAAGTAATAAAGTATGGCGTGATTCAAGATGCAGAGCTGTTTTCCTATCTTCAAG